>JFJP01023998.1_pt1 | contig 103291 bp, 104 predicted proteins | sample 431651 | NCBI WGS metagenome assembly JFJP01 (sample SAMN02602958, study PRJNA72255) | Microbial mat metagenome, whole genome shotgun sequencing project. | biome: fresh water; feature: sink hole; material: water; isolation source: purple microbial (photo- and chemosynthetic) mats found in...
TGTTGGTTGGAGTATAGGGATAACGCTGTTTCCAGAAAATGCCTCTACTTTTAGTCTTCTTTTGCAAAGTGCAGATACCGCCATGTATGAGGCAAAAGCAAAAGGAAAAAATAATTTTAAGTTTTTTGCCGATGAGATGAATACTTTTGCCAAAGAGCGTTTAGAGATAAGCATGAGGCTTAAGTCTGCTGTAACACACTCCCTTTTTACACTCAACTACCAACCAAAATACTCTTGCGATGAGAAAAAAATCAAAGGCGTTGAGGCTTTGATACGATGGAATGATGAAGTTTTAGGATTTGTTCCGCCTGATAAATTTATACCCATCGCCGAAGAGGCAGGATATATTTATGATATCGGATTATGGGTTATGAAAGAGGCACTCAGTGCGTTAAAAATTATTCATAAAACAAATGAGTCGATAACTATGGCTATCAATATCTCAGGAAAACAGCTAGAGATGCCAAATTTTTATCATGACATGACAACTATCATCAAGCAGATGGATGTGCAACCAAACAAACTTGAGTTTGAAATCACAGAGACCTCTGTCATGAAAGATATACAAAATATTATTCCAATTTTACAAAAAATAAAAGATTTTGGGATAGAGATCTCAATCGATGACTTTGGAACAGGGTATTCCTCCATGTCATATCTCAAAAAGCTTCCCATAGATACACTTAAAATCGATAAAGAGTTCATTTTAAATCTTGAAAATAATGAAGAAGACCGTGCCATTGTCGAGGCTATTATCGCACTTAGTAAGGCGTTTGGCTTAAATACTGTTGCAGAGGGTGTTGAAAAAATAGAGCATCAAGATATTTTGCAAAGGATTGGGTGTGATACCTTTCAAGGCTATTTATACTCCAAACCGCTTACTTTAGAATCATTACTCAAATTTATCAGCGAACAAAACAAAGCTACTAACGAGTACAAAACAGGTATATAATACTCCATATTTTAAAGGAGTATCACATGTTTAAAGATTTACTTTACACTGGCATAGGTGCCGTAGCGGTTCTAAAAGAAAAAGTCGAAGCGGAGATGAAAAAGCTTGAAGAGCAGGGGAAGATAAAAACAACCGATGCAAAGAGCTTTTTGGAGTCCATAGAGACAAAAGGCAAGGAAGAAGAGGTAAAACTCAAAGAACAACTCAAATCAACCTTAAAAGAGATTATAGAAGAACTCGGACTTGCCACAAAAGCGGATTTGGAAAAACTCAGAGAGGACTTACGATAAACTCTTTTTTGTATAGCCTCAAGTATTACTCTCCTTTGAGAGTTTATAAAGTTTTTACCTTTTTGTTGACTATTTATTTAGTGATAAAAAAGAAAAAAAGTTTTATGGGCTTTAAACCATTAGCACCTTTAAAACTCAAGCGTACTATTGTTGATTTAGGCGCTAGTTTCATCAAACTTGCTCAAGTTTTGGCAACACGTTCTGACTTTTTTGACAAAGAGTATTTAGAGGAGCTCAAAGAGCTTCATGACTCTTTGCCTCCAATGAAAGAGGGTGAATTTCAAGAAGTTTACTCCAGAGCGTTTGATGTACGTAGTTTTAAAAATTTCGCTCATATGCCTATCGCTTCAGCTTCCATAGGTCAAGTTCATATAGCTTATACTCATGAGGGTGAAAAAGTGGCAGTCAAGCTTCGACGTAAAAATATTTACGCGCAGGTCATGGCAGATATCTCCATCATCCAATCATTTAACACCATTTTTAAACCTCTTTTTTCCCACCATACAAAAAACTCCATAGAAGCGGTCATCGGCGAATTTTCTAAGATGATAAAAGAGGAAGTAAGCCTCACGCATGAGCTCAAGAACCTCGTAAAATTTCGTGAAGTGTATAAAGACGCTGGCGTAAAATTTCCAATTCCTTTTACCAAGCTTTGCAGCGATGATGCCCTTGTTATGAGTTATGAAGAGGGTTTTCGTTTTGATGATAAAGAGTCTATTTTTACACACAACATCGATTTTCGTGCCATCATCGCCAAGCTTGTTGATTTTTACACCACGCAAATGCTTATAAATGGCTATTTTCACGCAGACCCGCATCCTGGAAATTTGCTAGTCAGCAAAGAGGGCGAACTCATCTTGCTCGATTTTGGAATGGTTAAAACTGTCCCAAATAACTCAAGAGTTGCCATCATTGAGCTTATAAAAGCCGCACATGAGCAAGATTACGAGCGCTACATCGCCGCAAACAAAAAACTAGGAACCATAGCCTATGAAGCACCCACGGCAGAACTCGCAGAGTTTACGGCTAAAATGTTTGAGATATTTTCAAACGATAATCTTGATAGTGAATCGATGCAGCAACTCGCTTTTGATGTGCTTGAATCAACAAGAGATTTGCCTTTTAAACTCCCAAGCGACGCCATTTACATTTTGCGAGTAAGTGCCATCATTGAGGGATTGGGAACGACATATATAGAAAATTTTAACGGCATCAAAGATATTTTGCCTATCTTGCAAAAAAATATTCCAAAAGCACTTGGAGCCAAAGAGAGCATTTTAGAAACCATCATAGATGAGATAAAAGAGATTCCTTTTATAGCCAAAGATTTCAAAGCTGCCATTAAAAAAATAAGTGCAAATGAACTCCAAGTAGAACTCTCAAACGACCAGCTAGAGTGGATAAAAAAAGATTTAAAAGAGAACGCAAAAGCGACAATACTCTCTTTAACGTTCATGCTCAGTGGAATTTTCACCCTTGTATATGACAAAGAATTAAGAGAACTAGCACTTGCTCTTTTCATTTTTGGTGTTGCGAGAGTTTTATATAAATAAAATCTCTAAATTTGGTTTTTAAAAGACTTCACTAAAAATCATTTGCTTTTTAAGATTTTTTCCTAAAATTTATATCTGCTAAATCTCAAATCTATACTAAAATAAGAAAGTATCATGAAAAAATGCCTTTCTTTGATTTTTCAAGTATTTATAGAAAATAATTTGGTTTTTCAAAGTTTTTTCTTTTTATTATAGGTTATTTCGGAATTTACAGAAATTGTTTTACACTGCCGCTGTCATCATGAGCAAAGCGAAGCAATCTACAAGAGGTTATAAAAAAGTTTATTATTTTTATTTTGTTAATACCAATTTTCACACGTAAGATTTGGAATTCTTTAGTGTTTCTTGTCACTAAAATAAGATTATTTGCCACAGCAGTTCCAGCGATAAGCGCATCGATTGAGCTCCATTCTTTTCGTTGGATTGTTTGATTTTGCAATGCCTACTTCAAGCTTTAATTTTCTTTTTTAAACTCTACTTGAGTATTTCTTGCGTAATTAGGACGCTCTTTTCACCATCAATAAGGGTGAGTTCATTGTCGCTTAGATTGCATTGCAAATGCATGGAGCGATTTGTAAGTGGTTCAAGGGCGACATCTGTTTTGAGGTGAATAATGGAGAGATTTTTAAAACGCTTCAAAGAATTTTCCAATTGTTTGAACCAAGGAGCAGACATCCCTTCTTGAAAGGTGTAAATGATAACTTTCTCGGAGCGTCCACATGCTTTTTTGATACGTTTTTCATCAGGTTGCCCTAAATCTATCCATAATTCTATAGCACCGTCCAAAGATTTTTTCCACAAATCCGGTTCATCATCTTGTGATATTCCCTTACAAAAACTCAGCATCTCATCTGCATTCAGGGCAAAAGCAGCCAGCCGAACCATCAAACGCAAATCGTTTTCCGAAGGGTGTTGCGCCAGTGTTAAATTATGCTGGGCATAATAATGTCTATCCATATCAGCAATATTGAGCAGAGCCTTATAAATCGTCGCCTTCGCAGCCATAATTTTCCTTGCATTGTCTGTTGTTTTTGGTATCTGTTTTGCACTTTTTTGAAATGAGAGTATAGCAAATAATTTTATTGCATAGTAGAAATAGTAGTATAGATGTGAGGTTTTCAAAAATGCTAACCTGTGGCATTTCACGTATTAATCCTACGTTTAGGCTTTAATAACGTCGCTTGGCACGACTGAAGTTGTACTTCCGAGAAGCTGCTCTTGGACATGAGGCTTCAGTCTCACCTTAATCTTTTATAAAGTATTATTTCCAGCTAGATTTAATAGAAACTTAGAAAAAGCTGTAAATAATATTCCAAAATTCTTTTATGAATTGGCGAATTAAGAAAATCTTTTTATTGCAATGGTGACAGTTTTTTTGAAAAAGGATTTAAAGTTTCATCTAAAATAGGGTGGTACCAGAGAGGGGATTTGAACCCCTAAGCCGTGAGGCGGCGGATTTTGAATCCGCTATGTATACCGTTCCATCACTCTGGCTGAATGTTTGCGAGGACGAATGATAGTAGGATGAAACTTAAAACTTTGTAAAACCGTGATTATAAAAGTAAATGGGTTTACGTCGATTTAGTAAGCATGGAACTTATATTGCTTTTAAATACTCATGAAAAGCAGCATAGATACAAATACTCGAATAGGGGCATAGGATGAGAATAACATCAAGCATGTACTATAACAACATACAAGCCGAGAGCTCAAAGGCAAATGAGAGACTTTTTGATGTAAACAAACAAATTTCATCTGGTTTGAAAATTCAGTATGCCAATGATGATGTCAATGTCTTTACCCAAACTATGAAACTTGATAATGAGTTGGCTTCTTTGGGACAGATAGTAAAGAGTAGCGAGAGCGGATATAAAATGTCCAATCAGGCAGATACTATTTTGAATGATTTTGAACTCTCTATGAATAGAGTTAAAACCCTCCTTGTTCAAGCAGCAAGTTCAGCGCAGAGCGATAATTCTTTGGATGCTGTTGGTAACGAGCTAAGAGGGCTTGAGACGCACTTAAAAAATTTGGCAAATACTTCTATAAATGGGCAGTATCTTTTCTCAGGTTCAGCAATTGATGTAAAACCCATCGACAGTAAAGGAGTCTATCAAGGGAATGATGTTTCTATGAACGCTTTTGTAGGAGCGGGGGTTGTTGAACAGTACAATCTAACGGGAGCAAACCTTTTTTTAGGAGAAGAAGCCCTCATAAAGAGGCAAATAACTTCAAATGTTCCTCAATATAATCTCAGTGCAAAATATCCCGATTTTAGTGACCCTCAAAGTGTTGACAACGGTATTAGCAAAAGTATTACATCTGAGGATACTATCCGTGATTTGATGGGTGATATAGATGATGTAGGCAATACAGCTAGTCATTTTTATCTCAGGGGAGCCACAAGTGATGGAACATCTTTCAACAAGCACATCACTATGAATGACACCGAAACAGTCGAAGAACTTTTGACTCAAATCGGCAATGCGTATGGAAATACGAGTGCCCTTGACCTAGTGAATGTTTCTCTTAACAACTTTGGAGAGATAGTCATAGAAGACAAGATGAAAGGTTCAAGTAAGTTAGAATTTCATATGGTTGGAGCGGTTGATTATAACCAGAATGATTTATATGATGCTGCTGACATTCATAGTGGAATATATGGAATTAATGCAGGAAATATTGATAATCTAGATAATGGCGAAAGTGATTTCGATCAAATTATGAATAATTCAAGTAGTGCTGTTAATAGTAGCTTGTATGTAAAAGAATTTGTAAAATCACCATTTGCATCAGTGACAGCAACTAAGATAGATGCAATTCTTTATGATAGAACACAATTTAGTAAAGAGGGCTCAACACTCTCTTCAAGCACACCTCAAATTTTAAAAGAGACCAACGCCTTTGCTACACCATCTACTAAGATTTCTGAGGTAGCTGATTTATCGCAGGGAACATCAGGGACGCTTAGTGGAACAAGGCTTGTACTTAAGGGGACAAATGTTCACGGAGTTGCGTATAGTGCTGAGATAAATTTTTCAAATACGTCAAATGGTGGTTCAACGTTTTCACTTGATGGTGGAATAACAAACTATAATATATTTAATATGGATACTCCAAGAACAGCAGTTGATGCTGACAAGATGACTTATAAACAGCTTATGGATGTAACAAATATGCTCGTAACAGGAACGTTTCCAGCTACAGACAACACTTCTCTTGATCCAATCCAGCAAGCACTTGATTATGATAAAGCTATTGAGTCATCAACCCTCCTTGGAGGAACTTTTTTAAGTTATGATGGTAAAATTCAGTTTAAAGATGAACAAAATAACGACACGAATGCGACATTGGCAATATACGACTCAAACAGTGGGAATTTTTCTGCAGATGCTTCAGTGATGACTTTTAACTCCAACAATGCACTTACAGTTCGTGATCCAAAAACAGATTTTTTTAAAGAGCTCAACACTATTATCACTTCTGTAGAAGAGCACAAGCTCTATCCAGATGCATCTAATGGTGATAAGAGAAGTGTTGGAATTCAAAATTCAATTGCCATGATAGATGATCTAATGAATCATGTTTCAAGAACACACTCATCAGTTGGAGCACAGTCTAATTCACTAACAAACTCTTTAGAGAGGGCACAACTTCTTGAGATTAGTACTATGACATTGCGATCGTCTGTTTTAGACACTGATCTTGCGGAAGCATCTTTGACTCTTACGCAACTCTCATTAAGTTATCAAGCTATGCTCTCAACTGTTGCTAAGGTTTCTAAACTTAGTTTGGTTAATTATTTATAGATTTATATGTCAAAATGCCAAAAAAAATCCTTTGATAGGATGTTTTTGGTTATACTTCACTCACAAAATACACTATTATTTTTTAAGGTTAACATTTGAAAGATACTCTTTTTATTACAGTTTTTGGCGTATTGATTTATTTAGCAATTGCTACAATTTTAGGTGACAGTGGAGCTGTTGGGAGTTATGGAGCTGTTTTTGCTCGCGAAAATCATAATTTTTTTGGATATATTTCTTATTTTTATCTTTTGTTTTTTCTTGTCCCTGCATATTTTTTGTACAAACACACTCTCTTTAATTATAGAAAAGTAGAAGTCTCCCTCTCTTTATTGTTACTTTTATTTGCAACATTATTGTTTCAAGCATTGGTGATAGAAAATGAGCTAAGGGGTAAAATCGGTGCCGATTTTGTTGATTTTTTTGCTCCTTATATCGGCTCTTTTGGTCTTTGGATATTTTGGGTCATGATAACGATGGTGAGTATAATTATTATTTTTGATACAACAACAGATAAATTATCAGATATGTTTTCTGGTTTTTTTAAAGATTTTTTAGCTTACAGCAAGCCTAAAAATACAAATACTTCTAAGACCAAATCTTCTGTTAATAAATCTTCACTTCTTAAGAGTGAGGAGAGTTCAAATGGAGTGCAAAAAAAATTTGTTGATATAGATGCCATGGAAGAGGCCCCTGAGATTGTTGAAGATATAACCGATACATTTGATGAGCCTTCGTATTTGAGGACCAAAGAGGCTGTGCAAGTTGTAACACCGTTTTCACAAAAGAAAACTTTACCTGATGCACAAACCCAAACCGAGAAAGAAAAACCACATACAATTATAGAAGTGGCACTTAAAATCAAAGAGCAAAAAAATGCACTCATCGTAGACGAACTTGAAGAAAATACAAAACTTTTAGAAACAATAGAAAAAGGAGAAGTGGAAAAGCCTAAAAACTTCACTTTACCCTCTGTAGAATTTTTACAAAAACCAAGTGCAACGGCTCATACTATCGATGAAGCTGAAGTGGATGGTAAAATTCGTTATCTTATAGAAAAGCTTGCACATTTTAAAATCGAAGGTGATGTTGTCCGTACTTATGCTGGACCTGTTGTCTCAACCTTTGAGTTCAAGCCTGCTGCCAATGTAAAAGTCTCAAGAATCTTAAACCTTCAAGATGATTTGGCGATGGCGCTCTCAGCTGAGAGCATCCGCATCCAAGCCCCGATTCCCGGTAAAGACGTCGTGGGGATAGAGATACCAAACGCGACAGTAGATACAATTTACCTCAGAGAGTTGCTTGAGAGCAAACTTTTTCAAGAATCTTCCTCTCCGCTTACGATTGTTTTAGGCAAAGATATTGTCGGTAAACCTTTTATTACCGACCTTAAAAAGTTGCCGCATTTACTCATAGCTGGGACAACGGGAAGCGGGAAAAGTGTCGGTATCAATGCCATGATACTTTCTCTTTTATATAAAAACTCACCCGACCAGTTAAGACTTTTAATGATTGACCCAAAAATGCTTGAGTTTTCTATTTATAATGACATTCCCCATCTTCTGACTCCTGTTATCACAAAGGCAAAACAGGCTATCGTTGCACTCAACAATATGGTCTCAGAGATGGAGCGTCGTTATGAGCTCATGAGTGAAAACAGAACAAAAAGTATTGAAAACTATAATGAAAAAGTCAAAAAAGAGGGCGGGGAACATTTCCCATATATTGTAGTTATCATAGATGAGTTAGCGGACTTGATGATGACGAGCGGTAAGGATGTGGAGTATTCTATTGCAAGACTCGCACAAATGGCGAGAGCTTCGGGCATACACCTAGTTGTAGCGACACAAAGACCTTCTGTAGATGTTGTCACAGGACTTATCAAAGCAAATTTACCCTCTCGTATATCGTACAGAGTAGGGCAAAAAGTTGACAGTAAAATTATCCTAGACCAACAAGGTGCGGAGTCTTTGCTTGGTAAGGGAGATATGCTTTTTACACCTCCAGGTTCTATCGGGCTTGTAAGACTTCATGCCCCTTGGAGCACTGAAGAGGAGATAGAAAAAATAGTTAATTTTATCAAATCTCAAAGAGCGCCTAATTATGATAAAAGCTTTTTACTAGAAGACAGTGATATATATTCAGGTTCATCCAATGATACATACGAAGAGCTTGACCCTCTTTTTGCAGAGGCAAAAAGTGTCATTTTGAGCGATAAAAAAACATCCATTTCCTATCTGCAAAGAAAACTTCAAATCGGCTATAACCGCTCTGCAAGAGTGATTGAACAGCTTGAGGCGGAAGGCATTTTATCCTCTCCAAATGCTAAGGGCATCCGAGAAATACTTTAGATGCAAAAAGCCCATTTTATTTTTACGCAACATGGGAACTCTTTGAGTGTTTATGTCGAAAACTTAGAGCAACTCACAGTAGAACAAATTCAGCAGATAGAAGATTTTGTACAAAAAAGAAAAGGTTTTTTTGACTTTGATACCTATACCTTTGTCTTGCAAAAAAGATTAGAGTTTCATGAATTTGTCTCTTTAGTGAGTCATGCAGGGATACCAAGTGAGTGCCAAGAGAAGGTTTTACTGACACAAACGCATGAAAGAATTGATTTTGGTAAATATAAGGGTTTGCATTACAATCAACTCAGCGATGCGTATCTTTTATGGCTAAAAAATAACTACACAGGGAAGGATAGAAGTATTATTGAGCTTGAGTTGAGATATAGGTCTTTATAAAAAAGTTCTAGTGTTTTGGGGTGTAGAAAAATTTTTGTCCTCCTGTTGTCGCTTCAAGCATGAGGCCCGCAGAGCTTGAGGAAAATACTTGCACATCTTTGGCAAAATCTACATCCCAAGATGCTCCCGAATAAATTGGTGCGATAGATACCTGCGTTGCATCTTCAAAACCCTCTTTTTGAAATTTTTCAAAGGACTCTTTGGTTTTAAAGAAGATTATTTCGCTGTATTTTTGTCCTCCAGCTTGAACGCCAAAAGTGTATTGCTTTAAGATGACATCTCCTACCCAAAAACCTTTTATGTAAGCACGCCCTTCGCCATAAGCGCCACCAAAAATAAAACCACCTTTAGCAATATTTGGAAAAACCACATATGCGTGGGAGTTGTAAACTAAATTTGTTACGACTTGGTTCTCTGCCATAAAAGATTTTATGGTTTTGTTGTAGTGTAAATCAAGTTCGTTTTTTTCTTCAAGCGTTCGTTGGTCATCAGCAAAAACCAATAATGAAAATGTTCCCAAAGCTACAAATAAAAAAAATATTTTTTTAAACATAATAAACTCCAAGAGGATAAATTTTTAGCACATAATATCAGTGATTATAACAAAGTTATTGGCTCTTCACTTCTGATAAAAAGTAAAAAAATTATCATCTCTTTTTGTGTTACAATAATATACATTTTAAAAATTAAATATCTTTATGGTGTGTATTATCGTAACATATACAATTTTGAAGGGTTTTGTTTAGCTATAATTGTCCCAAATTTAAAACAAATAGGAATAAAAATGGCATTTCTTGAAGAGTATAAAGCACACGTTGCTGAGCGCAAAACTTTAGGCGTTCCACCACTTCCACTTTCGGCAAAACAGGCAGTAGAATTAGTTGAATTAATCAAATCGGGATGTACTGAGGAGTTATTGGATTTACTTACGAACCGTGTATCTCCAGGTGTGGATGAGGCTGCTTATGTTAAGGCGGCTTTTTTAAATGATGTAGCTGCTCAAAAGATAACTGTAGCTGCAATAGCTCCAGAACAAGCCGTTAAAATGCTTGGTATGATGCTTGGTGGTTATAATGTGAAGCCTATCATTGATGCTCTAAGCTCAAAAAATGATAAAGTAGTTGCTGCAGCTATAGAAGCGCTTTCTCATACTTTACTTGTTTATGATGCATTTAATGATGTTGAGGATCTTTATAAAGCTGGAAATTCTGCTGCGATTGCAGTTATGAACTCATGGGCGAATGCTGATTGGTTTACATCAAAACCGGCATTGGCTGAAAAAATTGTTGTGAGTGTTTTCAAAGTAGATGGCGAGACAAATACAGATGATCTCTCTCCAGCATCTGAAGCGTTTACTCGCTCTGATATCCCTGTTCATGCGAACTCTATGCTAGTAGCTAAGATGGAAAAACCACTTGAGACTATCAAAAAGCTCAAAGAACTTGGTCATACTGTTGCTTATGTTGGCGATGTTGTAGGAACTGGTTCTAGTCGTAAGTCAGGGGTAAACTCTGTTCAATGGCACATGGGTGAAGATATTGCAGGTGTACCAAACAAACGTACAGGCGGTGTTGTCCTTGGAAGCACAATTGCTCCGATTTTCTTTGCAACTTGTGAGGATTCTGGTGCATTACCACTTGAGTTGGATGTCTCTGGGATGGAAACAGGCGATGTTGTTACTATCTATCCATACAAAGGTGAAGCACACAAAGACGGTAAATGTATCGCAACTTTTAAATTAAACCCAAATACTATTACAGATGAAGTTCGTGCGGGAGGTCGTATTCCTCTTATCATAGGTCGTGGACTTACCTCTAAAGCTCGTGGTATTTTAGGACTAGGAGCATCTGATAAATTTTTAAGTGCAGAACAACCTGCTGATAATGCTAAAGGGTACACTTTAGCACAAAAAATGGTTGGAAAGGCTTGTGGTCTTGCAGGTGTTCGTCCTGGGATGTACATAGAGCCTGAGATGTCAACTGTAGGTTCTCAAGATACAACAGGTCCTATGACTCGTGATGAGATTGTAGAACTTGCCGCCCTTGGTTTCAATGCGGACTTAGTTATGCAGTCGTTTTGTCATACAGCAGCCTATCCAAAGCCATCAGATATTGTCATGCACCATTCACTTCCAGATTTTATCTCCAAGCGTTCGGGTATTGCACTTCGTCCAGGGGATGGGGTTATTCACTCTTGGTTAAACCGTATGGTTCTTCCAGATACAGTAGGAACAGGCGCAGATAGTCATACACGTTTTCCAATTGGTATTTCGTTCCCAGGTGGCTCAGGTATTGTTGCGTTTGCTGGTGTAACGGGAAGTATGCCTTTGACGATGCCAGAGTCTGTACTTGTCCGTTTTTCAGGTGAAATGCAACCGGGAATCACACTTCGTGACCTTGTAAACGCCATTCCTCACCAAGCTATCAAAGAGGGTTTACTCACCGTTGAGAAGAAAGGGAAGAAAAATATTTTTGCTGGTCGTATTTTAGAAATAGAAGGTTTGCCAGACCTTAAAGCAGAGCAAGCATTTGAACTCTCTGATGCTTCTGCAGAGCGTTCAGCTGCTGCATGTACGGTACTTTTAAACAATGAGCCTGTTATCGAATACCTCAAATCAAACGTAACTCTTTTGGAGTCTATGATTGAAGCGGGCTACGAAGATAAACGCACTATTAAACGTCGTATAAACAAGATGAATGACTGGTTGGCAAACCCTTCACTCATGAAGCCAGACGCAGATGCAGAATATGCAGCAGTGATCAATATCAACCTCAATGAAATAACAGAACCTATTTTAGCTTGTCCTAATGATCCGGATGATGTTGCAACACTTTCTGAAGTTCTTGCATCAAACCGCCCTCATAAAATAGATGAAGTTTTTGTCGGTTCATGTATGACAAATATCGGTCACTATAGAGCTCTTGGTGAAGTTCTTAAAGGTGAAGGTCATGTTCCAACGACACTTTGGGTCTGTCCTCCAACTAAAATGGATGAAAAACAACTCAATGAAGATGGATACTATACAATCTTTGGTGCCGCAGGTGCTCGAACAGAGATTCCAGGGTGCTCTTTATGTATGGGAAATCAAGCGCGCGTTGCTGACAATGCAATAGTATTTTCAACTTCAACTCGTAACTTTGACAACCGTTTAGGCAAAGGTGCGCAAGTGTATCTAGGTTCTGCAGAACTTGCTGCAGTCTGTGCAATATTGGGTCGTATTCCAACACAAACAGAATATTTAGAAAAAACTCATAAAATCGTTGGTAAAGAGAGTGAGATCTACAAATATCTCAACTTCAATCTTATCAAAAATTACAAGCTTTAAAAAGCAGTGCAGAAATGGACTCAATCCATTTCTGCCAAGCTCTCTTCTGAATTTATACCTAGGAGTTGTTCATGGCAGAACTTGAAGAACTTATCCCTTTTACTCAAAATCTATCATTATTGTATATAGACGAGGATAAAGAGAATTTAAAACATTTTGTTCATGTATTTGAAAAAATTTTTCAAAGAGTTGATGATGCAAGTGATGCGATTATCGGGATAGGCTTTATGAAATTAAATATGTATGACCTGATTATTGTCGGTTCCTCCTCTTCTGTTATGAATATTTTCCAACTCCTTAACAACATAAAAACAATCAATAAATTTCAAAAAATTATAGTGTTTTCAAAAAATTTAGAAGATACCGAGCTCCTTAAAATTTATCAATTGGGAGTCAGTAGCATAATATGTAAACCGTTTGAGGTCTCTTTAGTATTAGAAGAAATTTTATCTTTAGTTCATGCTCTGAATCAAGATAGAAATTTTAATGCTGCAACAATTGAAAAGCTGCAAAGTGATTTGCTTTATGAGCGAAAGAGAATAGGCCGCTTTATGCTCAATGAAAAAAAATTAAATGAAAAAATAAAAATTTTTGAAGATACAACGCATGTGAATAAAAATATTTACGAGCTGACTAAACTTCCAAGTAGATATGCGCTTCAAAGTGCTCTTGGTGATTCAAAACACTCTTTGCTTTACTTAAATATAGATCATTTTGATTTTATCAATACTGTGTATGGCATGGGAAAAGCAAATAAACTCCTTAAAGAGTGTTCTTTGCGATTGAAAAAATTTTTACCCAACAATGGTGAATTATTTCATATCACTGCAGATGAGTTTGTGATTTTATTGGATGAGCCTTTAGAAAATCAGGACTTACTTTTAGCGACACAAATGCAAGCCCTTTTTAGAGAGGCTGCCATCGAGTTTGAAGAGTTTTCTCATTTCATCGTATTTTCTATCGGTATCGACCGCGGTGTAGGCAAAACTCTTTTTGTCAATGCTAAATCTGCTTCAAAAGAGGCAAGATATTTTGGTGGAAACCAAGTTACTATTTTTAACGCGCACTCAGAGTACATGAGAGAACAAAGGGAGAGCCTTTATTGGATTAGAGTGCTTCAAAAAGCATTTGAAGAGGATAAAGTATTTACCTATTATCAGCCTATTATCCATCATGCAAATCCAAATTTAAAACATTACGAAGTTTTATGCAGGCTCAAAGATGACCATGACAACCTTATTGATGCAACAAAATTTATAGCAGGTGCCAAGATAGCGGGATTAATCACCCAGATAACAAGAACAGTCATAGATAAAACGTTTAAAATGTTTGCAAACAATGATTATAATTTTTCCTTAAATATCACCTTATATGACTTGCATGAAGAGTATTTGCTCAAACTGTTGACGTATAAATGTCAAAGGTATAATATATCTCCAAAGAGGGTTTATTTGGAGATTGTAGAAGATATTATTCTCTCAAAAACGACGGTTATTGATACACAAATCTTAGAATTAAAAGAGAGTGGTTTTCATGTGATTATTGATGATTTTGGTACAGATAAGTCTTCTTATAGCCGAATGTTTGATTTAAAAGCAGAATTTATTAAAATAAATGGTTCCTTTATCAAAGAATTGGGCAAAGATAATTCATATAAAATCATAGTCCAAAGCATCGTTGATTTTGCTAAAAAAAGTGGCATAAAAACGATTGCAGAACATGTGGAAAATCTTGAAGTATATGAGATGGTCAAAGAGCTAGGAATAGACTATTCCCAAGGATATTTATTAGGAAGACCTTCGATAAGCTTAGAATAATTTAGTCGCTAACAATGTCATACTCGGGAGGAAATTGAGGAATAAAAAGTTGCTCATTTATCTTTTGGTTTTGTTTTTGGTTTTCAAATACTATTTTAATCTTATTTTCAAATTCATCTATGTAAGAAATAGATTCTACTAACACTCCATTTTTTGTTATGATAAATTCAGATTCTTTGTATTTTGCGATATAAACATTCTCTTTTATCTTTTTTGCATTTTTTATCATTGTAAAGAAGTCAAAGTTTGATTCAATTTTTTTCAAAATAACTTGCTCAATTTCAGGTTCAACAATCGTTACGCTATAAGAACTAATGTAGACATTCTTTTTCACAGGTAGCGTATAACTCCACATAGCATTTTGAGGTTTTTGAGCTATTAAATGCCCTTTGTATGTTAATGTTTTGTTTTTTTCATCTGTAAGTGTTTGGGTGAAATCTGACTCAAAAGAGTTTATAAAATCAAAGGATGCTACTCCTGAGGTGAAGAAAAATATGAGAATGAAGATATGCCTCATGAAGCCTCTTATATTGGATTTCTTGCAAAACTCAAAACACGCTCACTAAGGCTTCACTTACGCTGCAGAATCGTTCGCTTAGTTTTGAGTTTTGTAAGAAGGTTGTTGTAATTATACCCTAGCAATCATTTACATACTATGTAATATTATTTTAGGTTGATTTTTTTATTTATGTGTTTTATAATATAGAGTGTGATAAAATAAGAATAATTTCTCTGAGCACTCTAATGATTTTTAGGTGTTCTTTATAAGGTTTACAATGCTACAAGCATTCATGAGTAAGGTTTTTGGTACATCAAATGATCGTGAGTTGAAGAAATATTTTAAAAGAGTAGAAGAGATAAATGCTCTAGAGAGCAAATATGTCGCTCTTAGTGATGATGCTTTAAAAGCTTCTTTTTTTGATTTAAAGACAAGTGTTTTACAGGGAGAAAAAACTTTAGATGAAGCATTGGCAGATTCTTTTGCTATAACAAGAGAGGCAAGCAAACGGGTTCTCAACATGAGACATTTTGATGTGCAACTTATCGGAGGAATGGTTCTTCATGAAGGGAGAATCGCCGAGATGAAAACTGGAGAGGGTAAAACGTTAGTAGCAACCCTCGCTATTGTTTTAAATGCCATGACTGGTAAAGGAGTTCATTTAGTGACAGTAAATGACTACTTAGCTACAAGAGATGCCACTGATATGGGTGTTCTTTATAATTTTTTAGGCTTTTCTGTTGGGGTAATATTAGAAGATATGAGAGACTCAAAAGCAAAAAAAGAGGCTTACAATGCTGATATAACCTATGGTACAAATAATGAGTTTGGCTTTGATTATTTAAGAGACAATATGAGTTATTCTGCAGAACAAATGGCACAACGCAATCATAATTTTGTTATAGTAGATGAAGTCGACTCTATCCTTATTGATGAAGCTAGAACGCCCTTAATCATCTCTGGACCAACAAATAGAAGTATGCGAGATTATAGTGATGCTAATAATATAGCTCTTAAACTGATTAAAGATGAACATTTTACGGTTGATGAAAAAGATAAAGTAGTCCTTATCACAGAAGAGGGTATTACAAGAGCTGAAGAGTTATTTAAAGTTGAAAATTTATACAGTGCGGAAAACCCTTCACTTCCCCATGCCCTTGACCAAGCTTTAAAAGCTAATTATCTATTTGAAAGAGATGTTGATTATGTTGTCAATGACGGAGAAGTTGTTATCGTAGATGAGTTTACAGGTCGCCTCAGTGAAGGGCGTCGATTTTCTGAAGGACTCCACCAAGCCCTTGAAGCAAAAGAGAATGTAGTTGTAAAAGAAGAGACGCAGACACTTGCCGATATAACATTTCAAAACTATTTTAGAATGTATGATAAACTCTCTGGAATGACGGGGACTGCAGAGACAGAAGCTACCGAATTTGCGCAGATATACTCTCTTGATGTTGTTTCTATTCCTACAAATGTCCCTATTGGCAGAGTGGATTTAAATGACCTTATTTACAAAACTGAAAAAGAGAAGTTTAGTGCCGTTGTTGTGAGTGTTAAAGCTTTGTCTGCAACGGGTCAGCCTGTTTTGATAGGGACGGCTTCGATAGAAAAATCGGAAACTTTACATGAAATACTCAAAAAAGAAAAAATTCCTCATACTGTTTTAAATGCCAAAAATCACGCACAAGAGGGTGAGATTATCAAATCTGCTGGTCAAAAAGGTGCTGTTACAATAGCAACAAATATGGCTGGACGCGGTGTTGACATTAAAGTCAATCAAGAAGTTAAAGACCTTGGCGGTCTTTATATCATCGGTACTGAAAGACATGAAAATCGTCGTATCGACAATCAACTTCGTGGGCGCTCTGGACGTCAAGGAGATCCGGGTAAAACCCAATTTTATTTATCTTTAGAAGATAGTCTGCTTCGTATTTTTGGCTCTGATAAAATCAAGTCTATCATGGAGAGACTTGGTGTTGAAGATGGTGAATATATAGAGTCCAAAATGGTTACGCGTGCTGTTGAGAAAGCCCAGAAAAAAGTCGAAAACATGCACTATGAAGGGAGAAAGCAGATTGTTGAATATGATGATGTTGCAAACGAACAAAGAAAAATAGTCTATAAATTTAGAAACCAACTTTTAAATAAAGAGTACGATATAGGGGCAAAAATCAATGAAATACGAGAGAGTTACGTAGAGCATCTTTTAAATAGTGCTGATATCTTTGATGGTGGTTCTAAAGAAGAATTTAATCTTAAAAAAGTAGTGGAACTTTTAAAAGAAGAGATAAATCTCTCTCTAAATGGAGATGATTTTGCATCTTTAGAATATCAAGAGCTCCTTGAAAAAATAATAGAAAGTGTAAAAAAATCATATGATAATAAAATGGGTGTCATAGAGAGTGATGTTCGTCATGAAATAGAGCGTGAACTTTATTTAAAAGAGCTTGATAGTGCTTGGAGAGAGCATCTTTATGCGATGGATAGTATGAAAACTGGCATCAGACTTCGTGCATACAATCAAAAAGACCCTTTAGTAGAGTACAAAAAAGAGAGTTATGGTCTTTTTGGTGAACTTACGACAGAGATTAAATTTAACACAATCAAAACGCTTCAAATCATTCAGTTTAAAATTGAATCTGCTGAGGATGAAGCGAAAAGAGTTGCCAAACAACTTGAGATGCAAAGACAAATGAGCAATGCAGTCATGCAACTCAATCATTCAAATAAAGACGAAGAGATGATTTCTGAAAAGAAAATTGCTAGAAATGATTTTTGTCCATGTGGAAGTGGTAAAAAATACAAGCAGTGTTGTGGCAAAAGCGGTCCTAAAAAAGGTGTTTTTGCTTCTTGAAAAATACAATTGTATCTTACCTTGTAAAGCGTTTTTTACGTTTTGATAAAGAGCAACCTTTTATATTCTTATCTGCTTTGCTTGCATTTTTAGGGATATCTTTAGGGGTCATGGTTCTTTTGATTGCTATGGCTCTCATGAATGGATTTGATAAAGAATTCAAAAAGAAATTGACTATTATGAACTATCCACTTACCGTTCTTCCAAAGTTTTATGGGGCAGTGGATGAGAATTTACTTCTTGAGTTGCAAATGAAGTTCCCCACGCTCTCGTTTAGTCCTTATGTTCAATCAGCTGTTATGTCAAGAAGTGGAACGCAACTTGAAGGTGGGTATATTTTTGGTGTAAATATGAGTGATGAAGCCAAAGTCAATAGTGTTCTCAAAGAAGCCATTGAAAAAAATAGTATTGGAAAATTTGATGTACTTATTGGTAAATCTTTAAAAGATGAGTTTCATTTATTTGCAGATGATAAACTTATGTACATATTTACTCAAGTAGAGCCAGGTGGTCTCTCTGTTACACCAAAAATAAAACGCTTTAAAATTAAAGGAATTTTTGATTCTGGTCTCTCTGCTTACGACAAAGCATATAGCTATACAACACTTGCTTCTCTTCAAGCAATTCTTCAAATTCCATCGAATCAATACGACGGAATACATATATTTTCTCCAAATCCAAATATTGATATAGTAAAAATACAAGAGATGCTCCCCATAAACGTTACAGTAAAAGGGTGGTGGGAAGATAATATGAATTTTTTTGCAGCATTAGAGCTTGAAAAAGCTTCGCTATTTATCGTCCTTATGCTTATTATTCTCATTGCAGCGATTAACATTGTCTCTTCACTTTTGATGACTGTCATGAACAGAAGAAGTGAAATAGCTCTTTTGCTTTCCCTTGGTGCTACACCCTCTGAAATCAAAAAAGTCTTTTTATATTTAGGTGTCGTCATAGGTATCAGCGGGATATTAGCAGGTGTGATTTTTGGAATGGGCGGATTATGGATTTTAAGTACCTTTGATATTATTTCACTTCCAAAAGATGTCTATCCAACAACAACATTACCACTAGATTTGAGCATAAAAGATTTTTTACTCATTATTATTGGTGCATTTTTTATTGTTATCGCTTCAGCATATTATCCTGCTAAAAAAGCAAGCGAAGTTGATATTTTAACTGTTTTGAGAAATGAATAATTTTATTCTTTTTCTTCATCGCTAAAAAGATGAAAAGGGAGCATTAATGTCCTTTTTAAAATATTCAGCGGTGCAATGATAATCTCTTGTGCAATGAGATTTTTTACATCTGGATCAGATAATTTTCCACTGAGGCTTAAAGAGGTCGAGATAGAATCTTTATCGAGTAAAATATACCCCACTACTGGTATTTGAGCAAGACTGCTTCCAAGATCTGTTTTTAAATTGAGAAGGACATCTATGCTGTCATTTTTAAAACTCGCTGTCCCTTTTCCAAGTATATCTATCTCTTGAGAGTCAAGATAGATATCGCTGAGGGTGAAGATATCATTTGTTGAATGGAAGTTCACATAAGAAGTTTTTACTGCCAGACCAGTTCTGTTGTAGCTTGGCAAAGAAAAGGTCACGAGTGAAGGAATGGTGTTGACAAATGCTAAGATATTATTAAGGAGTTTATACTCTATGACAGTTGTATCTTTGATGTAAAAAATCCCATCGTACTCTTTTGTTGATCCTTGCATTGAAAAAGCCAAAGTCCCACCTTTAAACTTTGAGAGAGAAAAGAGATTTTCCATAAATTCATCATTAAAATTATCTCCATAGAGATAAAACGTTTTATTTTCAAGTTTAAAATCAGCACTTCCTTTTTTGTGGACTAATTGGGCATTTAAAATATCATGGTCATATTGTAATCCTAAAGTGTCTGAGAGGACATATCTGTTTTTTCCAACATATAAATAAGAATCAGTTGCTTTAAAAGCATAATTTTGGTTTGTATTTTTCGTAGCACTTGTAGTTTTTGTAGAACTTGTATTTTTATCATGAAAGAAATCAAGTACCGCATCGATATTGATGCCAACTTTTTTCGCTGTAATTTGAACTGAATCGCTGATATTTACGTCGATACAATTATTGATACTAAGTGCTATGTCTTTGCTTTCATGATTTATATTTCCCTTGATGGTGTAGTTTTCGATTAAAAAATTCTTCTTTGCGAGAACTTTATAAGGGTATTTGATTTTAGAGAAGAAATTTGTTTGTGTGGTGTTGGACTTTTTATATGCTGCAAAATTTCCATTTGTGAGATTGTACTCTTGCAAAATTGGTGAATAAGGCGATATTTTAGAGAGTGAATGGAGTTGCAATTTCCATTGTTCATCAGTTTGCAAATATTCAATGTTTAAATCATCTGATTTTATCACTGTTTTTTCGTCTAAAGATTTGATTTTTAAAACAAAAGGGTCATTTTTTAAAAATATTTCACCGATAGATGGTTCATGGATTTCAAGTTTTTGAATATCAAATAATCCTGTTTTATTTTTAAAATTATAATTTCCGCTCAAGTCTGTTTTGAGATAATTTTCTACATCTAAGGAAGAGTAAAGGATATGTAAATCTTTATCAATCAAATCAAGAGACGTTTTGTGGGCAATGATTTTAGTATTATTGACGAGAAGTTGTATATCGTCTTTAGAGAAAATATTCAATTTTTCATCATAAGTGACTTTTAGCGGAGCTTTTGGTTGGGATAATTCTATGCCGTTGTGATTATACTTTAGGATGTCCACATTCAAATCTAATTTATTGGGCCTTAAAGAAACTTCCCCAGAGATAAGAGTCGAAGCGATGTTGGGTATGTTGACTGACGTGAGAGGAATTTGAGCTGTTAATGTCTGTAAATCAAACGCAACATCAAGCATGTCTACATTTAATGGATATTTTTCAAACATCCATTTTGATTTTGCAAAAGTAAGGATGTCTTGTGTTGGAGACATTGTGTAGGTAACATTGAGTGGTTCATGCGTTGTATCAAGTTCTAAAAAAACATCCTTAAATACTGCTTTTTGTATTTTAAACTCTATTTTGCCTATGTTTTCTTTCGCATCGAGTTGAACATCAATAGTGGCAACTGCAATATCTTTATATTTTGCGCTCATATTTTTGATTGTTACATCGTTGTTTTGCAATGCAATAGAGGTATCGAAAATATCAATATTTAACCCAAGATAGTCAAAATTTCCTTGTTTGACAAAAAAATCTCCATAAGCATCAATATCACTATTTTGCAAATTAATTACCAATCGTAAATTAGTATCTACAACACCGTTTTTCTGCAAAAATGGGAGTTTGATTTTATATCGATTGAGCACACCTAGTAACTCTGTGTTGAGCATACCTTTAAATAAAAGATGCAAAGTTAGTAATTCATCAGGTGTCGTAAAATCAATTTTAAGCCATGTTTTATCTAAGAAAAAACCATAGGTATAAGCTTCTTCGGGATGGATAAAAAGAGTACCGTTTTTCAATTCCAATTGGGTACTTTTGGATGTGATGGTATCAAGTTGTTTATCGTACTTATAGTGTAAATCATGGAAAGTTGAGTGAAGGTAAACATGTTTATAGGCTTCATCAATGTGTTTATAATCAAACCATCCATGGAGACAATCAAGTGATAAGCTGGACATAGTGATTGCATCTTGTGTCCAAAGTTTAATCTCTTGGGGCAAGTTTAAAATTTCAAAAATATGCTTTGTTTGCGTGATGCTTTGAAGGGATTCTAGCGCGTATGAAACTTTTTTGGTATCTGCATCGATGAAAATCTTAAAAATAGCCTCTTTATGGATATCTGCATAAAGTATAGAGGTGAGTTCTGTTGTGCGTGTGTTGATGAGAAGATTTCCATGCGCATCAATTTTTCTTTTTAAATCTTTAAAGCTATTTATGGAGATATTTAAAAAATCTGTCCCAAATAAAAAGGAACTTTGTAGGAAAAAATCGGAAGATGAGATATTTATAAGTCCTTCTTTTTGGTCGGTATATTGAAATGTTGCATCGATTTCATTGATAGTGATATGACGAATGTTTATTTTTTCAAACCAGTGTCTTAATAAACTTATACGAGAAAGTGTTTGAGAAATTCGAGTTTCATCCAGTGAGGGAAATTTTTCATCAATTTGTGTGATGATTTTGATTTTTTCGACCGAGATATCTATTTTTTCATTCCATTTTATGTATAATTTCTCAACTTTGATACTTGGAACCGAAATTTTTTCTATATAAATTCCATTTTGTAAAAGAATAAAAATACAAGAAAGTGTCAAAAATATGAATGAAACAAGACTTACGACAATAAAATATATTTTTGAAATACTATTAATAATAATTTTATCGTTCATGTACTACCTAAATCAGCCCATTACCAGCTCTAAAGTCTTATATATCCCAGAGGGCTCTATAAACAAGATTATAACGCATTTGAGTGCTAAAAACTACAATGTAAGCAAACTTGATTCAATGATTTTAAGACTTATCGGTTCGCCACAATATGGTTGGATTAGTATTGCAGATGTCAAAAGTACAAGAGCCGATTTTTTATATAAACTTACTACTGCAAAGGCTGCTTTACAAAATGTAACGCTTATCCCTGGTGAGACAACTTATTTCTTTTTGGATGCATTAGCAGAAAATTTTCAACTCGATAGAAAAATATTGCAATATGAATACGACAAGCAAACCCAGAGAGAAGAGGGCGCTTTCGTTCCAAATACATACAAACTCCCTATGGGCATAACAGAAAAAGAGTTAATCAAAATTTTACTCTTCCAATCATCATCACAAATGAAAGATTTGTCTATGAAAATTTTTGGAAGATATGATGAAAAAAAATGGTTTCAATATGTAGCAATTGCTTCTATAATACAAAAAGAATCTGCCAGTATTAAAGAGATGCCACTCGTGAGTTCTGTAATCTATAACAGAGTCAAAAAAGGGATGAAGCTTCAAATGGATGGGACATTAAATTATGGTCAATATTCGCATACTCCAGTCACTGCTAAGCGTATAAAGGAAGATAGAACTCTTTATAATACCTATATTTATGAAGGTGTTATAGCTACTCCTGTATGCAATGTGAGTTTTGAGGCAATACGAGCAGCAATATTTCCTGCCAAAACAAACTATCTTTATTTTGTCAAATCTAAAAAAAATAATCACAATTTTTCGTGTAACTATACTACACATTTACGCAATATAAGACATGCTACTAAATGAAACAAAATATAAAAAACCCTAACTATTCGCACTAGCCTAGTAAATTTTATATACCAATAGTGCTATTATTAAATTTGTAAATATTCATAAAATCATTGAATATAAAATATCAACTTGAGGATACAAAATGTCAAAAATTATTTGGTCAAAGATTGATGAGGCACCAGCTTTAGCAACTTATTCATTGTTACCTATTGTAAACGCTTTCACACAAGCAGCAGATGTAGTAGTAGAAACTAGAGATATCTCATTAGCAGGCAGAGTTTTAGCAACATTTCCAGATAGTTTAACAACAGCACAAAAAAGAGCGGATGAATTGGCTTATTTAGGTGAGGTTGTTCATCAGCCTGAGGGTAACATTATTAAGTTACCGAATATTTCTGCATCTATTCCTCAGCTTAAAGCTTGTATAGCAGAACTTCAATCTCAAGGTTATGATATTCCAAGCTATCCTGAAGATGCGAAAACAGATGCCGAAAAAGAGATACAAACGAAATACTCTACATGTTTAGGTTCTGCGGTAAATCCTGTTCTTCGTGAGGGTAACTCCGATAGACGTGCCGCAGTAGCAGTTAAAAATTTTGCTAAGAAAAATCCACACAAACTCAGAGCTTTTTCTGCACATTCAAAAGCGTATGTTGCGCATATGAGTAGTGGTGACTTTTACGGTAATGAGCAATCAGTCGTAAAAAGTGGCGATGGTGCAGTTAAAATTGAATTAAATGGAAAACTTCTTAAAGAGATTAAAGCTGTTGACAAAGAGATTTTAGACGGTACTTTTATGTCGGCCAAAGCTTTAAGAAAATTTTTGCAAGAGACAATCACTGAAGCTAAAGAGAAAGATGTTCTTTGGTCTATCCACTTAAAAGCAACCATGATGAAAGTTTCTGACCCTATCATGTTTGGTCATGCTGTGCAAGTGTTCTTTAAAGATGTGTTTGCAAAATATGGTCAAGACTTGGCATCAATCGGCTATAACGCAAACTTAGGTCTTGGTGATTTATATAAAAAATTAGCAGCTCTTCCAGCTGATAAAAAAGCTCAAATTGAAGCTGCAATTATGGCCACATACCCAACACAGCCTAGAATGGCGATGGTTGATTCAGATAAAGGAATCACAAATCTTCATGCTTCTAATGATGTTATCATCGATGCTTCTTTGCCAGTTGTTGTCCGTGATGGCGGTCAAATGTGGAATGCCGCAGGTAAATCAGAAGAGTGCGTAGCTGTCATTCCTGATCGTTGTTATGCTACGATGTACAAAGTTTGTGTTGAAGATTGTGTTAAAAATGGACAATTTGATGTAACAACGATGGGCTCTGTCTCAAATGTTGGACTTATGGCACAAAAAGCTGAAGAATACGGCTCTCACCCAACAACTTTTGAGATGCAAGAAGATGGTGTTGTAAAAGTTCTAGATACAAATGGCACAACACTCATGGAGTTTAATGTTGAAAAAGGGGATATCTGGAGAATGTCAAGAACAAAAGATATTCCAATCAAAGACTGGGTAAGACTTGCTGTTGAGCGTGCTAGACTCACAAATACTCCTGCAGTATTTTGGTTAGATGAAAATCGTGCTCATGATGCAAACATGATTAAAAAAGTAAATGAATATATAAAAGACCATGACACTTCAGGATTAGAATTACCAATTATGGCTCCTGAAAAAGCTATGACATATTCACTCAAAAGAGTTAGAAAAGGTGAAGATACTATTTCTGTAACAGGAAACGTTTTAAGAGATTATCTCACAGACCTTTTCCCTATTTTAGAACTTGGAACATCTGCAAAAATGCTCTCAATCGTACCTTTGTTAGCGGGTGGTGGCTTATTTGAAACTGGTGCTGGTGGTTCTGCTCCTAAACATGTTGAGCAGTTTTTAAATGAGGGGCATCTTCGTTGGGATTCGTTAGGCGAATTTTTAGCACTTGCAGAATCTCTAAGATTTATCGCGCAAAAAAATCATTCTAAAAAATTAGAAGTAGTGACTGCTGGACTTGATGAGGCAAATCAAGCGTATCTTGACAATAATAAAGAACCAGGAAGAAAAGCTGGAGAACCTGACAACAAAGCGAGTCACTTTTTCTTAGCTCAATATTGGGCAAAAGCTTTAGCTTCTCAAACGAATGATGCTGAGTTGGCTGCGAAGTTCGCTCCAGTTGCAAAGGCATTAACTGAAAATGAAGATAAAATCATTCAAGAGTTATTGGCTATTGAGGGCAAACCTCAAGATATTGGTGGTTATTTTAATCCAGATATAGTCAAAGCTGAAGCTGCCATGAGACCATCTGCTACATTAAATACTATTATCGCTTCTATTTAGTATATGTTTTAGATATCTTGCGCCTATTTTTTAGGCGTAAGATAAGATTTCTTTTTTTATGGAACTATAAGTTTAATAGTTTTATAGAAAAGGCGAAAGTCTTTTGTGGTGCTTTGATATATTTAAATATTATATTTTTCATGGTGTCATAATTTTAAGTTCAAGGAATATATATGAAACACGGGAAAAGAGTAGGTATTGTAGGCGCTGGGAATGTCGGGGCTACTGTAGCTTACTCATTAGCGATGCTGGGTTCGTGCCATGAGATTATTCTTCGTGATAACAAAATAGATGTTGCCAAAGGTAAAGCACTAGATATGTCTCAAGCTGCATCAGCGGTTCGAAGTCATACTGTTGTAAAAGTTGCAGAAGCTATGGAAGATTTGGTCAATTGTGATGTGGTCGTTGTAACTGCGGGAAGTCCAAGATTACCTGGTATGAGCCGTGATGATTTGCTTATGATTAATGCAAAGATTACAAAAGAAGTTGTTCAGGGGATTGCAAAATACTCTCCTGATGCAATTATCATCATGGTTTCAAATCCACTTGATGCCATGACATATGTAGCGCTCAAAGAGAGCGGTTTTGACAGAAGTCGTGTGTTAGGAATGGCAGGCATACTGGACAGTTCAAGAATGGCAGCATTTATTCAAGAAAAACTCGGCTATGGTGGCGGACAAATTCGTGCTTCTGTTATGGGCGGTCATGGAGATGATATGGTGCCACTCCCTCGCTATTCAACAGTTGCAGGTGTCCCTCTGACGGATGTGCTTAGTGATGAGGAAATTAGTGAGATAGTTGATCGAACGCGTCATGGAGGAGCAGAAATAGTAGGTCATCTTAAAACAGGTTCAGCCTATTATGCTCCTGCCAAATCGACTGCGATAATGGTAGAAGCAATTTTAAAAGATACAAAACAAATTCATCCATGCGCTGTTTATTTAGAGGGTGAATATGGTTATAGCAATGTAGTCTCAGGTGTGCCTGTTATGCTTGGAGCAAATGGTGCTGAAAAAATAATTGAAGTGACTTTGAATGAGAAAGAAAAAGAGATGTTTAAAAACTCTTGTTCTTCTGTTGAGAGTTTGATTCATACACTCAATGCACATAATTTTTTTGAGGAGAAGTAATTTGAAAACACGAATAGAAAAAGATACAATGGGTGAGATAAATGTTCCAATAGATGCATATTGGGCAGCCCAAACACAACGCTCAATAGAAAATTTTAAAATTGGGCAAGAGACAATGCCTTATGAAATTACGAGAGCATTTTCATATTTGAAAAAAGCAGTAGCTTTGGTCAATATGGATTTAGGCAAACTAGACGCAAGAAAAGCAAACGCAATAGCACAAGCGGCTGATGATATGTTAGCGGGAAAACTTGACGGTCAATATCCTCTTGTGGTATGGCAAACAGGTTCAGGCACGCAATCGAACATGAACAATAATGAAGTTCTTGCAAATCGTGCGACTGAAATTTTGGGCGGAGATTTTAGAGTTGAAAAATTAATCCATCCAAACGATGATGTCAACAAATCTCAAAGTTCAAATGATACCTATCCAACAGCACTCCATGTGGCTGCAGTTATTGCAGTAGAAGAGTCACTTTTACCTGCGGTTGCAAAACTCAAAGCTACGCTTCAAGCAAAAAGTGAAGCATTTAACCATATTGTAAAAATAGGAAGAACGCACCTTCAAGATGCGACTCCAATCACGCTTGGTCAAGAGATAAGCGGTTGGGTTGAGATGTTAAATAAATGTGAAAAAATGGCAAAAGATTCTCTTGAAGCAGTAAGAGAATTGGCTCTTGGCGGAACAGCAGTCGGCACGGGTTTAAATGCGCATCCAGAGTTAGGCGAAAGAGTAGCGAAAAAATTATCAGAACTTACAGGTCATGATTTTATTACAGCTCCAAATAAATTTCATGCACTCACTTCTCATGATGCACTAGTATATTCTCATGGTGCATTAAAAGCTCTTGCAGCCGACATGATGAAAATAGCAAATGACGTAAGATGGTTGGCAAGCGGTCCACGATGTGGTTTAGGTGAAATTACAATTCCAGAAAATGAACCAGGTTCATCAATCATGCCAGGAAAAGTAAACCCAACGCAAAGTGAAGCAGTCACTATGGTTACATGTCAAGTTATGGGAAATGATGTCGCAATTGGTTTAGCTGCTTCACAAGGAAACTTTGAACTTAATGTATTTAAGCCAGTTATTGCTTATAATTTTTTACAATCAGTAAGACTTTTAAGTGATTCTATTGTTTCATTTAATGACCATGCAGCAATTGGTATTATGCCAGTCAATGCAAGAATTGACCATTTTTTACATGATTCATTAATGCTTGTTACTGCACTTAATCCGTATATCGGATATGAAAATGCAGCGAAAATCGCAAAAACAGCGCATAAAAACAACTCTACTCTTAAAGCTACGGCAATTGAGCTTGGTCTTTTAACTGCAGAGCAATTTGATGAATATGTAAAACCAGAGGAGATGATTGCGCCAAAAGCGTAATCATTTTTATTTTAAAATAAGGAGAATAAATGAATATACATGAATATCAAGCAAAACAAATTTTTGCTAAATACGGTGTGCCAACGCCAAGAGGCATAATGGTTGAGAGCGTCAAAGACGCTGTAAAAGCTGCAGAAGAGTTAGGTGGTCCTATTTGGGTTGTTAAAGCCCAAATTCATGCTGGTGGTCGTGGTCTTGGCGGGGGCGTTAAGCTTGCTAAGAGTCTTGAAGAAGTTGAAAAATTAGCTGGTGAAATTCTTGGCATGACTCTAGTTACTCATCAAACTACTGCCGAAGGTAAGTTAGTCCAAAAACTTTACATCGAAGATGGTGCCGATATTAAGTCGGAATTTTATCTCTCAGTTGTTCTTGATAGAAAACTAGAAATGCCTTTGATTATGGCTTCAACTGAAGGTGGTATGAATATTGAGGATGTCGCTGAAAAGACTCCTGAAAAAATCATTACTGTTGCTGTTGACCCATCGATTGGTTTTCAACCTTTTCATGGTCGTGAGTTAGCTTTTGGTCTTGGACTTACTGACCCGTCTGAGCAAAAAAATATCATCTCTTTTGCACAAAAACTTTTTAAGCTTTACATGGAAAATGATGCAGAGATGATAGAAATCAATCCACTAATAAAAACAGGCAAGGGTGAGTTCATCGCACTTGATGGAAAAATGGGCTTTGATAATTCTGCCCTTGGTCGTCACCCAGACATCGCTGCCATGAGAGATTTGACAGAAGAAGACGCTGATGAAGTTGAAGCAGCGAAATACGGTCTTTCTTATGTTGCGCTCGATGGTGAAATAGGATGTATGGTAAATGGCGCAGGTCTTGCTATGGGGACTATGGATACGATTAACTACATGGGTGGAACTCCTGCAAACTTTTTAGATGTTGGCGGAAGTGCTAACGCTGAGACAGTTGCAAAAGGTTTTGAAATTATTCTTAAAAACCCTAAAGTAAAAGCAATATTTGTAAATATATTTGGTGGTATTGTTCGTTGTGATCGTATTGCTAATGGTATTTTAGAAGCAACTAGGTTAACTGATGTAAATGTGCCGGTGATTGTACGTCTTGATGGAACTAATGCTCCAGAGGCAGCTGAGATTCTTAAAAATGCTAATATCAAAAATATTATTGTTGGAAATGATTTAGGTGACGGTGCTGCAAAAGCAGTAGCTGCGGCAAAAGGAGAATAATTTATGTCAATTTTAGTAAACAAAGATACAAAAGTTATCGTTCAAGGTTTTACAGGTAAAGAGGGTACTTTTCATGCTGAGCAGTGCCTTGCTTATGGAACAAAAATAGTTGGCGGTGTTACACCAAATAAGGGTGGAACGGAGCATTTAGGCAAACCAGTTTTCAATACAGTAAGAGATGCTGTAAAAACTACGGGTGCTACAGTTTCTATGATTTTTGTTCCACCTGCATTTGTTGGCGATGCTGTCATGGAAGCTGCTGAAGCTGGGATTACGCTTGCTGTTATTATTACAGAAGGCGCTCCAGTTAAAGACATGCAAGCGGCAAAAGCGTATGCAACCAAACATGGCATGATGACTATTGGGCCAAACTGTCCAGGTATTATCACAGCTGAGGAGTGTAAAATCGGTATTATGCCTGGTTCGATTTTCAAAAAAGGAAATGTTGGTTTGATCTCTAAATCGGGTACATTAACCTATGAAGGTGCAAACCAAGTATGTAAAGAAGGTTTTGGTATTACAACGGCAGTTGGTATCGGTGGAGACCCAATTATAGGACTTTCGTATAAGCAACTTCTTCCAATGTTTGAAGCTGATCCAGATACACATGCGATTGTTATGATTGGTGAGATTGGTGGAGATCTTGAGATTCAAGCTGCAAAATTAATCAAAGAACAAATTACGAAGCCTGTTGTTGCCTTTATAGCAGGACAGACTGCACCTAAGGGAAAAACTATGGGTCATGCAGGTGCAATTGTGAGTGGAAGTGCTGGAACTGCAAAAGAAAAAATGGATGCACTCAGAGATGCAGGAGTAAGAGTTGTTGTTTCACCTGCTGAAATAGGCAAAGCAATAGCGGAAGTTTTGGGCAAAAAGTAAGAGATGATTACAACAGTACAAGTCAAAAACATTAGATGTGAAGGGTGTGCAAATACAATTCATAAAGCCTTAGTAAAAGAAGGCTTTACATTTATAAATATTGATTTTTCGTGCGAGCCTCGTAAGGTAACAGTAGATATTTTAAACGAGGCGTCATTAGCACATTTTAGAGCAACTTTAAGAAAACTAGGATATCCTTTTTTTGATGAAGATATGAATTTTTCTAGTTCGACTGCCTTGAAGGCAAAAAGTTTTGTCTCTTGTGCTGTTGGAAAATTTAATATTCAAGAGAGCACGAAATAATTCGTAATTTAATAACTTAGGAGAGTAAATGGGAACTTTTAAAACTGTAAACCCTGGAAATCAACCTGTATGGGTCAATGTAAGCAATTGTAAGGCATGTGATATTTGTGTATCTGTATGTCCATCAGGTGTTCTTGGTATGAAGTATGAATCAACTTCAACTCTTGGTGCGATGATATCTATAGATCATCCAGAAGCTTGTATCGGATGTAACGAGTGTGAACTGACATGTCCAGATTTTGCTATATATGTAGCGGATTCAAAAGAGTATAAAGCGGCTGGATTTAGTTTTGCTAAATTAACAGATGAAGCTAAAGAGAGACAAGCAGCAATTGTTGCAAATAACTATATGTCGCTTGACGTACAAGGAGTTAAATAATGGCAACTAGAGAAGTAATTTCAAGTGGTAATGAACTATCTGCACTAGCTGCAGCAGATGCAGGATGTAGATTTTTTGGTGGATATCCAATCACACCTTCAAGTGAAGTAATGCATGAAATGTCAGATTTGATGCCAGAACTCGGTGGTGTTTGTATACAAATGGAAGATGAGATTGCTGGTGTTGCAGCTGCGATTGGAGCTGGTATGGCAGGTGTTAGAACGATGACTGCTACTTCAGGACCTGGTATTTCCCTTAAAGCTGAAAATCTTGGTCTTGCTCAAATGGCAGAAGTTCCTTTGGTTGTTGTCAATGTTATGCGTGGTGGTCCTTCAACTGGTCTTCCAACTCGTGTGTCTCAGGGAGATGTTGCACAAGCAAAAAATCCTTCTCATGGTGATTACAAATCAATTACAGTATGTGCTGGATCTTTGGCTGAGTGTTATACTGAAACAGTAAGAGCATTTAATTTAGCGGATAGATTTATGCAACCTGTTTTTGTACTTTTGGACGAAACTATAGGTCACATGCATGGTAAAGCAGATCTTCCAACTGTTGAAGAGGTTAAGGCTGGCATCGTTCCAAGAAAATCTTTTGATGGCGCACCTGAAGACTACCGTCCATATGAGTGTGCACATGATCAGCCAGCAGTTCTTAATCCAATGTTTAAAGGATATAGATACCACTTTACAGGTCTTCACCATGATGCTAAAGGGTTCCCAACTGAAGAGATTGAAACTTGTAGAAAACTTATTCAAAGACTTGAAGATAAAGTTGAACTCCATAAAGATGAAATCGAATACAATGAAGAGTATATGGTGGATGATGCAGAATTTTTAATTATTGCTTATGGTTCAGTTGCATTATCTGCAAAAGAAACAATTCGCCATTTACGTGCAGAAGGGATTAAAGCAGGCTTATTCCGTCCAATTACATTGTGGCCAAGTCCACAAGATAGAATGAGAGAATTGGGTCAAAAAATCCAAAAAATCCTAGTTGTTGAATTAAATATTGGTCAATACTACGATGAAGTACAACGTTCAACTGGTCGTTTAGACATTGAAGGACTATTTAAAGTAAATGGTAGACCAATCTCTCCATATGAGATTGTGAATAAAGTTAAGGAGATGATGTAATGGCATTTAATTATGATAAATATTTAAGACTTGAAAAGATGCCGACACTTTGGTGTTGGGGTTGTGGAGATGGTGTTATATTAAAGGCTTTTATAAGAGCTATAGATAAACTAAATATAAACAGAGATGATATATGTGTAGTATCTGGAATAGGGTGCTCAGGAAGATTTTCTTCATATGTTGATTTTAATACCGTTCACACAACACATGGAAGAACTGTTGCATTCGCAACAGGAATTAAACTTGTTAATCCAGACAAATATGTGGTTTGTGTAGCAGGTGATGGTGATGCACTTGCTATTGGTGGAAATCATACAATTCACGGATGCAGAAGAAATATTGACATAACGCTTATTATTATTAATAACTTTATTTATGGTTTAACTAATTCTCAAACTTCACCTACTACTCCTAAGGGTATGTGGACTGTATCTCAAAAAGCAGGTAATATTGATCCGACTTTTGATACATGTAATTTAGCAATTGCAGCGGGTGCTTCTTTTGTTGCTCGTGAATCAATGTTAGATCCTAAAAAATTAGAAAAATTATTTGTTAAAGCTATTGAGCATAAAGGTTTTGCATGTCTTGATATTTTATCAAATTGTCATATTAACCTTGGTAGAAAAAATAAAATGGTTTCTGCTATGGATAACCTTGCTTGGATTGATAGTATTACTATGCCTAAAAAGAAATATGATGAATTATCTCCAGCAGAACAATTAAATATTTTTCCAACTGGTATCTTAAAAGAAGATAAAGAAGCAGATGAATATTGTGATATGTATGCAGAGGTTATTAAAGTTCATCAAGGAAATAGAAAAGTAATTTCTCAAAATGATTTTGCTAAAAAAATATAAGGAAACACACAATGGCTAGAAATTTAATGAGATTTACAGGTGTTGGTGGGCAAGGTGTTCTTCTAGCAGGGGAAATTTTTGCAGCTGCAAAAATTAAAACTGGCGGTCATGGCTTAAAAACAGCAACATATACATCACAAGTACGTGGTGGTCCAACTGTCGTTGATATTACTTTGGATGATAATGAAATATTTTATCCATATGCAAATGATGGTGAGATTGATTTTATGCTCTCTGTTGCTCAGGTAAGTTATAACTCTTTTAAGAATGGGGTAACTTTGGGCGGGACGATTGTAGTTGATCCAAATCTTGTTCATCCAACAGATGAAGATAGAAATAAATGGAAAATTTATGAAATTCCTATTATTACTATTGCAAAAGAAGAGGTTGGTAATGTTATTACTCAATCTGTAGTTGCTCTTGCGATTGCTAATACTATGCAAAAAGCCCTAGAAAAAGATGTTCTTGTAAAAACAATGCTTTCTAAGGTTCCTGAAAAAGTTCATGCTGCAAATATTAAAGCATACGAATTGGGTGAAAAATATGCTAATGAGGCGATGGGCTTATAGTTTTTTTTCATGCAAAAGACAATCTCAATAGAGGTTGTCTTTTTTTTTAACTTTAACTTTAATACTATAAAATATTAGATATTTTATAGTATTAAATGCATCTCTAAATCTTAATACTTTCCCAGAAAAATTCCAGATGTTTTTCAAACATTGTTGAGAGATGATTAGTCGACTTAGCATCAAATCGTAAGAGGGTTACTTGAAGTCGAATATAAAAAAGAGTAGATAAAAACTCGTATGATATCACCATTGGGTCTTGAGAGCGAATAAGATCATTTTGCATCATAATAAAAAATCCCTCAGATAAAACTTTTATATTTTTATCGTGAAAATGAGTCATAAACTGCTCTCTAAGCTCTGCGTTTTGTAAAAGCTCTATCATGAGTAGCCTGAACATATTTTCGTTGTTTTTATCAAATGTAAGAAGCTTGTATTGCATCACAAATTTATTTAAAAATGCTTTGCCTTTCATCGCCATTTCTCTAACATCATTATCTTCAGTAGAGAAGGGTGATGAAAAAATCTCTTTAGACACCTCAAGAAATATCTCTTCTTTATTTTTATAGTGATTATATATTGCACTCTCTCTTATGCCCACTTGAGAAGCTATTTTTCGTATGCTAGCACCGTTATAACCAAGCTCACAAAACAAAGAAGTAGCAACTTTTAGAATCTTTTGTTTTGTTCCAGTTTTTTTACTATCTGTCGTATTTTCCGTCATTTCTTACCCCTCTTAAGCATATATGAACGCTTGTTAATATCGAAAAAATTATATATGAACAAGTGTTAATATAAGCTTAGTGTTATATGAACACTTGTTCATTCGACTAATTTAAAATATGAACAAGTGTTCATATAATACTAAGTATTGATAATAAAGAAATTTTAAGTACAATTTCATAGGTACAACAGATAGTGACTTGTTTATTCAAGAGGAAAGTCCGAGCTGCTGTAAGACAGTGTTCCATTTAACGAATGGCCGTAGTAATGCGAGGGAAAGTGCAACAGAGATTAGACTTCTATCATTTATGGTAGTAAAGGTGAAAAGGTGCGTGTAAGAGACCACCAGTGTCTATAGTAATATAGAGAGCTTGAAAACCCAACATGGCAGCAAGAAACAGATGGTCAGCGTCTTACATCGCTACTGTTTCGCTAGAGATGTTATGCAAATAACATAGTAGATTAATACTATCAAAACAAAACTCGGCTTATAGTTGTACCTAACTCTTTAAAGTGCCTATTTATAGGGATTTTGAGTCTTCTTCTTTTTTTATTGTGTCTCTATTGTGCCCAAAAAGTAAAAAATTAGCACCTAAATCAATATTTTTAGACTGAATTATACTTGTATAGTATTCTAGGATTACTTTTGGGCTAGAATGGCTAAGAAGACCCGCTAACTCATTATAATACTGACTTACATTTTCTCTTGACATTAATGTTGCAAATGTATGTCTAATGCTTGAAAGTACTTGTTTATAGAATTTTAAAGAGTAGGGTGTTTGTAGAGGGTGTTATAGCTCTTTTATTGTTTTCGATTTAAAAGTGCGTACTTAATAATTTCATGAGAATTTTGACCATTATCTGGATATTTAGCGAGTCCCATTGATACTTTTATTTTATGGGCTTTATCATCAATTAATAACTCTTTCTTCAATAAATTATTTACTCTTCTAAGAACGGTCTGTATATTGGTTTCTTCAAGATATTCGTTAAATACAATAACAAAACTACCATCTAAAATATAACCGACTAAATCCTCCGTGCGCACGATTTCTAATAAACGTTTTGCTACTTCAATAACAATTTCTTGTTCTACAGAGTGATTGTATACCTCATGTAAACTATCAATTTTTATAATTGCAGTAAAAAAGGATTTATTCCGTCTTGTACAGCGTACAATTTGCTCTTTAATAACCGTATCGATATTTAATTTATTTGGCAACTTTGTAATTGGGTCGAAATAGGCTCCCTGTATCAATGCTGATTCATTCGCTTTATATTTGCGAATCTCTTTTGTTTTTTGTATGTAAAGATAGATAAAAGTAACCGATAGCACAAAAAGAAAAATTAATAAAGATATCATTAGATAAAAGAAATATCCAAAGTTTTCAAATCCAAACATAAGTTAACTCCTCAATCAGGTTGCTTGTATAATTGTTTGTTTTATTATAGCAAAAAATTCTTGATACGAATGACACCTGAGAGTGACCATGCTGTTTTTAATAGAATTTACATTATGTTAACCAATAAGAGTTTTTTTTGGATTTGATGCCGTTATAGGTACGACTTGAAGTTGTACTTCCAAATTATTAAACTGATCTTAGTTATGGAAGTTTGATTGTAGCTCCTCTTTAATTTTTCTATTATATAATTTGAATCTTTATTTATTGGTGCTGAAAGCTTCATGCCTTTATGATTGAGAGAAAAATAATGAGAGGAATAGTCATGAGTAGTAAGAGAGAGTTAATCGAGGATATTCAAAATCTTTTAAATAATTATGATACGAAATCTACAACAGTGATAGACCCTGCTCTTTTAGAATTTATGGATAATAATACACTTGTAAATATTATAGATACGCTCCTTATTCAAAAAGAAAATGCAAAAGAATCTGATATACAGTGGCTTGAAAATTTCAAAAAATTTAGTAACTAATAAAAATAATAATTACTTTTAACATTTTTTTATTTTAAAAGAAGCCTATTCTAGTAATATTCGTCCATATTTAGCCATTTACCTATTTCATTTGTTACCAAAAAGTCGGTATTATTTCATAAAATTGAATAAAAGGTATTTATTATGGGGAATGTAGATTTAGTACAATTGACACACGAAACAAAAAAGCTAACAGCCATGGTGGTTGAAGATGAAAAAGTAACAAACCAACTGTTGAGTTCTACTTTTAAAAACTTTTTTTCTGATGTATCTTCTTGTTTTAATGGTCTAGAAGCACTGGAAGTATACAATAGAACAAAACCTGATGTTGTTTTTGTTGATATTATCATGACGGGTATGGATGGCATTGAGCTCTCTCGTAAAATCCGCGAGATTGATTCTAATCAGATTATAATAGTTATTTCTGCAAGTAATGACATAGATAAAATCTCTGCATCTATCGAAGTTGGCGTGAACAGTTTTGTACAAAAACCAATAGATACAAAAAGAATAATTGAACTTTTGACTAGTATTTTAGCCATGATTGCTAAGAAGAAAAAAATTGAGACGAAAACATTTTCTATCTCTTTACCATTAGATTTGTATGAAGTTGTTAATGAAAATGCAAAAGCTGAAAGTATTTCTAAAAATGCTGTTATCATCAGAGCTCTTCGTAGTTTTTACGAGTAAAAATTAAAAAAGATTTGAGCCTAAAACATATTTTATGATTAATTAAGTTTATTATATATATAATTTCGGCTCAGGAAATAATACTGATAGTGGCCCCGTCGTCTAGCGGTCAGGATCCATGGTTTTCATCCATGTTACAGGAGTTCAATTCTCCTCGGGGTCACCACTATAACTACCTACTTTAAAAACTCTCCAGCTTTCAGAATTCTATATATCAACTTTTCGGTCATATTTTTACTTTCAAAGAAATTATTTAATCAAATTTACTAAAATCACCCTGTTCTATTATTAAGTTATTTTTTTGCATGCCAAGACAAACATAAATTCATCTATTTTAAGTATCCAGAGTCTATTAGACATAATATCATTGAACCAGAATTATGCAATAAACTCCGAATTTTAACCTAGCATGTCGCCAATTTATCGGCAACAAGTTCATTTACCACAGTTGGGTTTGCTTTTCCGTCTGTAACTTTTAGCACCTGCCCTACAAAGAAGCCTAGCAGTTTAGTGTTGCCTGCTTTAAACTTGAGCACGTTGTCTGGATTTTTTGCAATTACTTCATCAATGATTGGCAAAATTTTAGAGGGGTCACTTATCTGCACCAGTCCTTTAGTCTCAACTATTTGTGTTGGATTTTCTCCAGATTTTGCCATCTCTTCAAATACTTGTTTAGCAATGTTGCTTGAAATAGTCTCATCATTAACCATTTTAACAAGCTGTGTTATTTGCTTTGCACTAAACTTGAGTTGGTCTAATTGCTGCTCTTTTAGCTCTCTAGCAACTTCATTCACCACAATATTAGCGATACTAACTGGACTATTGAGCAGAGATAAAGCTTCTTCATAGAATGATGAAAGCTGTTCATCACGAGCTAGAATATTAGCTATTTCGCTGTTTAGTCCAAGCTCATCAGTGTACTTATCAAACCGTGTCTTTTGAGTTTTACTCATAGAAGTTTCTTCGCCCTCTATCTGTATTTTTTTAGCTTGAAGCTTGGGTGCACTCTCAGTTGTTTTTGTCTTTTTAGTCCACGAGTCTTTGAGACCGACAATTTTATTGAACACCGGCTTTTCGTCAGTGGAGTCAACAGGGTCAGCATAAAAATACCCATGTCTTTCAAACTGAAATCTCTCATCAGGTTTCTCTGTTATCACAGCAGGTTCAACAAAAGCATTTTTTATAACTTGTAAAGAATTTGGGTTTATATCTTGTATTCCCTCTGGAGCTTCACAGGAGAATAATCTATCATACAGTCTTACTTCGATTGGTTTAGCTTCTTGAGCGCTTACCCATTGGATGGCACTCTTAACCTTGATGTCACTCGTATCTGAGCCACTTTTAGACTCAGGATGATATTTGACTTTTATCTCTAGGATGTTGCCATTAGCATCTTTAACCACTTCTTTATAAGAGATAATATAACCATGTCTAAGACGTACGGGTTGCTCAGGAGTAAGACGGAAGTAGTCTTTTGGAGGGTTCTCCATAAAGTCGTCGCGCTCAATATAAATCTCTTTAGAAAAAGGCATCTTTCTTGAACCTTCTTTAGGTACATCATGCGGGTAGTATGGAGCATCTATCTCTTCATGACCTTCATAATTTTCAATCGTCACTTTCAGTGGGTCAAGCACACAGAGTACACGTGGCACTTTTGTATTTAAATCATCTCTTATACAAAATTCAAGCTGTGAAACATCAACCATTGAGTTTGCTTTTGCTATACCTATTTGATCACAAAAGTTTAAAATAGATTCTGGAGTATAACCTCTTCTTCTATATCCTGCAATCGTAGGCAAGCGAGGATCATCCCAGCCACTTACCTGTCCACCATCAACCAATTCCAAAAGCTTTCTTTTACTCATGACCGTATAGTTGATACCCAGTCGTGCAAACTCATGCTGGTAAGGGCGCGGCAGCTTCAGTCCAAGCTCATCTAACACCCAGTTGTAAATATCACGGTTGTTTTCAAACTCCAGTGTACAGATGGAATGCGTCACCCCTTCTATATAATCAGACAAGCAGTGAGCATAGTCGTACATTGGGTAAATGCACCAACCATCGCCCGTTCTGAAATGATGCGCATGTCTGATACGATACAAAAGAGGGTCTCTCATTTTCATATTGGCTGCACTCATATCTATTTTAGCTCTTAAAACGTGTTCACCGTTTTTAAACTCACCGTTTTTCATTCTTTGGAAAAGGTCTAAATTTTCTTCAACGCTGCGCTGCGCATATTTACTGCGTTTTCCAGCCTCTGTTACGGTACCTCGGTATTCTCTTATTTCTTCTTCATCTAGAGAGTCAACGTATGCTTTACCCATTTTGATAAGCTCAACGGCATAATCGTATATCTTAGGGAAGTAATCAGAAGTAAAATATACATCATCTCCCCATTCAAATCCAAGCCACTGCACGGCATCTTTAAGAGCCTCGACGTACTTGGTGTCTTCTGTTGTCGGATTGGTATCGTCCATTCTCAGGTTGCAGTGACCATTATAGTCGCGAGCGATACCGAAATTTATAGCGATAGACTTAGCATGTCCAATGTGTGGAAATCCATTGGGTTCCGGTGGAAATCTTGTAACAATCTCGTTATATTTGCCTAACTTTAAGTCCTCTTCAACTATTGTACGTAAAAAATCTTTGCTCTCTCTCATTATTGAACCTTTTGATTTTAAAACTCTTATTTAAGGGTTGCATTTTATCAAATTAGAGCTTATAGATTCTTAGATAAAAGGCTTGCTTTGCTTAAAGAAGAGCCTAAATAAAGAACTTCGTTAGCTAAAACTTGTTAAAATTCCAAAAATATATTATCCAGGAATTATAATGCTAAGATTTTCATCCAGTCCTACTGGTGATATGCATATAGGTAATTTGCGAGTTGCCCTATTTAACTCTATCATTTCGAAGCAAAACAAAGAAAATTTGATTGTCAGAATTGAAGATATGGATAAAGAAAAAAATATAGAGGGTAAAGACCAAGAAATAATTGCCATTTTAGACTTGTTTGGTATTGAATATTCCCAAGTAATTTATCAAAGCGAAAATTTTCGTTTTCATTCTGCCATGGCATTGCAACTTATACACGATAAAAAAGCGTTTAGCTGTTTTTGCTCTCCTGAGTGGCTTGAAAACAAAAGAGAAGAGGCAAAAGCGAATAAAAAAGTCTACAGATATGATGAAGCTTGCACAAACCTTCCAGCGGAACTTGTCATAGATAATATGAACCCCTTTACCATCAGAATAAAAAAATCCGCAGATGACATTATCGTTAAAGACTACATCAAAGGGGAAGTTATTTTTACGCCTGATGAAGTTGACAGTTTCGTAATACTCAAACAAGATAAAACGCCGACATACAATTTTGCCTGTGCAGTTGATGATATGCTGAGCGATATTTCCATCGTTATTCGCGGTGAAGACCATATGATCGATACACCAAAACAAGACCACATTCGAAATTCTCTTCAATATAATAAAAAAATAGAGTACGCTCACCTTCCGATTATCTTAAATGATGATGGCAAGAAAATGAGTAAACGCGACGATGCTTCGAGTGTTAAATGGCTACTAGAAGAGGGTTTTTTACCTTCAGCTATATCAAACTATTTAATATTAATGGGAAATAAACCGCTAAAAGAAATTTTTACAACCGAAGAAGCTGTTGTATGGTTCAAACTTGATGAGATATCAAAATCCCCTGCCCGTTTTGATATGAATACGTTACGACACATAAATAGTGAGCATTTAAAGTTGCTTGATGCGAAGGAACTTTCAAGATATGTTGGTTTTGCAGATGAAGAAATTGGCGAACTTGCAAAAATTTACCTTGAGGAAGCTAGTACAATCAAAGAGCTAAGAGGTAAAATTCAGTCTGTTTTTGCTACGAAAGTTATTCCAGAAGAGTTGAAAAAGCAATCTACTCTTTTACGTGCCGCCATTAAAAATGCGCCCTACTTTGACAAATATGAGGATTTTAAAAACCATATTATGCAAGCATCAGGGCTTAAGGGCGAGAACTTTTCAAAGCCTCTTCGTTTACTTCTGACCGGAGCAGAACATGGTCCAGATATTGCTGAAATTTACAAATATTTAAAAAATTACATTGGAGAGATAGCAAAATGAGTGATTTAGGAATGGTAATTTTTCAATTAGGTTCTCTTTTAACAGGACTTGTCAATGTTTATATTTGGGTTATTATTATTTCAGCATTGCTGAGTTTTGTCAATCCTGATCCTTACAATCCAGTGGTACAGTTTTTACACAGAATAACAAATCCAGCCTATTCATTTGTAAGACGACGTATAAAAACTAATTTTAATGGTTTAGATTTGGCACCTTTGGTCATTATTATTGGCTTGCAAGTTGGAGTAATTTTATTAAATTATATTTTTACTACAATTGCAAAATTGGCCTAAAAAGTCGTCATGTTGAAATTTTTTTTTATATTTTCTCTCTTTTTAGTAAGTGTTCATGGTGATATAACACTCCAAGAGATACAATCAAAACCTACAAGTCGCGCCAAAGATTTTATGGTGTGGCAATATTTTAAACAAGATATAACTCCTGCACAAGCAGATGAAGCTTTTAGTCAACTCAGTAAAGTAAATAATAAATTACTTCTTGCCTATGCAAACAAAACAGATAAACCAGAGATAAATGAGACACTCTCATGTATGAAACGCAATGATTTACTCTCCATTGAGAAACCAGAATGTTTAGCTTTAGCCATGAGCCCTTATAAAACTCTTGCCATGACTCAAAAACAAAGAGAAGAACTCTCACAAAAAATCGATTCTCAAAATATAAAAGATTTGTTACGTATTCAAAATGAGCCGTATGAACAAAAAGCGTATGAATCGTATGATGCAGAAACGATACTTACAATGTTTACATCCACAACAGTTAGTCACAGAAGAGAGAATCTCAATATTGATTTAGATGAACAATTTGTCAATAAATTAACGACGCATCCAAAAGTATTTTCTTTTATAAAAACGGTTTTCAATGACGATAAACTTGATAAACTTCAAAAATCCTTATCGGTTATAGACGCTAAAATGCTCAATGCTGAGAGTAATTTTTGGATTGCTCTTCATCACATAAAGAGTGCAAATAAAAAAGAGGCACTCAAGTATTTAGAATTTTCTGTTTTAAATGCTACGCAAATGATAGATGTAGATAAAGGTTATTTTTGGATGTACCTTATCTCAAAGGATGAAAAATATCTTCATGAGTTGCTTCTGAGCAAAGATATAAATATTTACACTTTGTATGCACATGAGATTTTAAAGAAAGATTTTGATAACTATTTTACAAGTGTTGAAACACTTCAAGATGCAACAGAGCAAAATTTACAAGACCCATTTGATTGGCTAGAAATTCTCAATAAAATAAATGAAACACCAAAAGAAGAGCTGATTACTTTAGCATCTCAATATAAATTTCAAAATATGTCTCCTGTTCAAGCGTTTATACTCGAAAAAGCAAATGATTATAAAATGCACAGTTTTATAATGCCTTATGATGAATATTTACAAAATTTATCTAATGACGAAAAAGCTCTTGTGTATGCCATCATGAAACAAGAGAGTCATTTGATACCATCTGCTATATCACACTCTTATGCTTTAGGTTTAATGCAGTTGATGCCTTTTGTTGCGGATGCTATAAGTATAAAAGAAAAAGAGCCAATGCAAAGCTATGCGGAGATGTTTAATCCTAAGAACAATATAAATTATGCACTTAAACATATTAATTGGATGAAAAAACTCCTCTATCATCCTTTATTTATGGCGTATGCTTATAATGGCGGCATGGGATTTTTCAAAAAGTTTCTCTTAAATGGCAATTTTAATGAGGGGCTCTATGAGCCATTTATGAGTATGGAACGGATGCAAAACAGTGAAAGTCGAGAGTATGGTAAAAAAGTTTTGGCTTATTATGTGATGTATAAAAAAATTATGGGTGAAAATGTCTCTATTGTTCATCTTTTTGAAATACTAACGCAGCCAAAGGAGACTGACAGTTTTCGAGAACAAGCTCAAGCCTTGTAGTTTCTTCCTTTTCAAAAGTAACGAAATAATAATTTGTCCAATTGTTTTGTATAGAGATGAGATGGGAAAACTCATTAACAGGTGGAAGTTGTTTGATTTTTAGTGGCAATTTTGAGTTGAGTTTGATGATTGGAGCCATCGTGTCAGAATTATTTAAATCAAGCACCATTTCTTTCTCTTTTGAGTAGAAAAAAATGAAAAAATTCTCTTCTTGATGAAATAATTTTGGATAAATTTCATTTAAATATAGGGCTGAAATCACCCCATTTACTTTATCATTGGAGATAATTTTACTACTTTGCAAGCTTGAGGCACCAAGCTCTTGTTCTGTTGTCATGTCAAATTTACTAAAAGCGTTTTTTGTTGCGCAACCAGTAAAAATAAATAAAAATATTAAAAAAAACTTCATAAATATCCTTCCAAATTTTGCGATGAATTATATCTCATTAAACAACTCTTTAAAGAGTATTTTGTATAATCAATAAAATTTTAAACAAAGAAATACATTGAAAAAAAGATTAGCAGTTGCATTTACAGGTCCTTCGAATAGTGGAAAAACAACCCTTATCCTTAAGGTAGCTAGAAAACTTATCCATGAGCATACGAAACAAGTCGCAATTGTAAAACATGATTCTAAAGATAAAGCTAGATTTGATGTTGAAGGAAAAGATAGTTATAAATTTTCAGATACAGGCGCAGAGGTTATCGTAACCTCCCCAAATAGAACTACATATTTTTCTCAAAAAAACAAAGATTTACATGAGATTATAAGACTCTTTGATGTGTTTGATATTCTCCTTGTTGAGGGTTTGAAAAATTTACCATTACCTCGTATTGGTATATTTAGAGATTCATTAGACAGTGATTATTTTCCTTACATAAATGCTCTTGCAGTCGATGAAAGTATTGATATCAGTAAATATAAAATTCCAACTAACGTTATTGTTTTAAATTTAAATAATCCAGATGAAGTAATTTCTTGGATATTCAAAAATGCAAAGGAAGTCTAAGGATGAAAAATATATTTTTAGAACCTATTCAAAAAATTGCTAAGAGAATTAAAGAAGCGATTGACACCAAGGACATAAGCTATTCTAGAAAAGAGAATAGTTCGGGTGATACGCAACTACAATTGGATATAAAGTGTGACTTGATTATTGAGGAAGAGTTGTCTAAAATCCTCTCTATTCATACGATTGCAAGTGAAGAAAAAGAGCATGAAGTGTGCATCAATCAAGATGGGAAATACTTTGTCGCTTACGATCCGCTTGATGGTTCATCGTTGATTGATGTAAATTTGAGCGTGGGCTCTATCTTTGGTATTTATGAGTATAACTGGGGAGCAAGAAATATGGTAGCTGCTTGTTATGTCATCTATGGTCCTAGAGTAGAGATAGTTTTTGCCCAGGAAAAAACCAAACTTTACCTGTTACAAGGGACTGAATTTGAATTTGTCAGAGAGATTCGAATGAAGGAAAAAGGGAACATCAATGCTCCAGGTGGAACTCAAATGAACTGGCCCCCTTTTCATAAAGCAATGGTAGATAATTTTTTCAAAGAAGGATATCGTCTCAGGTACTCTGGAGGCATGGTTCCAGATTTACACAACATATTACTCAAAGGCGGTGGACTTTTTAGCTATCCTAACACATCCGATAGACCAGCAGGCAGGCTTCGTAAACTCTTTGAAGTGTATCCTTTTGCCTTTATATTTAGGGTCTCTGGCGGTGATGCGGAGGATGGAATACATGAAGACTTTATGTTGTTAGATCATGATCATATACACGGAACTTCGCAATGTTTTTTTGGCTCTAAACATGAGATAGCTGTAGTGCGAGAAGTGTATTCAAAAAATGCTCGATAACAACATGGATAAATTTGAATTACATCTTGATGAAATGATACTAAAAGTGCAAAAGTGTCAAGAAGATACATTACATGCCCAAGGGGAAAAAGCTTTAAAAAGCTGTAGCAGTTGTGAGCACTATTTCACGTGTGTGTTGCGAGTTGATTATGTAAAATCGGTTTATAACAGCATGTCAAAAGGTGAAACTGGTGGATTTGAGTTCTAATTCTTCAATAGAGAGCTCACGCGACTTGTCGCTTTAACTTCATAAACAAGGAAAAAAATTGAGTAAATATATTACAACGCCCATATACTATGTAAACGGTGAGGCTCATATTGGGCATGCGTATACAACTTTTATTGCCGATACTATGAGCAGATATGAGAGATTAAAAGGAAATGATACTTACTTTTTAACTGGAACGGATGAACATGGTCAAAAGATAGAAGAATCAGCACAAAAAAATGGTAAACCTACACAAGAATTTGCCAATGAAATAAGTGCTTCATTTAGAACATTATGGGATGACTTTGAAATAAGCTATGATAAATTTATAAGAACAACGGATGAAGAACACAAAAAAGGTGTTCAAAAAGCTTTTGAAGTCATGTACGCAAAAGGTGATATATATAAAGACTTTTATGAGGGACATTATTGTGTAAGTTGTGAGACTTTTTTCCCTGAAACGCAACTCATCGATGGTGAATTTTGTCCTGATTGCGGGAGAGTTACAAGTATCATTAAGGAAGAAAGCTACTTTTTTAGACTCTCAAAATATGAAGATGCCCTGCTAAAACATTATGCTGATAATCCAGATTTTATATTGCCTCGCTCGCGTGCAAATGAAGTTATAAACTTCGTAAAAAGCGGACTTAGAGATTTGTCTGTTACAAGAACCTCTTTTACTTGGGGCGTGAAAATGCCTGAGTCATTGCAAGACGATAAGCATGTCATGTACGTTTGGCTTGATGCACTTTTAAACTACATAACAGCTCTAGGTTATGGAAAAGAAGATGTAAATATGCATTACTGGCCGGCTTCAACGCAGTTTGTGGGCAAAGATATTCTCCGTTTCCATGCTATTTATTGGCCTGCTTTTTTGATGAGTCTCGACTTGCCGCTTCCAAAACATATTGGCGCGCATGGCTGGTGGACGAGAGATGGTGAAAAAATGTCTAAATCAAAAGGCAATGTCATAGCTCCAAAAGAGGTAGCCGATGCGTACGGTGTAGAAAATCTGAGATATTTCATGCTCAGAGAAGTTCCTTTTGGACAAGACGGCGACTTCTCCCAAAGAGCTTTTATAGATAGAATAAATTCTGAACTGAGTAATGATTTGGGCAATCTTCTCAACCGCATCATTGGCATGAGCGGCAAATACAGTGACTATGTAATAGACAGCATTGATGTAGAAAAATTTCATAAAAAAGAGCTTGATGCAATGGATGAAGCGCTTGGAAATCTTGATGCTTTTATGGAAAATTTACAAACGCATAGATATTTAGAAGAACTTTGGAAGCTTTTTGCCATCGGAAACAAGGCTATTGAAGAGCATGCTCCCTGGATAAAAATGAAAGAAAACAAAAAAGACGAAGCACTTGCGACGGTCGCATTGGTTGCAAATATCTTGGCAAAAGCTGCAATAATGCTGCACCCTATTATGCCTCGTACAACCAATACTATAGCAGATGCTCTTCATTTTGAAATAAATAACGAAAGTTATAAAGAGCTTGTTTTAGGCAAAAAACTACTAAAACTATTTAGTATTAAAGTTGTTCCTCCACTTTTTCCTCGCGTTGAAGAGCCTCTCATGCCAGAAGCACCAGCAGCAAAGCCTAACAAACCAAAAGAAGATAAAAAAGAGATCAAGGCACCACAAGAAGAGAGTAGCTTGCAAGAAGATAATCTCATTGAAATAGGTCAGTTCTTTCAAACGTCTCTTAAAGTTGGTATCATAGTTGAAGCCGAAGAAGTTCCAAAAAGTAAAAAACTTTTAAAACTGCAAGTCGATTTGGGTGATGGAAGGATTAGACAAGTTGTTGCCGGAATTAGAGAGTTTTATAGTGCTGAGTCACTTTTAAATACACACGTGTGTGTGGTTGCAAACTTAAAGCCTGCGAAGCTTATGGGAATGTTGTCTGAGGGAATGCTTCTTGCTGCTAAAGATGAAGATGGTTTATGTTTAATAAGACCAGAAAAATCTAAAAAAGCGGGTACCCCAATTGGATGAGACTTGAGAATATCCTTGCACTTACGCATGGCAAACTTCTAAATGAGCCATTTGTAAATATTTTTGACAATATTGTGTTTGATGCAAAGAGTATAAAAAGAGGTGACCTTTTTATAGCTTTTGATGAAAAGACAATAGAAATAGCGCTTTTAAATGGGGCATATGGAGTTATTTTTGACAAGCCAACCCAGATAAACGATATGGAAATAGCATGGATACAAGTTCAAAACATAGAGGACGCGCTCAAGCGACTGCTTCGATTTCGACTCATAGAAAAAGAAGTAAAAGTGTATGAGTCCAATGAGATTATTTTAAAATTAGCATTGCAAGTTATTACAGAGTCCAAATTTATAGCCCTTGAGGGCGACTTAAAAAAACTTTTCAAAACACTATGGCATGTAGAAAACAGTTCTGTTATTTTATTCTGCCCTGCTCTTACCGATAAAGATATTTTTACAGATATAAAAATGTTCCCTAAAACCGCTATAGAGCAAATTAATATTATGGAAAAAACCCTTTTTGAAACCTCTTTTATTTATGAGAATATTTTTTATGAGAGACAACTGATATCTCCTTTTTTCATCCCTTATCTTGAAGAGCTGCTCCATTTTTATAAAAGTCTTAAAATCCATTATAGACTTAAAAAATTTATCCCTTTAGAGCACTTTGAGGCAGTTTTTACCAATAAAAATTTTGAAATAAAAGAGTTCGGAGCAAGTGATAAAGTTTTAATTTTTGAGAAAAACACTAATTTAATAGATTCAGAGATAACTTTTTTGCAAAAACATGCAAACTGGGCAAAAATTATCTATATCATCCCTCATACTAGTGAATATGAAGAGAGTAAAACCCTTTGTAAATACAACAATACGCAAGAGATTATCTCTTTTCTTAAAAATAATACTTTTCATTTTGCACTTATAGTCGGTGTGGACAAATCCATACTCTCAAAACCACTGGTAAACCAAAAGCAACTCACTTTGGAATTTTAAAATAAGGATACGACAATGAACCGCAGAGACTTTTTAGCCACAACAACAACTGCTTCTTTAGCAATCGCTTTGAGTGGATGTAACGAAGAAAATCGCCAAGCTATTGATTACTCAAAGCATCCAGAAAAAAAAGATGATGCTATTAAAGCAGTCCATATCAACAAAAATAAAAAAACTGTTATAAAACTTGCTACAAGTTGGCCAGCAAGTTTTCCTATTATGGGGACAAATGTAGAAAAATTTGCCCAAAGAATCAAAGATATAAGTAGCGGTTCTTTAGAGATTAAGCTTTATCCTAAAAATACTTTAGTTCCTGCACTTGAGGTATTTGACGCCTGTTCTAGTGGACAAATAGATGCTTTTCATTCAGGTCCTTATTATTGGAAAGGGAAAAACAGTGCTTTTTCTTTGTTTAGCGGTATCCCTTTTGGTTTTACGGCGGAAGAGATTAATTCTTGGATGCTTTTTGGTGGAGGAATGGAGTTATGGAGGGAATTGTACGCAAAATACAATCTTCATCCGTTTGTAGGGGGCAATACCAATATTCAAATGGGTGGATGGTTTCGAAAACCTATCCAATCATTGGCCGATATGCAAGGTTTAAAAATGCGTATTCCAGGTCTTGGTGGAGAGGTATTTGCAAAAATGGGAGTTAATCCGATTCTTTTGCCTGCTGGTGAAATTTATACATCACTTGAGCGTGGGGTGATTGATGCAACTGAGTGGGTTGGACCAGCACTTGATCTTATCATGGGATTTTATAAAGTTGCACCGTATTATTATGCAGGTTGGCATGAGCCTGGGTCAATTTTAGAGCTTACATTCAATAAATATTCATTTCAAAAGCTCGCTTATGAGCAACAATTGATGATAGAGATGGCTTCAAGTGAACTCAACTCAAATATGACGCATGAATTTCACTTTGAGAACATCATGGCACTTCAAAAATTTAAAGAGTTAAAAGTGCAACTTCTTCAACTTCCTAAAGATGTTACAGATGCGGGGAAAAAAGCTCTAGGGGAAGTTATAAGTGAGTTAAGCCAGAAAAATGAAGATTTTAAAAGAGTCTACGCCTCTATAGAAAATCATCTTAAACTCTCAAAAGAGTGGAGTGATACAAGTTTAAAATATTTTCTTAATGAAAGATAACAAATATTTGGTATGAATTTTACATTCCTGGAATTCGCGGAATTTTTCCTAGCTTCGAATTTTTGCAATAAATTCCCCAAGCTTTTTTTAGCCAATGACCTACAATTGGCATCGGTAGCATAAACGCTCTTTTATCGTCTCGGTAGATAAAAGAAGCTCCATTGCCGCTGTCCATGATACATAAAATATTTAAGTGTTCATGATATCCCTTAAAAGAGATGCCACCGTTATCTTTTTCTTTGATATTGTGGGCAACATTTCTAGCCATAACTTCTGCAATATGTCCCTGTTTTGCTCTCCAGTCATACCCTTCTATGGCTGCAATATCCCCTATGGCGTAAATATTATGCGGTCTACTTACATCTTCACTCTCGCAAAAAATATCCGTTTGAGAAAACACTACATTGCAATGGTCATCTATTTTTACAAATCCAGCCTCATTTAGAGGTAAATCCGATGTTTTTACCACTTCATGACCGTCTCCAGCAGGAATGAACATAGTAAAATCAGATGCTAATTTTGTATCATCTTCAAAAACAATGCTCTCTTCTTCAAATTTTTTAATTTTTTTACCAAAGTGCTGTTTGATGTCTAAAGCTTTGAAAAATTTGTCCATCATTTTTAATGCTTGAGGTCCCATTCTTTTGCCTGGTTCTGCCATAGGAGCGAAAAAAGTGAGTTCAAATTTGTCTCGAATCCCTTTTTTCTTGAGTAGATTGTGAACATTAAACAATAATTCAAATCCAGGTCCGCCGCGAACTGCAGAAGAATCTTTTGGATTGCCTCCAAACCCAAAACAAATCTTACCACTTCCTTTTGCTATAAGGGCATCTATTTTATCGCGAATGAGCAAAGATTGTTCAGGATTTCCACAAATAGAGAGGGTATTTTCAATCCCATTATGTTTCATTTTTGAAGCACCCATGGCAAGGATGAGATGTTTGTAGTCATTGATGCGAAGACCACTTGCAAACTCAACAATCCCATTTTTTGCAGAGATGTTTTTGACTTCATCAAGGATGAGTTCAAATCCGTGAGCCTCCTTAAGAGCGTTCATGTCAACACATATCTCTTCAAATGATTTTTCTCGTGTTGGAATCCAGATAGATGTTGGGTAGATGTAAAAATAATCTCTATTAGTCACTAAAGTAACGGTATAATTGTTTTTTCTAAGATAGATTGCAGCTTCAACACCAGCAAATCCACCACCTAAAATAAGTACTTTTTTCATAGGTACACCTTTATGAGTATAATTTAAAATTATTAATTAATGAAGTATACATTATCACACCTGACGGTAAAATTAAAGTTAGTTGATGGTTTAATCGCCAAAATTATTGATATTTTTAAAATTCTTTCGTATTGTTGTAGCTTGCGGAATATATTTCAAAACAAGGGAGTGAAAATTTTTAGAATGGTTCATGTGTACTAAATGTGCAAGCTCATGGACAATAACATAGTCGATAAATTCATTGGGAATTTTGAGTAAATTGGTATTGAGTGTAATGACTTTTTTTGAGCTGCAACTTCCCCATCTGCTTCTCATTTTTCGAAATTTTATCTCTTGATATGATAGACCCATAAGTTTAGAAAAATAGATAACTTTTGGAAGAAGATAGATTTTTGCATATTCTTTATAAAAATTGTCGTAACATTTGAGGATATTTTCCCTAGAATTGATTCTATTTTTTTCAAGAAATTTCCGTAAGTTTTCTGCTTCTTGCACATCGATACTGTAAATTTCACCAAAAAGCAAAACTTCATCTTCAAGATTGACACTCTTTTGCGGTTTTTTTTGTTCTGCATGGGCGAGTTTATTTCTTATCCAAGTCTCTTTTTCTTCGAGGAGATTGAGGATAAATTTTTTGGATACATGAGGAGTTTTTAAGAGTATCTTTGTTTGTGTAAAAAGGTCTGTTTTTTCTGTTTTTATGCTAATGTAACTATGTTTGAGTGTTTTTTTACAAATATGCTCAATTGTCAAATCTTTAAAATGGATTTCATTCATATAAAAGAGGGTCAACTGCCCCTGCTAGTGTAAAACCATTGAGCCGTAATCTGCAACTATCACAAACTCCACATGCCGTTTTTTCATTTTTATAACAACTCCATGTGAGTTCAAGAGGCACATGCAACTCAAGAGCTTTTGTGACAATTTGGGATTTTTGCAGGTGTACCAAAGGCATTTTTATCTTTAGATTTGTCTCATCTTTGGTGCCAAGGTTGATACTTTGCTCCATGCTTTTTATGTAAGATTCTCTGCAGTCTGGATACCCGCTACTATCTTCTTCCACAACACCAATTGCAATCACCTCGGCACCCTCTTTTTCAGCGATTGCTGCTGCCATGCTTAAAAAGATTCCATTTCTAAAAGGAACATATGTAACAGGAATACCTGCTTCTAAACCGTTTGTAGGGACTTGTATATTTTTATCAGTTAAAGCTGAAGCGCCTAGCAGTTTAAAAAAATCTAAATCCAGAACATAGGTATTGGTTATATCAAAAGCGTTACAAATATTCTCAAAGCACTCTAATTCCTTGGCCTCAGTTCTTTGTCCGTAGTTGAAATGTAAGCCGATTATTTCATACCCTTCTTGCTTCATCATAGAAGCACTGAGCGTTGAATCCATTCCGCCACTCATAATGCAAAGTGCTTTTTTATTCATTGTATTTTGTTTCATAAATTTATTTTATCATAAATTATACGAGCGCCTTAAAAAAAAATTTAATAATTATTGAATAATTTAAATATTATAATGTTCAAATATACAAACAAAGGAGACCTTATGGACGTTTCATCTTCAACAAGCGCTACGCAAAGTTCTACCTCTACAGCACCAGTAGATGCTCTAAAAAAAGCTATGCAAGTTCAAGAGCAAGCTATAATGAAAGTCATTGAGAGTGCTGATGAACAATCAAAACAGGTTACAGCGCAGAAAACAGGTATGGGGAGTGGGATAAATCTCACTGCTTAAAAAAGAAAAAGTCATATATATTTAATATGTATGACTTTATAAATTATAAGCCTCACTTGGTACAATTTCCTCATGATTGAACTAGATAACAGAACTTCGCTTGAAGTAAGCGAGGAGCATTTAAACACTATCGCAACAGCTCTTACCCATAAAGAAATTGAGCTCATTATCACTTCAAATGAAGAGATGCGTGAGATTAACAAACAGCATAGAAATATAGATAAAGATACGGATGTCCTCAGTTTTCCTTATGAAGATATGCCAATGGCTCCCATCGGAAGCATTGTCATATCTTCTTGGCACGTCCAAGCTAAAGCCAAAGAGTTTGGACACACAACAAAAGATGAGCTTGCTTTACTTTTTATCCATGGATTGCTTCATATTCTTGGGTTTGACCATGAGGCTGATGAGGGTGAGATGCGGCTTGAAGAAGAGAGACTTATCCGAAAATTTAACTTGCCAGAGAGTTTAATCATTAGAAATCAGGGGTAATTTTTGCTCTTTTAATAGAATCTCTCTTTGTCGTTTTAAAGATAAAGGGGGACCTCTAAATTTACCCCTTTGAATTTATGTTATAATAGAAACCATCAAAATGCATTTAAAGCTTGGAGCTAACCATGAAAAAAAGTGATACAAATCGAATTTCCCAAGAGCAATTAAAATATCTCAAACTCTTATCAAAAGATTATCCAAACCGCAACAGTGCCTCTACTCGCATCATTAATCTCCAAGCTATCCTTAACCTTCCAAAAGGGACAGAACATTTTTTATCCGATATCCATGCAGAACACGAGCCTTTCTTTCATGTGCTTAAAAATGCTTCTGGAGTTATCAAAAACAAAATAGAAATATTGTTTGACAAAGAATTAACCTCTTTACAAATGAGGGAACTAGCAACATTAGTTTATTATCCAGCAGAAGTTATTGAAAGACGACGTGACAGTAGTGATATTAGTGAATTTTATGAGATAAATTTGTATCGCTTGATACGACTCACTAAAGTAGTTACCGCAAAATATACAAGAATGCAAATTAGAGAAGCGCTTCCAAAAGAATTTGCTTACATCATTGAAGAGCTACTTCATGACTACAATCAAACAAGTAACAATTACTATAGTGAAATAGTCAAGACCGTTATAGAGCTCGACAGAGCAGCAAAGTTTATTATATCCTTAGCTGAGTTGATACAGCGATTTGCTATAGCACATCTGCATATTATTGGAGATATTTATGATAGAGGAAGTGGTGCGCACATCATTATGGATAGACTAGAAAAATATCACTCACTAGATATCCAATGGGGTAATCATGACATTGTCTGGATGGCAGCAGCTTCAGGCTCACTTGCTTGCATCGCAAGCGTTGTTCGTGTATCACTTAGATATGGAAATATTGAAACACTTGAAGAGGGTTATGGAATCTCTTTGCGCCCTCTTTCTATTTTTGCCAAAGATCACTATAACGGTGACCCTTGTTCTAAGTATAAACCTAAAATAGCAGAAGACAATCCTCATTACACGAAAAAAGATAGATATGAGCTTGCGATGATGCATAAAGCTATAACCATTATCCAATTTAAGTTAGAAGCGCAACTTATCAATAATAATCCACAATGGGGGATGCAAAATCGGACTATTTTGGAGGCGATAGATTTACAAAAAGCAATTGTGACGATTGATGGTATTGTATATCCGCTTAACGATACAAATCTTCCAACATTCGATGCATCAACTCCATATGAACTGAGTGCTCTTGAGATAGAAGTGATTATGCAACTTCAAAAAAGTTTTTTAAAGAGCGAAAAACTTCAAAGACATACTAAAATGCTCTTTGACCGTGGAGCTGTTTATGCCATTTATAATAATAATCTTCTCTACCATGGATGTATTCCTATGAATGAAGATGGAACTTTCATGTCAATTCGCATAGATGATGATAGCTACAAAGGGAAAGAACTTCTAGATATGTGTGATACCTATTCAAGATTAGGATTTTTCTCCCATGACAAAAAATTGCGGGAATTTGGTCAAGGAGTTATGTGGTATCTTTGGGCAGGAAAAGATTCCCCGCTCTTTGGCAAAGAGAAAATGGCAACGTTTGAGAGCTATTTCATTGATGACAAAAATGTGGCTCAAGAGCCAAAAAATCACTATTATGAGTACAGAGACAGTAAGGAGTCTTGTGTGAATATTTTGAGCGAATTTGGTTTAGGAGAGGGAGCAAAAATCATCAATGGTCATGTTCCCGTTAAAGTAAAAAAAGGGGAAAGTCCTATTAAAAGTGGTGGAAAACTTGTGGTAATTGATGGTGGTTTTTCTAAAGCGTACCAAGATGTTACAGGGATAGCAGGATATACGCTTATTTACAACTCTCAAGGGATGTCACTCGTCTCTCATGGTCCCTTTAAATCTACAGAAGATGCTATTACGAATGGAGCAGATATAGTAGGCTCCCTTGAAACTATCGAAAAACACGCAAACAGAATACTCGTAAGAGAGAGTGACGAAGGTAAAATATTTGCAGCAGAGATTGATGACCTCAAAGAGCTTTTTGAGATGTATAGTGAAGGTATTATCAAAGAGCAATAATTGTTTATTTTGTTTGAGTTTGTCTCTTTTGTATATACTTGAGTTCTAAAAGTTTATTATATATATTAGAGACAATTTCACCTGATGCTGCTCCACCGTGTCCTCCATGCTCAACCATGACTAAGACTACATATTGAGGATCATCAAAAGGTCCATATGATGTAAACCAGGCGTGAGAGCGACTATAATACTCCATCTCATGTTCTAAAACTCTCTTATCGATATCTTGCTTAATGGCAACAACTTGTGCCGTTCCTGTTTTACCTGCTATTTTTACTTTTGATCGTATATAATTTGCCCCCGTTCCTGATGGTACGTTGCAAACTTCGTACATTGCATTTTGTATGATTGGGAGTTTGCTCAGCTCCTCTTTGTTCAATACATCTTTCAACTCTGGTGTATATAACTTATTGCCAATAGAGTGTGCTAAATGAGGCGTTGGTAATTTTCCTATTGCCATAAGCGCTGTAAATTGAGCGATTTGCAAAGGCGTGACTAAAAAATCACCCTGCCCAATCGAAGAATTGACTGTCTCTCCCATGTACCAAGGTTTGTTAAATTTTTTTCTTTTCCACTCTTTTGATGGTACTACACCAATAAACTCGTTTGGTAAATCTATCCCTGTTTTTTGACCTAAACCATATTTCATGAGACCATCGCTCATTTTTTTAATCCCTACTCTGAGACTCCCTTTATAAAAATAATCGTCACAACTCTCTCTGATGGCTTTTGTGATTTCGGTACGTCCATGACCTTTATCTTTCCAACATCTAAATACCCTTTGACCAAGAGGCATTTTAGCAGTACAATAAACGCTTGAGTATTCGTCTAATGCAGTTGTAATATACACAAGTCCTAAACCGATTTTAATAGTAGAGCCTGGAGGATAAAGCCCATTGATGAGTTTGTTTGTAAAGGCTTTATCTAGACTTAGGGTCAGTTTACTCCACATCTCATGAGATATGCCAGAAACGAAAGCGTTGATGTCATATTCTGGAAAACTGCTCGCCGAAAGGATAGAGCCATCTACATTCATGACAACAACCGCTCCTGCCTTGTCTACAAAAAGCGAAGAGATATATTGTTGGAGTTCAATATCAATATTTAAAGTGAGTTTCGCATCTTCTTTTGCCCCTTTATAAGAAACCTCTTCTATCTCTTGATTATTTGCATTTACTTTTATCTCTCTCTTACCTGCTTCCCCTTGAAGAAAAGTATTATAGTATTTCTCAACTCCTGCTTTTCCTGTGTAGCCTACGAGTTCTAGGAGCTTATCTTCTTCTACGTCTTGTTTGTTTGCACGGGAAACATATCCTATGAGGTGTGCTGCAATATTGCCATAGGGATAAAATCTTTTTGGTGAAGGGACAATTTTTATATTTTCTCGAATATTGAGTGTTGAATACACTGGAATAATCTCTTCATAAGAGATAAAATCGATAACATCAATATAGTTATGATTGTAATAAGAGTCTTTTTTAATATAGTTTTTTATGAGTTTTTGTTTATCTAATTTTGGAAGAAGTCGCATAAGTAAATTTAGTTCTTTATCAAAAGCATTTTTATTTGCTTTAGAGCGCAAATGTGGTTTAAGCTGTATTTTAAATCCAAGTTTGTTAATAGCAATCGGTCTGTTGTTTATGTCTACGATTTCACCCCGTACTGGCGCTATTTTTTCTATTTTGATAGTGTTGTTATCGGAGAGTTTTGCATAATACGTGTTAGATTGCACCGCAAGAAAAAATATTCTAACGATTAAAGCAAGCCAAACAGAGATAAAAAGAACTAAAATAAATTTAATTTTCATAATACACTCACAATCAAAAACTCAATAATTATATAATAAATAATATAATAATCAATCGCTGGAATAGGGAGCAAAAAAACATTAGCTAAAAGAGATGAAAAAATAAAAAAGCCCATATAAGAGAAGAAGACATAAGAGAAGTGGATACATGAAACACAACTAAAATTTGTAGTTATTTTTGGAATGATAAATTTATCAACCAATGTTAAGTAAATCAGGGAACTAAACAAAAGATATCCTTTGTCTGCTTCAAATACAATCAAACAAAAAGCTACTAAAAAAATCCCTAGTGAATCCTCATTTTTAATTGCACGGCTAAAGAGTACAAACAAAACAGCAAGCATAGGAGGTAAAAAAAGATATATGCTTGTGAGACTTTCATAGAATATAAACACCAATACGTAGAAGAAAGGTGTTAAAGGGTTTTTATAAGTGATACTTCGTTGCATATTGGAAAATGTTTACATTTGATACAATCAGCCCAGATTTTGTGTTCTGGGAGGGACTCTTTTGGAATTTCTATGAAACCTAATCTTTCAAAAAAAGATTTTTTGTATGTTAAACTCAGGACACGTTTTATCCCTAGTGCTTTGGCTTCTTCAACACATTTGTTGACTAAATTTTCACCTATTTTTTTGCCTCTAAAATTTTCCTTGATGATTAAAGAGCGTATCTCAGCTAAAGATGCAGCATGAACGTGTAAGGCACAAAATCCAATGAGCTCTTTATTTTCAACAGCCAAAGTGTAAGACCTGATATTTGTCGCAACTTCATCATCAGATCTTGGCAAAATAATTCCCGATTCAATCTCTGGAGCTACTAACGCCTGCATACTTGCAATATCACTTAATTTTGGTTTTACAAATGTAATATTCATCTCAATCTTCTTTCGTATGTAAAATATCGTAAATAAGTTGTGTTGCTTTCATAGTTCCTCTTTTTTTTGAACTTGAGAGCATCATAGCATGGGGAAACTCTTTTTTAAGAGCACTTTGTTCTTTTTGATTGAGTTTATCTATCTTGGTAAACATCTGCAGTATTTGTTGATTTTCTCTACAATTTGCAAATAAAAATTCACTTACCTGTGTATCTATATCCAAATAAGGGTGTCTACAATCAATAAGATGGATAAAAAGTTTTATTTGTTCTCTTTGAGCGATAAAATCTGTGAGGTTTTTCTCCCAGTCATGTTTCATAGATTTTGAAACTTGTGCGTAACCAAACCCTGGTAAATCTACAAATTTTGCAAAACTCTTTGTTGTTGTATCTCTATTTATAAATGTTACGTCAAAATAGTTTATAAGTCTGGTTTTTCCTGGCGTAGAAGAGACTTTCGCTAACCCTTTGTGATTTGTAAGAGCATTTAGAAGTGAGCTTTTACCAACATTGCTTCTTGCCATAAAAACAACTTCATTTTGCTCTTGTGATTCAGGGGCAGTTTGAATATTTTCAACAGAAGCGATAAATTTTGAGTCAACTATTTCTATCATTTTTTTTCTTCTTCTGGGGGCATAGCAAAAATCATAATAACTGGTTCTTTATCTGCACCTCGCGCATACGCTTTGCCCTCTATACTTTTTAAAACCACTTCATCGCCAGTAATCTCTTTTTTTTCATCAATTTGTTGTAAAAAAACATTTTTAAAAAAATGATACTCTTTTTCAATAGGATAATAAACAACTTTTTGTGCTTTGCCTTTATAAAGCGCCCCTTCTTTAGTTACTAAACTAAAAGACGCATTCCCTTCAGCAATAAATTTTGTTGGCTGGTGCTCTTTATTGGTATGGATTGTCACTTTTGAGGCGTTAAGTTCGTCAGAGCCTTTAACGACATTAACATCGCCAGAAAATATGGAAATGCCCGATTTTTCATCAGAATTAAACGTATTGGCTTTAATTTTTAAATCTTCAGAAAAAAGACTTGTGATGAAAAAAAAGAGTAAAAATAATAGATATCTCACTTGCTATTCTCCTTGATTGTATAATGTGCTACTACATTGGTTGATTGTAATGTATCTAAAATATTATTGTACTTTAGAGACGATCCTTTCACTTGATTTGTCCCCATGTGTGATACATAATCTTTGTAAACATAAACTATGCCTATTTTTTTATTGTAAACAACTTCTTGCGTTTCAAAAGTGAGTCCGTCATCTCTACCATAATAAACTTGCCCGTTTAATTTAAGAATCTCATCTTTATAAATCCCAAAATCAGCTCTCATGTTTGCTATATAATTTTTTGTTTTATCTGTAAAATTAATGTCTTTTACCGTATAACGATTACTGTATTTTGTCGCATTTGTCCCAATCATAAGGATTTCTAATCCCTTACTACTAAGTTCTTGCATCATAAATTTGTCGATTTCAAATACAGGAACATCGATAAATGTTTGCTCTTTAATATTGAGTGGCTTAAATAGAAAAAAAATCATCATAAGAGCAATAAATATGAAGGTAAAAAAAATGTTGATATTAATATGAATATCCTTATGGGTTTTTGACCCAGATTTGCATAAGTTCTTGTTTTTGGTTGTTTGTATCGATTAAAATATCAATCATCTCTCGAACTGCACCATCTCCACCTTTTTTCGATAAAACAGTTTTGACAACTTCTTGAACCTCTTTGACCCCATCACTTGGAGTAAAGCTATGTGTAACAAGATTGAGCATATTTATATCATTTAAATCATCCCCAATGCAAGCAACTTCTTCAAAACTTAAACCTAAAGAAGAAACGAGCTCTTTTAAAACTTTCTCTTTATCTTTGATTCCCTGATATAAATGCCTTATTTTAAGCTCATGAGCTCTGTTTTTAACTATTTGAGAATCTCTCCCCGTTATTATGGCAACGTCATGACCAAGCTTTATCCAGTTGACAATAGCAAAACCATCTTTTACATGAAAATTTTTAAGTTCAACACCGTCATGGGTGTATATAATTTTTCCATCCGTCATGCAACCATCAACATCAAGGACGATTAATCGAATCATAAAACATCTTTTGTACTAGGAATACCGACTCTTTCATTTTTCATAGTTGCTCTGCGAATTGCTACAGCAAGAGCTTTAAAAGAGGCTTCAATGAGATGATGTTTGTTTTTACCTCTAAGCGCTACGATATGAACACTCATTTTTGCACTGCCGACAAAAGCTTTAAAAAATTCTTCAACCAACTCTGTATCAAATCGCCCTACTTTACCCATTAGAGGAACTTCATACACAAAATAAGGTCTATTGCTTAAATCAATATCGCAACTCACACAAGCCTCATCCATCACGATGTTAGCACTTCCAAATCTCTCCATCATTTTTACGGGGTAAATAGCCTCAGCTACTAAAGAGCCCAAAACAATGCCGATATCTTCAACACTATGATGGTCATCAATATGTGTATCGCCTTTACATTCAATGTTCAAATCTATCAGAGAGTGCTTAGAAAAACTCTCTAGCATATGGTCAAGAAAGCTCACTCCACTATTGATATGACTTTTTCCACTTCCATAAAATTCTAAGGAAATTGTTATATCTGTCTCTTTTGTTTTTCTATTTTTACTAATCACACTAATCCTCTCTTACGATAAACGCATTTTCAAACAGTGCGTTATCTTTATAATCTCTAGCTTCTTGTTCACTTTTAAAGCCTTTAAGCCAAACTTTATAGCTTCTCTCAGTTGAATGTTGAACATCTTTAATGATAGTTCTGTATCCATCAGTATTATCGTATTTTTTTTGCGTTTTAAGCGCACCTTCGATTTTTGAAAAAGAGGCTATTTGCAATGCAAACCCTTCAATTTCTATATTTTGAGGACTCTCTTTGAGTTCTTTAGCCGTAGGAATATTCGTAAAACCTTTTGTTTTAAAACCAAGAATCTCAATAGTCACAGGAGCTGTTCCGGCACCTATCATGTTTATTTTGCCTGCTGCTTCTTTTGATAAATCTATAATTCTAGTAGCAATAAAAGGTCCTCTATCATTGATTCTCACAACTGTTGTAAGCCCATTATTTTCATTAGTTACTTTGACAATTGTATTCATAGGAAGTGTTTTGTGAGCAGCTGTCATATCATGCATATTATACGTTTCACCATTGGACGTGAGCTTCCCATGAAAAGTTGGTCCATACCAACTGGCATTACCCATAAAACTATCTCCAACACTTACAATAGTAGGATGATATTCAATCCCTCGCACTATGTAAGGGCGCATTGTTGGGTGTGAATAATTTTTTTCATCCATTATAGGGCTATGAGTGCTTTTGTCTGAAGAGTATGTCGTTGTCTTAGACACACCATCTTTTCTATAAGTCCCCTTCCCTTTTGTACTACAAGCATTAAAGATTAAAACAATCATTACAAGTGTAAAGATAGATAGTTTACTCATTGAATCTTTAACCTATCTCCAATTTTAATGACCTCTCCAACAATATGATTTTGAAGAATTATATTGCGTACACTTATTTTGTACTCTTCAGAGATAGAATCTAAAGTGTCGCCTTTTTTAACCTTATGATAAAACTTGTTATCAACTTTTTTAATTTTTAATGCATCGTCTATAGGAATAATAAGCTTTTGGTACGGCTTGACTTTCGCACTCGTTAAGTTATTAAAATCCATAATGACATCATAATTGACTCCGTAGTGGGCGCTTATTTTTGATAAACTTTCTTTAGCGCCAACAGTATGAATTTTATAGTTATTTTGCTCTTTATCTTCATGATATTTTTGTTTGAATTCAGCAAGTTTAATATAAGGAATGTAAACGTCATAACCATTTGGATAAGGTGGTACGAAGTCATATTTTAAGTGTCTGTTCAATTTTCTAATCTCTTCAAGAGGCATTCCAACGAGTTTAGAGAGTCTTTTTAAAGAAGCACCACTTGAGAGCTTGACTGTCGAGACGGAGTAAGCGTTTGCTCTGTTTAAAAGGTGGGAGTATTCACTATTTAGTAAAAATTCTTCATCATTTCCAGCTAAAGCAAGAGAGATAACTTTTCTAATATAAAGTCTACTCTCAAGTGGAATATATTTTTTATCTTCATCCAGCAAAACATTTAAATCATCTGTTCCTGCTTGGATGATAGCTCTGCTTAATTTTCCATCGCCACAATTGTAGGCAATTGCAGCGAGATACCACTTGCCAAATTTTTGATGTAAAGCAGAGAGGTATTTAGCAGCTGCTTTTGTGGACTTTGCAAGGTCTCTTCTTTCATCTACATATTCGTCAATCTTTAAACCATAGAGTTTTGCAGTTACAGGCATGAACTGCCAAAGACCTGATGCAGCTTTTTTAGAGTGTGCGCTGTTTGAAAAATTTGATTCAGCCATTGCTAAATATAAAAATTCTGGAGGGATTTCGTACTCAGCTAAAATATTTTTAACAGATGGGATAAACAAATATGCTTCATCCATAGCTTGAAAAAAATGCTGCTCCCTATATTTTGAAGCATTTTTAAGTCGCATATCATTCATTTTTTCGTCATAAAGAAAAGAGGACTCTATATCAAAAGATTCAAGGAGAGCTATCTCTTTGTTAAGGTTATTTTCATACGTTAAGTTGGCACTTAGAAAAACGGGCAGAAGCAAAGTGAAAAAATATTTCAACATGTCAGCTCTTTGTATTAGATTTTAAAGTTGAATTTTATCTAAAAAAGGTTAATTAAGCTAGAGACTGTTACAAATCTCTCAATTTTATTTGAGTTTTCAATACGTTTGCACGTCTATAATTCAAATTTCATAGACTTTATTTTAGTCCAAATCACCTATTAAAACCTGCTTGACAAAGGTCAAAGAAGATTCTTGTAAGCTTCTTCAATGACTCTAAATTTAAAAAATATTAAATAGTTTCAAAGCGTTTTGTGTTGTGATTTCTTCTATTTTTTCTTCACTAATATTTAAAATTTCAGACATTTTTTTAGCTACAAAAGTTGTATAAAGCGGCTCGTTTCTTTTGCCACGGTGAGGTGTGGGCGTTAAATAAGGTCCGTCGGTTTCTATGAGAAGCTTCTCATGAGGGATTTTTGGCAATACATGGACGAGTTTTTTTGCATTGCTAAATGTCAAAACGCCCCCAATTCCAAAATAAAACCCCTCTTTGGCCAAGCTGAGCAGCTCTTCATCTGCATTAAAACAGTGTAAAACACCGCCAACTTCTTTGGCATTATGTTTTAAAAGCAACTCTTTAGAGTCTCTTGAAGCATCTCTTATGTGCACTATGAGAGGTTTTTTATATTTTTTAGCCAACTCAATCTGTGCTGCAAAAACCTCTTTTTGTCTTTTTTTCTCGGCATCTTTTTCTTGCTCGCTTCCCTCAAGTCTAAAGTAATCAAGCCCGCACTCCCCGATGGCGACACATTTTTTATGGTGTACATATTTTTCAAAATCGAGTGCTTCAAAATCTTGCATGTCATAAGGGTGGACTCCTAGAGCAAAATAGACATCCTCATACTTTTGTACAATTGACATAGCTTTTTCAAGCGTTTTTGGGTCTGCTCCAGGGATGATAAATCTCTCAACTCCGCCCTGTCTGGCTCGGTTTAAAAGCACATCCAAATCTTCATCATATCTTGCATCATCCAGGTGAACATGGGTGTCAATTATCATCTTTTTTACCCTCTTTGAGTTTTTTTACATGGAGTATATTTCGAATCATCAGCATAATAAAAAAAATTGAAATTCCAAGTGAGCCAAGAGCCGCCGGTGTGTTCTCAGAACTAAAAAAATTAAAACTCAAAACCAGTGAGACAATGGCGATTATAAAACACATTTATTTGCCTCTAAGAGTTCCTTTGCAAATTTCTTAGCCTCTTTTGTAACACTCTCACCGCTGATAATTCTCGCTATTTCATCAACTTTATCATTAAAATCAAGCTCTCTTGCAAAAGACTCATCGCCTTCTTTATAGATAAGAAAGTGCTGGTCTCCCATGGAAGTAAGCTGCGGCTGGTGAGAGATGACAAAGATTTGAAAATGGTGTGAAAGCTGTCTTAAAACTTTGGCAACGCTCATGGACTCTTCTCCGCTGAGATTTGCATCAATCTCGTCGAGCATCAAAACGCCGCCATTTTTATTCATGTGTTCTGATTTGAGGGCAAGTATGGCGAGCCTGAGCCTGTTAAACTCCCCCGTACTTATTTTTTGCAATTGGGTAGAATTGAGTTTTAGCACAATTGTATCTTTTCCTAAAGCTGTAAATGGCGACACTTCCATTTGCACTTCTGCTTCGCGTAAGTACAACTCTTTTAAGTATTTATTTAAATCATTTTCAAATGATTCTATTGCTCCATGACGAAGTTGCGTTAAATTTTGTGCTAAAGTTTTGAGTTTTTCATCCGCAATTTTAAATTTAGTCTCCAAATCACCTTTGGTTATCTCTATATTTTCATACTCTGCCAACTCTTTTTTCTTTTGCTCTTTATAAATCAGCGCCTCTTCTATGCTTCCATAACGTCTTTTGAGACCACTGAGCTCTTCGATACGGTTTAGAACCTCTTCAACATTCACATCATCAAGTGCACCAAATTTTTCCTCGGCACTCTCCAAAACCGCGCGCAATTCATTCATGGCATCATCAAAAAACGAACTGTCTTTATCTAGGGACTCCAGTACATGAAGGGCTTTTTGTTCATATTCAAAAATAAAACTTGCCTCTTTAATACTTTTAAGCACTTTTTCTTTTTTTGAGAGGCTTTTTTTTATCTCTAAAAGTTCTTCATCTTCAAGCGGTTTTGGTGCAATATCTTCTATCTTTTTGATTTCAAAAGAGGCAAACTCTTTTAACTCCACTATTCTTTTTTCCTCTTCTTCTATTTTTACAAGTTCTGCTTTTACTATTTTATGTTCTGTGAAAACTTTTTTATATTCACTTTTTAGAGGTGCAATAGTTTTTATTCTATCGTCTAAAATAGTGAGGATGTTTTCGTTTTCAAAATCGCTAAAATCTTTTAAACTAAGGTGTCTGAGGTACTTTGAACCGAGCTCCGCCATAGCTTTTTTAGAGACACTTTGGTTGTTTATAAAGTACCTTGATTTATCTTTTTTGATGTGTTTAAAAACATTGATGTCTTCATTTTCAATGCCACTGTTTTCATCTTGAAGTTCCCAAGTAACACTCGACTCGCAAAGCGATGCGTCACAACTGCTCGCACCGAGTGAAGAAAGCAAAGCGTTCATGAGTATAGATTTTCCGCTCCCGCTAGGACCGGTAAAAACTACCAATCCGCATGCTAAGTTGAGTTCAACTTCTTTAAAACTTAAATACTCTTTTAAATAAAATCTTTCAATCATTTGTTATTCGCCCCATCCCAATTTCTCTTTTAAAACGTCAAAATAGTTAAACTCTTCTCTATGAATAAGTTTTGCATTTTTTGAAGCAAGTTGAATATAAACACTTTCGCCTCTTGCAAGCTCATAAATATCCTGTCCGTCAATTATCATCAAGGCATTATTTGTCGGCGTTTTCATTTCAATGGAAAACTCACCTGGCAAAACTACGGGTCTTTGTTTGAGTGAATGGGGACAAATAGGAGTCAAAGTAAACACTCGGGTGAGAGGGAAAAGAACAGGACCGCCCGCGGAAAGATTATAAGCCGTTGAGCCCGTCGGAGTTGCAACTATAACGCCGTCTCCATAATAGGTATTAAAAGATTTACCGTCCACAAGCGTTTCAATGCTTATCATGTTGGATATGGAAGAGCGTGTTAAAACTATGTCGTTGAATGCATGAATTTTTAAAGTTTCACCATTTTTTATGATTTTTGCTTCAAGAACGGAACGCTCGTCAATGCGACAGTGTCCATGAGCCATCTTTGCGACAAAAGCATCCAGTTCGTCCATACTCACATCTGCTAAAAATCCAAGATTTCCCGCATAAACGCCAAGAATAGGAATGTCAAAATCAAACGATCTTCTTACAGCGGAGATGAGAGTTCCATCGCCACCAATGGTTACAAGGGCGTTAGATTTTTCACAAAGCAGTTCAAATTCCACTCCCTCAAAACCTATCATACGTGCACTCACACTCTCTAAGTTTACTTCAATGCCATGCGCATTAAAGATTTTTTTGAGCTCTATAAAGCTACTTTTTAACTCTGGAGTTGTCGGTCTTAAAAGAACACCGATTTTTTTGATAGTTCCAGCTTCCAAATGAAATCCTGCTCTGAAATAATTTGTTCATTATACAATTTTGAGATTAAAAATCAAACGGAGATTTTTAGAAGAGCACTTAATTCCTTATAAGCCAACTTCGGGTACAATCGCAAAAATTATTTTTAGGACTCTATATTTATGAGAAGTCATTACTGTACAGATTTAAGTGTAGCAAACGTAGGTGAAAGTGTCGTTTTAACGGGCTGGGCAAATAGTTATCGTGATCATGGTGGAATCGTTTTTATCGATTTACGAGACAAAACGGGGTTAATCCAGTTGACACTTGACCCAGAAGATAGTCCACAGGCACATAAAGTTGCTGATAGTGTTCGTGATGAGTTTGTTCTTATTGCTAAGGGTGAAGTTTGCCTTCGTGGCGAAGGTTTGACAAATCCAAAACTCAAAACTGGTGCTATTGAGATTAGAGTGACTGAGCTTATTATTGAGAATAAATCTGCAGCTCTGCCTTTTGTTATCGGCGATAAATCTGTCGGGGAAGAAACTACACTTAAATATCGCTATTTAGAGTTGAGAGACCCTGCCCTTTATGAGGTTTTTCGTCTTCGCTCCAAAGCGGCAATCGCAGCGAGAAATATCCTTGATGCAAATGGATTTTTAGAAGTAGAAACTCCTATTTTGACGAAATCTACTCCAGAGGGTGCGCGAGATTATTTGGTTCCCTCTCGCGTTCATGCGGGTGAATTTTACGCTCTTCCACAGTCACCGCAACTTTTCAAGCAACTTTTAATGGTTGGCGGTTTTGACCGTTATTTTCAAATAGCAAAATGTTTTCGTGATGAAGATTTACGAGCTGACCGTCAGCCGGAATTTACCCAAATAGACGTCGAGATGAGTTTTTGTGACCAAGAAGATGTCATAAAAGTAGCGGAAGATTTACTCACTGCCATGTTTAAAGCTTGCAGCATCGACATCAAACCCCCATTTAACCGCATGACATACAACGACGCTATGGAGTTGTACGGCTCAGATAAACCTGATATGAGATACGACCTTAAAATGGTGGATGTTCTCGACATTTTCTCAAGATGTGACAATGAAATCTTTACAAATATTGCTAAAGCACCACACACGAATCGCATAAAAGCACTTAAAGTTCCAGGAGCCGACCTTATTTTCTCAAAAAGAGAAATGAAAACTTTTGAAGACTTCGTACGCAAATTTGGAGCACATGGTCTTGGCTATTTTCAAATGAAAGAAGATGGACTCAAAGGTCCGCTTGTGAAGTTTTTCAGCGAAGAAGATATTGCGCTCATTATAGAAAGAACCGCTCTTGAAGTCGGTGATGTGGTATTTTTTGGTGCAGGTGAGAAAAAAATCGTATGGGATTACATGGGTAGACTTAGAATTTTCATAGCAGAACATGAAAAAATGAATATTCTTGACAGAAATGCCATGGCGTTTCTATGGGTTGTAGATTTTCCTATGTTTGAAGTTGAAAATGGAAGAGTAAAAGCCCTTCACCACCCTTTTACTATGCCTAAAGACACAGACAAAGAAAACGTAGAAGAGATAGAATCTATTGCTTACGATATCGTCTTAAACGGTACAGAACTCGGCGGCGGCTCTATTCGTATCCATAAACAAGCCATTCAAGAGGAAGTATTTAAACTTTTAGGAATCGGCGAAGAAGAGGCGCAAGAAAAATTTGGCTTTCTCCTTGATGCGCTTAAGTTTGGAGCGCCTCCTCATGGCGGTTTTGCTCTGGGTTTTGACAGAATGATGATGCTCATTACGAAAAAATCAAGTATCCGCGATGTTATCGCCTTTCCTAAAACACAAAAGGCTTCTTGTATCCTTACAAAAGCACCGAGTGCTGTTGATAATACGCAACTTCGCGACCTTCACATTCGTTTGCGTGAGCAAGTAAAATAGTTCCTTCTATGAAAAAACTATTTTTAATTATCGGAGCACCTGGCTCTGGTAAAACAACAGATGCAGAGTTCATCGCTAAACAAAATGATGCCATAACCCACTACTCTACTGGTGATTTGCTAAGAGCCGAAGTTGCAAGCAAAAGCTCGCTTGGACTTGAGATAAGCAACTACATCTCCAACGGTCTCATAGTTCCCATCACGATAGCCATACAAACAATCATAAACGCTCTTAAAAATGCTCCAACCGACATCATAATCATAGACGGCTACCCAAGAAGCATGGAGCAGTTGCGTGCCTTAGATGAGTATTTACGTCTTAACTCTTTTGTACAGCTTTGTAGCGTTATTGAAGTTGCAGTCAGTCAAGAAACGGCTTGTGAGAGAGTTTTAGGACGTGCCCGTGGAGCCGATGACAAAAGAGAAGTTTTTAACAACCGTATGAAAGTTTACACAGAGCCTTTGGCGGATATACAAGCTTTTTATAAGACTAAAAATCTTTTACATGTGATTTCGGGTGAGGGAACGCTAGAGTCTATAGTGGGTGAAATGGAGAGCTTTATACTCTCTCACTGATGTTACGCACTAAAACAAACGTGTCCATTTTAGTAGTATCACCCCCTGAAGCTACAAAACAAGCGAAAATGTTTCTTTAGTAAAAAATTTGTTTTTCGAGAAATACAGAGTATTTTACTCACTTTTATAAAAAGTGTATAAAGCCGCTTTCTAAAATATAATCGAACCCAAAGGTTCAATTAGCCTAATTGTGCAACAATAGCTGCTTCAACATCAGCAATATCTGCCGTGCCATCGACGGTTATATATTTTATTTTTGAATTTTTGCTTGCTTGGTCTTTATAATACCCGATAAGAGGCTTTGTAAGGTCATGATAGACTTTTAAACGGTCTAAAACTACTGACTCTTTGTCATCATCACGCTGCACTAAATCTTCACCCGTCATGTCATCTTTTCCTTCAATTTTTGGCGGATTATATACAAGATGATACGTTCTGCCCGATGCCAAGTGTGCACGACGACCCGCCATTCGGGTAACTATTTCAGAGTCTGCAACATCAATCTCAATAACAGCGTCGATAGCAATTCCTGCATTTGTAACCGCATCTGCCTGAGGAAGTGTGCGAGGGAAACCATCAAGCAAATACCCATTTTTGCAGTCATCTTGTGCAATACGCTCTTTTACAAGACCGATAATGATTTTATCCGTGACAAGCTGACCAGCATCCATAGCCGCTTTTGCCATCTTGCCCATCTCAGTGCCTGCTTTTATAGCTGCTCTTAACATGTCTCCCGTAGAGATTTGAGGAATATTATATTTTTTTGTAAGAAATTGAGCTTGTGTACCTTTTCCAGCACCAGGAGCTCCTAGTAAAATAATTCGCATAGTTATCCTTTTTTGGTTTAATTGTATAAACAATGAGAGAAGAAACGGACTCTAAATCACTCTTCTTCAGTAAATCCTAAATCTTCATCATCATCATTTTCTTGAGCATCAAGTATATCATCAATCAACTCTTTACACTCATCTTCTTCAATGTCACCATTTTTAATATCTTCTAAAACGTCTTGTAAATCTTGCTTAAATTCACGTAACTCTTCTATCTCTTCTTTCGCGTCTTCACTGGCGTCTTTGCTATCAGCAATCTCTTCAAAAATCTCATCTAATCTCTCATCAATGTCAGGAATAACACTTTTTGTAATCAATTCCTCTAGTTTTGTTGCATATGACATACAATTTTCCCTTTTGTTTTATTTATGAAATAATACTCTAAATAAGAATATTATTACCTTAGATTCATTATAATAACTAACGTTACGCATGAAATAATAAATTCTAAAAAGGACACTACTTTTGAAAATAACACTCTCTTTTCTTTTTCTCACTCTTTACCTTCATGCAACGATTTATGAGGGATGTAGCACTAGTAAACAAGAAGCTTTGCTCGAATTAAGCGGGACTATAAAAACAAATATACAAAGTGATTTTGAACAAAAAGTAAAAGTTGAAAATAAAGATGAAAATGAAAATGAAGATGTTCAAAGCACTGTCTCCACATACATTCATACGGCGACAAATTTATCGTTAGTTAATATTCAATACAAAGAAAATGCTAGCAATGGGATTTGCGCGTTTGTAGATAAAGAAGATCAGATTCAAAACACAAAAAAATTACTCAGCAATGCACTCTTATATAAGCAAGAAAATATACCTTCTAATGGAGATGATAAGATAAAACAATTATCTCTTTGGCTACAAGATATTGAACAATTAAACTATTTAGTTCCTGTCTTTTTGGAAGATTCCAAGGACGAACTTGCAAAGCTTCATAAAAACAATAAAATATTTAAAGATCTTTATACTGAGGCTCTTGCCTATTCAGAATCTTTAGTTTGGAAAAGTTGCGATAACACGAAAGAAGGGGCAAAAAGTAAACTGAACAAACAACTTTTTAATAATAAAACAAAGGAAGAAAAAAAAGGTTTAATGGAGAGTTTTAAATCATTATTTAGTTCTGATGTACAAATGATAGATTTATTTCAAGAGCAGATTTACTCTATTTCAAAAGATAAAAAAGAGTGCGCAGTTATAAAAAAAGAAGATTTATTTGCAATAGCAACAAAAATGAATGCGGATGTTCAAAGATTTAACACTGCAAATTTAGATACAAATGCAAAAAAGAAATACAAACAAATAGACAACTATATTGAACATCTCAACGTAACCAAAGCATTGTTAGAACTGTATCCAAAGGAGTTCAACGCCAATGATTTTTTGAAAATTTCAAATGTAAAAGAAACTTTACAAGAAATCAAAAAAACAACTTATCCTCAACTTGTAACATTTTATATCAAAAGTGATCAAGGTATGACGATGAAACTTGATGACAAAATGATTGAAAACAATGTTGAATACTCCTTGCAAATAGGTGAGCATAACTATGATATTACCACTCGGGACAAATGTCCAATCAAAGGTTCTTTTAGTTTAGATTTATTTGAAGATAAAGAAATATCAGAAGATTTCAATGATTATAATTACCCTACGGTACTGTTTATTACAGATAAATCGCCAAATATTGTTGTGGATACTCAAGTAATAGTCCCAAATGTTGTGACACCTATAAGCAAATGCAGCGGAGATGTTAGATACTTAGCAAAGTATGCTAGTCAAAACAGAGACGGGGAATTGCATTTAAGTCCAAATAAGTCACATCAAATAGAATTGCAGTTTTTAACTGCTCAAGAATTAGAAGTTTTTAATGACGCAAGAACAAAAAACTTTAAAACAGCAAGTGGAATTAAATTTTCAGAATCACTCACCCCAATAAGCAGTAAAAATTTAACTTTCGTACTAAAAAATAGCACTACTCACGGGGAATTGGACCTCCACGAAAGAGGAAGTTTTAAATATACACCAAAGAAAGGCTTTGCAGGAATGGATAGCTTTGAGTTTGCAATCGAGTCAAGTGATGAAACGAGTCCAATAAAGGTGGTTAATATTACCATTGAAGATAGTAGTATAACCAACTTTGTAGCTGAAGAAAAAACAGAAAAACAAGCTCAAGAGAGCAAGAAAGAAGCAACAAAAGAATCTGAAGAAAAATATGAAAGATTTAAAGAGTACGTAAATTCACAAGAGCAAAATGTTGAAAAACTTCAAAAACTAAAGGAGAAATATCCAGATATGTTTGAAAGATTACTCAAAGAAAAGTTGGCGCAGTAAGATGAATTTTTACGCAGTTATCATTGGAACAGAAATTTTAAACGCAAGGAGAGAAGATAAACATTTTCATTTTTTGCGTGATGAACTGGCAAAATATGGGCATGAGCTTTTTGCTTGCTTTGTCATTAAAGATGATAAAGAGCTTATGAGAAATTGCTACAATTTTATAAAAAATGATGAAAAATCTGTTTTATTCTCTTTTGGCGGCATCGGTTCAACTCCAGATGACTTAACAAGAGAAATCGCTGCAGAAGTTTTTACATCCAAACCTTTAGTTCGGCATGAAAAATTTGCAAATGATATCCTAGAAAAATTTGCAGCAGAAGCATTTCCTTATAGAATACACATGTCAGACCTTCCTCAAAATGCAAGTTTACTTTTTAATCCCGTAAATAATATGTCTGGTTTTAGTTTAGAAAATAGGTATTTTTTTGTCCCAGGATTTCCACAGATGGCACATCCTATGTTGCAAAATGTCATTAAAACATTGTACGGGACATCTATTGAAAGGTTTAGATTTACGTTACTTGCCAAAACAAGTGAAAATACCCTTATCCCAATCATGAACAAAATCCCTTCTCACATCGAACTCTCGTCATTGCCAATTTTTATCGATTCTAAAGCTTCTGTTGAGTTATCCCTTATTGGCACAAATAAAGATGAAGTTACGAGTTGTTTTGAGCTTTTTAAAGACGAATTACAAAACCTAAAAATAGAGTATAAACTCATATAAATCTATTTTTTGCCGATATAAACTTATGATAAATCAGAGATTTTATTTATGCTTCTTTGATTATTGGAACTTTTATTGCTAATGATTCTATATATTCTGTTGTGTATTTTCTTTGAAAAAACACTTTTTAAATAGAGTAGAAGCGGTATCGAACTTTTAAAAAATAAGGGATAAAAATGGCTATAGTAAATAGGAATAATCATGTATTTAAAGGACATAAAACGTTACTTGGAAGTAAATTTGTCACTTATGGTGAACTTGAACTTCCCACACGATACGAACAGTATCCTAAATCAAAAGATGGTTTCGACTGGGGAGGTGTAGGCTCAGGCTCTTTGCAACTCGCATTTTCCATACTTTTTCAGCTTAGTACAGAAAATTTTGCTAGAGATTTTGTTGTGGAATTTTCAAATGAGATAGTGAGTAAACTCAACAACAGAGATTGGATTTTAAGTGCTGTTGATGTTTTGGAATGGATAGAAAAGCATGGTCTAAAAAGTGAAGAAAATCCAAAGATACACCATTATGAAATACATGAAACAAAAGAGAATAGAGCTCCAAGACCACAGCCCAAAAAAGTAAATGTTGTAAAGCAAATCTGTAAAGAGCTCGGAATTACACAGAAAAATTTGGCAGAAGTTTTAGAAGTTCCAGAGGGAACAGTCAGTAGTTGGGCTGTTAAAAATGAAATTCCACGACTAGGCAAAAAAGCGATAGAATTTTATGTACTCAATAAAAAAAATCAAGAAATAGTAGATAGTTACACTAATTTTACTAAGCTGTTAAACGCTTCGGCTTAACTAGAATTACTCAAAGTTATTTTAAGTATAATCGCAATTACAAATTAAACTTTTTGTAAAACTCAAAACTAAGCGAACGATTTTACATCGCAAGCGAAGCCTTAGTGAGCGTGTTTTGAGTTTTGCAAAAAAAATCTATTATTAAAGTGAGAATTTATGCAAATCATCCAAACAACAGATGCTTTTAAAGCATTTATCGAAAATATAAAATCAACAACCATGGGATACCGAGATCCCTTAGCTTTTGGCATATGCAGAGTTGACTTAGGTCAACTGAATGTAGAGAAATCTCTTCAAGCAACCTACCCTTTTATCAACTGGAATGAAAATTTTGGCAGTGCCGCGATTTTTATCAAAGCTCTCGCAGAACAAGGGATAAATATTGACTTTACTCAAAGTGAAGTTGTTTGTAATATCAATCTTAGATTTTTAAAAAATTGTTTGGCGGCTTTTACACCTTATTCAGATGAAGCGCATGGTGATGCACATAAAAACATTCAAGTTGTCTCAACACTCTACACTCAGATGATTAGTAGTGGCAGTTTAGAGGGCGAATTTAAAGTAACTTTTATTTTTGACGATGCACCACTTAAAAGTGTTGAAGCGAGTTACTTAAAGCTTTATGCTCTTTCTCAAGCAAAAGTGCAGCTCAGAGGAATCAACCTGAATGGCGCATTTGGAGTTCTTCCAAATGTTGCTTGGTCGAATGGCTCTCCTATTGAACTTGAGTATCTTCGCGAATTTGAGATAGAATTAAAACTGGCGAATGAATATCCTCATATTGATTTTGTAGATAAATTTCCAAGATTTCTTCAGCATATCATCCCTCATGACAACACTAGAATCCTTGATACTTCCAAAGTAAGATTCGGTGCACAACTCGCTGCTGGAACAACGGTCATGCCTGGTGCTTCGTATGTCAATTTTAACGCTGGAACAACGGGTCCGGTAATGGTTGAGGGGCGTATATCAAGCTCAGCCATCGTTGGCGCAGGGAGCGATATTGGTGGAGGTGCTTCTATATTAGGGGTTCTTAGTGGAACAGATGGAAATCCTATCTCTATAGGGAAAAATACACTCTTAGGTGCAAATGCAACTTGTGGTATCCCTCTAGGAGATGGTTGTATCATAGATGCAGGAATAGCAATTCTTGCAGGAACTAAAATAAAAATCTATCCTAAAGAGCTTGCAAAAATTCAAGAAGCAAACAGAGATTGTGTTCTTAAAGGTGAAGTGTTTAAAGGGAAAGATTTAGCAGGATTTCATGGGCTTCATTTTAGACAAAGCTCTCAAACAGGAGAAGTTACAGCCTCTCGCTCAACAAGAGAAGTAGTTTTAAATGCGGATTTACACTCTTAAAATAAATAACTGGCATGTCTTATAAACATGCCTTACTAGCAATTTATAAACTTATTTTTATAATCAAAAGACTACAATAATTTTCTTAGAAGGAGAAATTTATGAATATATCGAACAATATATCATCCATACAGTCACATCAACAAATGATGAATGTCAATGCAAATAACATTGCCAATGTAAATACGGATGGTTTTATACCAAGAGATACAAGAATGTCAAATAGTAATGGGGTTGTCAGTTCTAATATTCGCATGGGCGATAATAACGGCTCTTTAAAGAGTCAAACTAATTTAGCAAAAGAGATTCCAGATCAGATAATCATAGAAAATGCAGTAGCGCTCAATGTTAATGCAATAAAAACTCAAAATGAAATGTTAGGTTCACTTTTGGATATTAAAGCCTAATTTTTGGCTATTACAGTATTCATGCTTTTTAAATTTCTTAACAATTCTGAGTTTTTGTCGTAATTTTTATGATTTTTCCCTATTTTTAAAGTGCTAAATACGCTTTTGCCTACGACTATTCTCCCCTCGGCTCCATCTTTTTTTGTCTTTACTCCCCACATGTTGTGGAAAATAATAATCTCATCTTTATAAGTTCCAACATACAACATAACATGCCCTTTTTTGTAAAGCAAGGTTTTAAAAGGGATACCTTCTTTTTTGATAATATTTACTTTTTCTTTATTTGTCAAATTTTTTAAGTTGATTACTTTGCCTATTTTACTTTGTTGCAAAGAATTTCTTGGAAGCCAGATTCCAAAGACAGAAAAATAATCACGAAGAGTAGATGAGCAATCTCTTTGATCATATATCCCACCCCATCCATAATTGCTTTTTGCTAATTCTGAAATTATATTGTCTATATTTTCTTTTTTGAAGGTTAATATCTCTTTTGAAGCTATTTTTTTAGAGAGAGTTGCCTGCAAGTACATGGGCTTTGTTTTTTTATAAGCCGACACTGCTAAGACTTTATAGTCGCTTTCATTTTCATCAATCAATGCAAACATCATGCCGACTCTAGATTTAAATAAAAAATCCCCTTGAGTGCTCATGATAGGGATATCTTCTTTTGTGATGAAAACTTGTTTTGCTTGTTGCCACACATCTGTATAAGTTTTTTCTAAAAAAACTATGTCATTGCTTTTGACCCAACCTGACGCAAAATTGCTAAATATGTAAACCCACTCTTTGTCTTTTGAGTAATGAGAAACAAAAAGGGGTTCATTTGCAGACACGGTGCTATTTTGCAAATAATCAAACGGGAAACCCTCTCCTGCACGAAAAGGATTTTTTAAAAGTGGCAATATAGTAGGGAAAGACCTTATGTTTAAATGACCAAGCGATATTGCTCTTTGATTGAGTGTTGCGTAAGCATTGAAATTTGAATTTTCATACATCGCATCAAAAAATGATTGTTTTAAAGGTTGTAAATTTTCTCCATAACTGTTTTTGACAGTGTAAGATTTGAATGGCCATTGAATATTTTTTAGTTTATCTGGAGGTGTATCGATATTCCATACCCGAAAGTAATGCTTTTCATATTTTTCTCGTAAATATTCGCCACCACCCTTTAAGTCGATATTTTTAGTGTAAAAAGATGTATCTTGAGGTATATTTTTTAGATCATTTATGTCAGCACTCTCTATTATTTCTTCCGTCTCTTCTTCTATTTCTTCTTCCGTCTCTTCTTCTATTTCAATATTTTTCTCTGCCTCTACTTGTAGGGCAACTTTTCCCTCTGTTTGGACATTTTTTGATGAACAACCTACAAATATTAAAATGTATATAATTACAAATAGATACTTCAAACCAATTCCTTTATTAATCAACATCACCAAATCTACTAACAACTCTTCCTATAACCTCTATTTCATTGAGATTGAGAGTTTGAGTAGAGTATGCTTTATTGTCAGATATTATATCTATTTTCCCATCCATTCTCTTTTGAACTCGCTTTATAAAGAGCCCTGCCTCCGTTCTAAGCGTAAAAATACCACCACGTCCAAGGTCAGTTTTATTTCTGTTGATAAAAACAATATCGTTATAGCTAAAGGTGGGTTCCATAGAATCTCCAGAGACGTTTATAGCTTCGATATATTTTAACTCTTTTTCTCCTCCAAGCATAAAAACAAACTGCTGGGGTATCTCAAGTTCTTCAATCTCTTCATGGAGAACTTCAGCCCCACCCCCAGCACTTGCGCTTACATCGTTAAAATATTTAATCATATAAAATTTATTGGTAGCCTCCACCAAACTCTCTGGTGATTGGCCATAGAGTATCCAATTGATAGAAATAGATTTTCTTGCGCAAAAATCTAAAAGCTCACTAAAGGGAATTTTATTTCTTTTTTTCATCGTTGCAAAATTCATTTGACTGATATTGAGTAAATCTGCGACATCTTTATCAAATACTTTTCTTTCCCCAAATTCAGATGAAACGATATTTTTTATCTCTTCTACAATTTCCATAAAATTATTCATGGCATTCCCCCTTATTTTTAGTAAGTATAATATTTTTTTGTCATTAAGTCAAAAATAATATGACAAATTGCAATATTTTTAAGAAAAAAAATTATCATTGTGTAGAATTTTCTCAACTAAAGAACTTATAAGGAAATGCGATGTTATTGATTGTAAAAAATGTAGAGAGTTTATTTGAAAAATTTGAAAATAGTGTTCAAGAGTGGGCAAATAAATTTTTTTAAAAGAACTATATCTTTTGTGATTTTTTTGCCTCTTGTTTTGCTAATCGCTCTTCTTCTGCAAACTGCTCTTCTCTCTTTGCTGATTTATTTTTGTGATAACCGCCAAAAATAAACACCATAAACAAAACAAACAAGACTAACATTAATATATCTATGATGTCACCCATTAAATTTCCTTGTATTCATTTTAAAAACGCTCTTGTATTGAAACTTCAAACGAACTGTAATTTTGTTTAATTGCTTCATACAAAACTATTCCTGCGCTTATAGCCAAGTTAAGACTTCTCCCCTCTTTTGTCATGGGGATGGTAATATTTTGTTTTTTATAAGCATGTAAGATTTCCTCAGGAATTCCTGCCGTTTCACTACCAAAAAATATATAATCACCTTTTTGAAACGCTACATCAAAATAAGGTTTTTGCGTTTTTGTTGTTGCAAAGTAAGCATTGTCACCGATAGTATTATGTTCAAAAAAAGCATCTATATCTTCCCAAACATATAAATTTAACTTATCCCAATAATCAAGCCCAGCACGTCTTACCGCTTTTTCATCTATATCAAAACCAATAGGTTTGATGAGATGCAAAGCAGCACCCGCATTGACACAAAGACGCCCTATTGCACCTGTATTATTGGGGATTTGTGGATGGACTAGGACAAGGTTAAACAAACAGTTTCCCTAAAAAATAACTGTTTTATTAGCATAAACAAAAATTCTATCTTCAAGGGCAAGTTTTAAAGCACGAGAGAGGACAACTTTTTCAACATCCTTACCTGAGCGTTGCATATCTTTCCAGCTATAAGCGTGGTTGACATGGATAACTTCTTGCGCGATGATCGGTCCTTCATCAAGATTGTTATTGACGAAATGTGCCGTTGCTCCTATGATTTTTACACCTCTATCATATGCCTGTTTATAGGGATTGGCTCCGATAAAAGCAGGTAAAAATGAGTGATGTATATTGATGATTTTATCTTTATAAGTCTCAACAAATCTCGGCGTTAAAATTCTCATGTACTTTGCCAACACAATATAATCAACATCTTCAAAGCTGTTAATGCACTCTATAACCCTGCTCTCATGCTCAGGACGATCTAAACCCTCATGAGAAATGGTTACATAAGGAACATCAAACTTGCGAACCAATGACTCCAATTTATCATAATTTGACACAACTGCTAAAATATTTGCTTCGAGTTCACCAGCTTCATGTCTGATAAGAATATCCCCTAGTGCATGCAACTCTTTTGTTGCCATGATGATGATATTTTTCTTTTGAGGATTGATAACCTTGACAATAGAATTACGCGGGAGAATCTCTTGGATAGATTTTTTGAGCTTTATGCTGTCAATATCCCCATCAACAACGCTTCTCATAAAAAATTTATTATTTTCTTTATCAACAAACTCACTGTTTGAGAGTATATTTAATCCATTGTGATAAAAAATGCTTGAGATTTTATAAACCAATCCTTTTGCATCGTCTGCATCTATAAGTACTCTGTATTCACTCACTTTTTATTCCCTTTTTCTAACATTTCGATTCTACTATCTACAGTTCCTAAAATATATTCTAAAAAATTGAGTATTAAATCTACTTTGGCTTCTATATTTGCATTGTTGGGTGCTTGAAAACCTTCAAAAAGAACAAGCAATCTCTCTCTAATGGAGACAAGAAAGACCATTTCACTCTCATGAGTTAAGCTTTGAACCTCTTCAACTAACTCTTGTATTGCAACTTCTTTGATAAAACTTGTGTGCTTCTCTTTTATTTCAAAATTTTCAGTACGGTTAGAAGCTTTTTTGGAGAGTTCACTATTTTCCATCTCTGCAAGAGTGGATAAGATTACATCTTTTAATTCCATGACTTTAATAACCACCTTTCAAATTCATTAAACTCAACATCGGTATCCATTTTTAAAAAAAAATCTTTCATTTGAGTGTTTACATTTAAGAACTTTTTTCGCATACCTGACAACCTTCGTATGGCGATTTTGGCATCGCTGTTTGAAGGGTCTCTTTTTAAAATCTTTGTATAAATATCAAGAGCTTCTTCTTTAAGCCCTTGGAGTTCATATATATTTGCCAGTGTTAATGTTTGCATTTTATCTTTGAATATAATTTGCTATGATGGAGCCCATTTCACTGGTAGAACAAATCTCTTTTGCATCAAACTGTGCTAAGTCTTGTGTTCTATACCCTTCACTCAGTGCTCTTTTAATTGCATCATCGATTTTATTTGCAGCAGCAATTTCGCCAAATGCGTATCGAAGCATCATGGAAGCTGATGCGATAGTAGCGATAGGATTAGCAATTCCTTGTCCAGCAATATCGGGCGCAGAACCATGAATTGGCTCATAGACACCGATTTTAGCTCCAATAGAAGCAGAGGGTAAAAGACCGATAGAACCTGATAACATACTCGCCTCATCACTTAAAATATCTCCAAAAATATTTCCTGTGAGCATGACATCAAACTGCTTTGGATTACGAATCAATTGCATAGCTGCATTATCTACGTACATATGTGAAAGTTCAACTTCAGGATACCCTTTGGCTACTTCAGTCACTACCTCACGCCAAAGTTGAGAAACATCTAAAACATTTGCTTTATCTATAGAACAGACTCTTTTACTTCGCGTTAGGGCAATTTTAAAGGCTTGATGGGCTATGCGGATGATTTCATCACGCGTATACACCATGGTATTCCATCCTTTGTTTTCATCGCGACCTTTAGGCTCACCAAAATAAATACCGCCAATAAGCTCACGAACAACCATTAAATCAACACCTTTAATAATTTGTGGCTTGAGTGAAGAGGCATTGATAAGCTCATCATAAACAATAGCAGGACGAAGATTAGCATACACTCCAAGCTCTTTTCTAAATCGTAAAAGCCCACTTTCAGGACGTTTTTCTCTAGGTAATTTATCCCATTTCACTCCACCAATAGCTCCAAAAAGAACAGCATCGCTGCTGAGTGCGATAGTGATTGTCTCTTGTGGAAGTGGGTCTCCTGTGATATCGTATGCGCAACCACCCATCAAAGCTTCTGTATATGAAAAGTCAAATGAAGAACATGACGCTACAGCGTCTAAAACTTTTACAGCTTCATCAATAATTTCTGGACCGATTCCATCACCCTTAATGAGTGCTATTTTATACGATTTCATTCTTTGCCTTTTATTTCATTCTGTGCAAAATTCATTAAACCACCTGCGTCAATGAGTTCTTGCATAAACTGAGGGATTGGGGTAAATTTGTAACTTTTTGAAGTGCTTTTGTTTGTAATAGTGCCTGCATTCATATCAATGCTAATCGCATCACCCTCTTGTATCTCTGCGCTTTGTGGAAGTTCAAAAATAGGCAACCCCATATTAAACGCATTTCTATAAAAAATTCTTGCAAAAGTTGGCGCAATAATTGCAGCAACACCAGCAGCTTTAAGGGCTATGGGTGCATGCTCACGAGAACTTCCGCAACCAAAATTTTCACCCGCAACGATGACATCCCCTTTTTGCATTTTATTTATAAATTCTGGGTCTGCATCTTCCATGACGTGTTTTGCAAGCTCCGCTGGAACAGATGTGTTCAAATAACGTGCCGCTATGATTAAGTCTGTGTCAATGTCTTTGCCAAATGTCCAAACATTTCCATCAATATTTGCTTTTTGCATAGTAAATTCCTAAGTATAAATTCTAATGAATTTGTGATTGTACCTAAAATGAGATTGTAGTTTTATAAAGAATCATTTTTCAAAAACAGACTTTCGCATTTACAACCACAATACATTTATCCTTCTTTTAGCGCTTCTTTTTTTAGAATTTCCAAGGAGTGTTTTACGGCTTTATCAAACTTATCAAGTACGTGCGACTCCCCTACAAGTGTAAATAAATGGTGTTTTTTTAAATCTTTTAAAACTAAAGTATTTACCCCAGAGAGAACAACAATAACACCCGCATTTTTCAATGTTAGGATGAGCTCTTGGAGGTTGTGCAGTGCAGTTGAATCAACAAAAGGAACATGCCTCATGCGAATGATTAAAATTTTGCTCTTAAGCCCAATTTGCTTGATTGTTTCAACGTAGAGTTTTGCCGATCCAAAGAAAAGTGGGCCGCTTATTTCATAAATCGAGATCTCTTTAGGCAAATCAGAATAATCTTCAATAATATCACTGTCAATTCCAACGGGGACGCTCCCTCCAATATCTGACATTCTTTTCATAAATAGCAAAGAGGATAAAACGACTCCGATTTCTATGGCAACCGTCAAATCCACAAAGACGGTTAGAAAAAAAGTGCTTAACAATACGATAACATCAAAAGGTGAAGCTCTTAAAATAGACAAAAATGAACGCCATTCGCTCATGTTATAAGAAACAACAATCAAAATTCCCGCAAGACAAGCCATTGGTATCAACTTTGCATAATTTGCAAAAAAGAGGAGTATCAAAAGGAGAGTGAAAGCATGAGCGATTCCAGCAATAGGGGTTCGCCCGCCATTTTTCACATTTGTAGCAGTTCTAGCAATTGCTCCTGTTGCTGGAATTCCTCCAAAAAATGGGGTGACAATATTGGCGACACCCTGTGCTATCAATTCTGTATTTGAGCGGTGATTTCCACTTATCATGCCATCAGAGACAACTGCGGAGAGCAGAGATTCTATGCCGCCTAAAAGTGCGATGGTAAGTGCTGGAGCAATATAAAGAGCTAAATTACTAAGTTCAAAAGATGGAAGTGCAAAATCAATATTACTGCTAATTTGACCAAAAAAAGACTCTATCGTGGTAACGGGAATATCCATCATTTGAACAAGAACAGTCATAACAATAATCGCGATAAAAGAACCAGGTATCTTTTTGATAAATTTTGTAGAATAAAGAGTGATAAGTATTGTAATCGCAGTAATTCCAAGAGCATAGAAGTTTACTTCATGAAGATGAGAAAAATAAGTAGACCATTTTTCAAAAAATTCTGAAGGAAGTTTTTCAATATCTAAACCCAGTGCATCTTTTATCTGCGTAGAAAAAATTACAAGCGCAATCCCACTTGTAAACCCTACGATAAGAGGATGGGGAAAGTATTTAAGGAGTGCACCAAGTTTTAAAAGTCCAAAGATAATTAAAATCACTCCAGACATGATAGTCGAAATAATCAATCCATCAACGCCATACTGTTCAATAATCGCATATACAATAACGATAAATGCACCTGTTGGACCACCGATTTGCACGCGGCTTCCACCAAGCAGAGAAATTAAAAAGCCTGCTATTATGGCAGTGATTATCCCTTTTTCTGGCGAAACACCTGAGGCAACAGCAAAAGCAATCGCAAGAGGCAGTGCGACAATTCCAACAACGATTCCCGCAAGAACGTCAGATACCACCTGCTCTTTAGTGATGCCTATTTTTAGCAGACTCCATAGTTTTGGTTCAAATAATTTGTTCATTTTATCATCTTTGTAAAAAAAAGGTTTTATAAAAACGAAATAGTATAGAAAAGAAGCTTAATTAGGAAGATTGTAAGAAGAAAAAACAACTTTATAGCAAATAGTATGAAGCTGTTTTTAGGAATTATTATCTTTTAAGATTGTTAACTGTTTGAAGCATTTCATCACTTGTTGTGATGACTTTTGAGTTAGAATCATACGCTCGTTGCCCTGTAATAAGGTCTGTTAATTCTACAACCAACTCAACATTGCTCAGTTCAACGAAACCTTGTCTTAAAACTCCAAGTCCATCCAAACCTGGTGTCCCCTCAACGGGCTGACCTGAGCTATCTGTTTCTATATAAAGATTGTCTCCCATGGAGTGAAGACCTGCAGCATTGATAAAGTTTGTAGTAGTTATTTGACCTATTTGAGTTGCCTGTGTTTGTCCAGGCTGTACAACTGTAATAGTTCCATCTGTCCCGATACTTACCTCTGTCGCATCAGGTGGAATAACAACTTCAGGAATAAGTTTATACCCATCACTATTTACTAAAGTGCCGTTATCATCTACCTTAAAACCACCGTTTCTTGAGTAAACTTCAGTTCCATCAGGGAGCTCCATCTTAAAAAATCCTCTTCCAGTGATGGCGACATCGAGTTGATTGTTCGTCTCTTTTAAACTTCCTTCGGAGAAAATTTTATTAATGGCTGTTGGTCTTGAACCGAGTCCCACTTCTATACCCGTAGGACTTTTTGTGACATCACTAGTGGATGTTCCAGCATACTCTTGAACTTGATACATCAAGTCGGCAAATTCTGCACGAGACTTTTTAAATCCGATTGTATTTACGTTGGCAATATTGTTTGCAGTTACATTTATTTGTGTCTGCATACCAAGCATCCCTGTGGAGGCTGTATAGAGTGATTGTATCATTTTTTTGGATTCCTTTTTTTAGGTTGCTTTTTACGTTGCTTTTCTTGCAATTTTTTCAATCGCATCACGGTTCATGTCGTTCATCTGTGTATCCATCGCTTTTTGGTACATGCCAACCAAACGATTTGTCTCAATCATCTGTGTCATCATTTTTATGGGGTTTACATTGCTTTTTTCAACCACTCCTTGAAGAAGAGCACTACTCTGATTGAAGGCTTCAAGCGTAGCTATATCTTCATAATTAAAAAGATTATTTCCCTCTTTTTTAAGAAATGCAACATTATCTGGCTGTGCGATAAAAAGCTTAGAGTTTTGAGCCATTTTTGTAGAGTTGGGTATATTTGTGTAAAGCTGCCCATTTTTATCTGCTTGGATGACGCTATCTTCTTGATTGATTTTTATATTTCCCCCGGAGACAAAGTAGTCATTTGGTAAAACTTCATACCCTTGTTTTGTGACAAGGATTCCTTCATCACTCAGACTAAACGAGCCATCTCTTGTGAGTCTTACACCCTCTGGAGTTTTTACTGCAAAAAATAGACCCTCTTTTGAGAGAGCAAAATCAAAAGTATTGTCAGTTTTTTGCATAGGACCTACAGTAAAATCAGTATAAGCATCGACGATTTGTGGAGAAGTGGTCATTGCTCTATTGATATATTGCGCAGCCTCTTTTGTATGGTTTGCATTTGGCAACTCATCTCTTGCTTGCTGAAAAATACGCTTAAAATCACCTACGACCAAGTTGTCTTCTTTAAAGCCTGCTGTATTAACATTGGCAAGATTGTTTGCAATAGTGTCTAAACGATTGAACTGAGTAACCATGCCAGCCGTTGAACTATAATAACCTGTTTGCATAACTCCCCTTTGACTTCATATAAGAGCTAAAAAGCAAACAGTGTTCCAAAAATATTATGGATACAAAATAGATGCAAAATAACTGTTTTTAAGAAAATTTCGGTATAATCCACTCTCTTAAAAATCTATAAATACCTCGGAGCATATTCCTATATGACAGCAAAAGAACTCAACAAAGCCATAGAATCTTTTTTTAGTGACAGCAAATCAAAAGATTGTTCGACGTACGAAGCATTAATCTCATTGTTCGACAAACAGCCGAGCGCTGCACAGGCTAAAACTATTTTTAAGCTTATCGTTAAAAATAAGTCATGTATTTACACATCATCTGAACATGCACAAAAACTCAATGACAAAGAGTCGGAAGCTCGAAAAAATGCTCAAAGAAAGATGCTTGAAAATAACGAAACTGACAAATTTGATATCTTAAAAGAGCATGAGTTACTTGAGTGGTCTCGTTCTGATTCACCTGTGCGTATGTATTTGCGTGAAATGGGTCAAATCCCCCTTTTAACAAAAGAAGAGGAGATTGAAATCTCCAAAAAAATAGAAAATGGAGAGAGCATCATTATAGATGCTATTTGTTCTGTCCCTTATCTCATTGAGTTTATTTTAGATTACAGAGAGCCTCTTATTAACAGAGAAAGACGTGTCAAAGAGCTTTTTAAAAGCTTTGAAGAAGAAAAAGATGAAAATGATGAGTCAGAAGAGTCCGATTTAGAAGACGAGGAAGAAGAGATTACTTTAACAGCCAAAGATAAGAGCAGAGTTGAAAAAGTAACAGTGAGTTTTAAAGCACTTGAAAAAGCAAAAAAAGAGTGGATAAAATTTGCAGAAAAAATGCCTGAAGATATCGATGGTGAATTAACGGAAGAGATAGTTAACTATTTTCTAGGTGTAACATTTAAAAAATCGATACTAAAAGAGAAGCTTCTTGAACTTGGACCTACTTCAAAACTCATAAATGAACTGGTCAAAGCAATGGAGACTGCACTCAAAAGTGATGAGGGATATGATAAAGAGCTCCGAAGACTTGAGTATAAACTTCCACTTTTTAACTCGACTTTGAAAGCAAATCATAAAGTCTTGGTAAGTAAAATTTGCGAACTTAACAAAGAAGATATAGCGGCTATGGTTCCTGAAGCTACGATGGTTAGCACCTATATGGAGATTAAAAAACTTGTTCAAACGAAGGAAGCGTCAAAAAACAGTTTTGATATGGAACCTGAAAAACTCTATGCAATTTTAGAACAAATCAAGCGTGGTAAAAATATCTCCGAAATTTCTAAAACAAAAATGGCAAAATCAAATCTTAGACTTGTTGTCTCGATTGCAAAACGCTACACAAACCGAGGATTACCATTTCTTGATTTGATTCAAGAGGGCAATATAGGGCTCATGAAAGCTGTCGATAAATTTGAGTACAAAAAAGGGTATAAATTTTCTACGTATGCTACGTGGTGGATTCGTCAAGCTATTTCTCGTGCCATCGCAGATCAAGCAAGAACGATTCGTATTCCGATTCACATGATAGAAACCATCAACCGTATCAACAAAATCATGCGTAAACACCTTCAAGAACACGGCAAAGAGCCAGATGTTGAGACAATCGCAGAAGAAGTTGGGCTCTCGGTAGAAAAAGTGAAAAACGTTATAAAAATAACAAAAGAGCCTATCTCCCTTGAAGCACCTATTGGAAATGAAGATGATGGACGTTTTGGAGATTTTATTGAAGATAAATCCTCCATCTCCCCATCAGATTCGATACTTAAAGATGATTTAAGAGTGCAAATCGAACATGTCTTGGAACAACTCAACGAAAGAGAAAAGGCAGTTATTAAACTCCGTTTTGGCATCATGGATGATGAGAGCGACAGAACTTTAGAAGAAATCGGAAAAGAGTTAAATGTTACCCGTGAAAGAGTACGTCAAATTGAATCAAGTGCGATTAAAAAACTTAAACATCCAAAAGTTGGACGAAAACTTAAAAATTATATAGAAGAGTAGTAAAAGTGAAGATGACTTTTGAGCAACAATGGCTTGAGTATGACTATAACCCTTTCATACTTTTTAGCTCGAATGGAAAAATAATCTCTCTCAATACTGAAGCGCAGTTTCTGCTAGGTGGAGTTACCCATCATGAAATATTTGAACTCGCCACCGCATATGCAAACGTAACCTTTGGATTTAAAACAACTTTTATAGAGTTGGAATTTGGCAGATATAAAATTTTTGCATTAACAGTAGGGTATGAAAATGAGGATGAGATAGGGATTAAACTTTACCAATCCCCCTCTTTTAAAATTCGCAATCCAAAAGCAAATGGAGAGCTTACAAATATTTATACACTTGTTGATTTATGTATATCAAGTAACTCAATCTCAAACAAAACTATTTTTACAAAAGAGTTTGACCCGACCATTCCAGAAATTATCATCAATTCCAATAATTTTATAAAATTATTGAACAAAATATACAAGTGTTTTGAAGAAAGCTCTAAAATTGAGACAAAAATCTATTATAGAACGGGTGAATACATAAAATTTGAAAATAAAAAATACAGCATATTTTCAATTGAAGTAGCAGGTGAAATTTTAAATACGCAGATGGCACATGAACTTGAAAATCTTATGGCTAAGAGCAATTTTTATATAGATATTAAAAAACTCATTACAGTCAATATCCCCATAGTTTTAGCTTAAATTTTTAAGCTAAAACTTCTTTTGAGATCAAATACCCAGCTACAATTCCAACTAAAAGAGAGGGTAAATAGACCCAAATCTGCAAAAGGTCATTGTTTTTAAGGGCAATAAATCCTAAAACTAAAAATAGATAAGGGATGAGTCTAAAAATAGAGACACTGCCTCTTGTTCCATGTTTTATATTTTGTAGATTGAGTGTTTTGATTTTCTTTTTCTCTTCGTTTACAATCGCTCTAAAATCTGCCTCTTGATCTGTCTCATGGTGGATAAGAGTCTCATTATAGAGTTCATGAGGGTCTTCTATTGTGTCTAAGAGATCTCTTTTTTCTTCTGGAAAATTAGATTCTATTTGCACCTCTACCATCTTTTTATAGGCAAACATGGAGCCTAAAATAATAAAGAAACTACTTAAAAATGCAATCTGAAAGTTCATAAAAAAAGTAAAAGAGATAAACGAGGATGCTAAGATAAAACTCTCGACGAGAGCGAGAATTTTAATAGTTTTTTTCACCGTAATCCATATCTTCAGCATCCCAGTCATTTTCTTTGTCTGTAAGTTCTTTTTTGATTTTGTATCGAGGCTCTTTTGCTAGTTCTTCGTAACTTTTTCGCTGTTTTTCATACGCTTTAAATACATTTAAAATAGCTGCCGCAATACCTATAAAAACACCTATCCAAAAAGTCCAGCCAATCGTGGTTAAACTTCGCAAAAGAAAACCGATACCAACTCCCATCACAACGGCAACAACCATAGATATTCCCAAAGAAAGGCTATCCGCCGCTTCAATAATCGGTTTTATCCTTGGAGTTTTTTCTTGTTCTTCATTTTTAATTTCATCAGTCATGGGTAATCTCCTTAAAAACTTTCGCACTTGCCTTGATGGTAGATTCAATCATTTCATCTGTGATGGCAGTGGAGATAAAGCCTGTTTCAAACAGTGAACATGCAAAATAATGTCCCTCTTTCAGCATTCTTGCATGAAATTTAGCAAAAAGATTTGCATCCGTTTTGCAAGCATCAGCAAAATTTTTCACAGGAGCATCATTAAAGAAAAAACCAAACATACTCCCTCTTACATCTGTTTGCATGGTAATTCCATGAGAGAGAGCCTCTTGTTTCATCCCCTCAACAAGACGTTTGGCACGATTTTCTAGCGTTGCTAGCACTGGTGCGTTCATTTTTAGCTTATTTAGCGCAGCAAGTCCTGCTGCCATTGCAACTGGATTTCCACTCAGTGTTCCAGCTTGGTACACAGGACCCTCGGGAGAGAGCTGTGACATGATTGTACGACTTGCTCCAAAAGCACCTACGGGCATCCCTCCGCCAATCACTTTGCCTAGAGTAAGGATGTCAGGCTTAACTCCTGTTATGGATTCAGCTCCGTGGATAGAAGCTCTAAAACCACTCATAACTTCATCAAATATGAGTAAAGCTCCATGCGCATCACAAAGCTTTCTTAAATCGTGTAAAAACTCTTTATCGGCTGGAACAAGTCCCATATTCCCCGCTATAGGTTCAATGATAACACAAGCAATATCTTGAGAGTCTTCAAAACATTTTTGGACACTTTGTATATTGTTATACTCTGCTAAGAGTGTATGTTTGGTAAAATCAGCTGGGACTCCTGGAGAACTTGGATGTCCAAAAGTTGCCGCTCCACTTCCTGCTTGAACTAAAAGTGCGTCACTGTGTCCGTGATAACACCCTGTAAACTTTACAATATCATCACGACCAGTAAAACCGCGTGCAAGACGAATTGCACTCATGACCGCTTCTGTTCCACTGCTTACAAATCGCACCTTATCGATAGAGTCAAAAAAAGAGACGACAAGTTTTGCCAGTTCTGTCTCAGCAAGTGTTGGAGCACCAAAACTTAAGCCATGTTTTACAGCATCAATAACAGCTTTTTCGATAGTTTCATCTCTATGACCAAAAAGAAGTGGACCCCAGCTTTGAACATAGTCAATGTATTTATTGCCATCAACGTCAACCAAATATGCACCCTCTCCTTCATTGATAAAAATGGGAGTTCCTCCAACACTTTTAAATGCTCTCACGGGAGAATTTACCCCGCCAGGGATGAAAATTTGTGCTTCATTGAATGCTGTTTTTGACGCTTCTGTGCTCATTTGTGAACCTTTAAATTTTTCTTTATTATAGCGAAGTAGTATTAATGTGTGATTTGATATAATCACCAAAATCAACCCGAATCGGAACAGCTTGAACAGATCTTTTTTTGCACTTTTTGTTGCCTTGTTGCTACATTTTTTATTTTTGCTTCTTTTTTGGTTATTTGCCAGTATGGTATCTCAGACAAAAAACCTCCCTCAACATGAAGCGCAAAAAATAAAAATATCTCTTAAAGAGATGCCACTTCAAAAGAAAAAATCAGAGCGTATAAAAGAAAAAATCAAAGAACCTCAAAAAGCTCCGCTCATGCCTAAAGGTTCTGAGCTTAAAAAAATTATGCAGCAACCGCCTATAAAATACGAACCAACAAAACAACTTCCAAAAGAAACTCAGCTTAACGAATCAAAATCTAAGCCTAAAGTTGAACCAAAACCAAAAATTGAACCATTGCCACCCCAAAAACCTTATATACCGCTACTAGAGAAAAAAGTAGAGCAGCCAAGTGAACAAAAGGATTCACTCTACGCTCTCCTTTCTCAAGATAAATCTTCAGAACAAGAACAAGAGAAAAAAACAAAAAATGTTGTGGGAAGTAGCATTAACCAAAATATTAAAGAGCTTTATGGTGATGAGTTTGGCAAACTCTCAGAGGAGCAACAACAATATATACTTGACAACCAAGAAATCATGAGAAGAATTACCCAAGAAGTTCTCACTCGCGTAGCAAGCGTTAACCTCTCAAGAGACTTAAATGTAAATAGAGTTAATGTTATAGAATTTTATCTCCATCCAAATGGCGATATGAGTGACTTCAAATTTTTGCAAAAAAGTGGGCTTTATGTTCTTGATGACACAACCAAAGAGACGATAGAATACGCTTATAGCAGATACCCAAGACCGACTGAAAAAACACTCATCAGATACAATGTTTTTTATAATCTTGCAAGATATTAAATAACTGATATTCCGCCCTGTTTTTTAATTTTTTCCTAAAAGTGCCAAAGCCCCTTTGTAAATAGGCTCGTCGATAAAGCCGTACTCTTCATCGGTGAAGCCTGTTATCCCAAGTTCTTGATGCATTTCAAAGAGTTTTACTATGACTATTGCTCTGTCTAAATCTTCCTGCGTGTCTACAAACATAGTCTTTACCAACGCTACTTGCTTGGGTGAAATACACCCTTTTGCATCATAGCCCATATTTTTCTCCAAAGCAATCCACAAGCTAAACTCTTCTAAGTTTTTAAAATCTTGATAGACAAAAGAAACAGGCTTCACCCGCATAGATTTACAAGTAATAAGAAAGTGAGAAAGCATATAAAGCATTGTCGGATTTTCTCGATTTATAAGGCTTTGAGAGAGCTTCATATCGGCAAATAAATCTAAAATGCCAAGATAGAATGTTGTGACATTTTGATTGACTGCTAAAGAGGTGAGATTTTTCCAAGCAGAGGCTGTCTCAATGGAAAGATGCAGTTCAATTCCATCTTTTAAGAGTGCTAAAACATTTCGCACCTCTCGCTCATTTTTTATCTTAGGAACTCTGATGGCGTCGGGCATAAACTGATTAAGATAGGTTATCTCATCATAGCCGCCATCATCAAGTGCATTGACTCTCACCACAAGTTTTTTATCGCAGTTGTCATAAACGGTTAAGAAAATGGCACACAAAACAAGGGCAAATGGTTTCTCCTGTGGGCTTACTCCATCTTCAAGATTGAGCATAATGCAATCAGCTTCTAAGGTAGCAATCTTATGGAGGTGCAAAATGTTGTTACATGAGAGCATAAGAGGTGAGCGAAAATTCTTTGTTTTATTGAGCGTTCTGTATTTTGGAACTGCTAGGGCATCCAGAGCTTCCAAATCCCTGTTTTCATAGGCGATTATAATTTTTTGGAGTAAATCATTTTGCATTTTTAGCCTCTTTCATCACTTGTTATTATCATCTTTATGTAGGTATAAATAGAGGGCTTCTATCTCTTTTTGTGTCAAAAAATAGCGAGGCATTCCATCTACTCTGTTATTTAAAGCACTATAGAATTTACTGTATTCTAAGCTGTTGATACGCGGACCTTCAAAAGTTTTTTGTACTTTTTTGTGCACATAATTTGCAACAATTTTCCCCTCTCCATTTTCACCATGACAGTGATGACACCCTATTCCACGAGGGTTTTTGTAGAGTTGTGAAGCGTACTCAACTGGGGTGATAAAACTACTTGCTCCGAAGAGAAAAATAGGCAAAGTTAAGAAAATTATATGTTGCATCGTAAAGCGACCTTTTATCATTAAAGCGATATTATAGTAAAAAAATAATTTATGAGGTTTAAATGCAACTTCTTGATGGAAAATTACTTTCACAGAAAATAGAAAAAACCGTTCTTGCAAATACAAAAATTTTAAAACAAACGACTGGTTTAGTCCCTGGATTGGCTGTGATACTCGTAGGACATGACCCTGCGAGTGCAGCATACGTCAATATGAAAAAAAAAGCGTGTGATAGAGTGGGATTTTATTCAGTTACGCATGAAATGCCTGAAGATATCTCACAAGAAGCGATAGAAAACACCATCACGATGATGAATAAAAATCCAAATATTCATGGGATACTTGTCCAGCTTCCGTTGCCTCCACATATTAATACTACAAGGATTTTAGAGCTTGTAGATCCGAGTAAAGATGTGGACGGTTTTCATCCATATAATGTGGGTAGACTCTCCACGGGACTTGAGGGTTTTGTTCCATGCACTCCTTTAGGAGTTATGGAATTGTTAAAAGAGTACACCATTGATGTCAAGGGGAAAAACTGTGTCGTTGTGGGTGCTTCAAATATTGTTGGCAAACCAATGGCAGCCTTGCTTTTAAATGCAAACGCGACTGTAGAAATATGCCATATTTTTACGGATGATTTGAAAAAGCACACCCTTAACGCTGACCTGCTTTTCGTTGGAGCTGGTGTTATTAATCTTATTCGCGAAGATATGGTTCAAGAAAATGCTATCATTATCGACATAGGAATCAACCGTACTTCCAGTGGAGAGCTTGTTGGTGATGTTGATTTTGCACATGTAAGTAAAAAATGCTCCTATATCACCCCTGTTCCCGGCGGAGTTGGTCCGATGACCATCGCTATGCTTCTCAATAACTCACTCAAAGCGGCACAAATCCAAACAAAAGAGCAAAAATAGATGAAAAAAATTTTACAAAAAGCCTATAAATTCTCAAATTCGTGGACTGGGACTATTATTATCGTCTTAGTTGTTATTTTCTTTGTCGCTCAGGCTTTTAGAATTCCCTCTGGCTCTATGAAAGATTCACTTCTTGTAGGTGATCACCTCTTTGCCAAAAAGTTTGCTTATGGAACCCCGATGCCCCATATCCCTTTCTTAGAGATGTCTATCATGCCTTGGAGTGATTCTCTTCGTCTTTTTGATGGAGAGAAACCTCAAAGAGGAGATATCATCATCTTTAGATATCCGGGAAATGTAAAACAGCACTTTGTCAAAAGATGCGTTGGACTCCCTGGCGATGAGCTTTTTGTTTTAAACAAAGACTTATATCTACACCATAGTGAGGGAGATGCGTGGATTCAAAAAGAGTTTGCAGAGTATGAAATCATTGTTTTTGATGAGAAACTTTGGGTGAAAAATCCTTATATGAAAAAACATCCAGGTATCCATCATGATGATAAAATTATCAATGACGGAAGATACCCTCAAGAGCTTTTCAATTTTGCACCTATTAAAATTGAAGAGGGATATTACTTCATGATGGGAGACAATCGTGACCACTCCAATGATAGCCGTTTTTGGGGCGCGGTTCCTTATGATAACATTGAAGGAACTCCGTGGTTTATCTATTTTTCTGTTGATGAAAATTGGGAGATTCGATGGGACAGAATGGGTAAAACACCCACAGATTTGGAATCGCCTGCACACCTAGATTTGGCTCAAAAAGAGAGAATACAACAAGATATAAACGACCATGGAATCTATTGATTTACTCAAAATAGCAGCTGCTGTTCTCGCACTGGCTGTTGCTATTATCGGGCATGAAATCATGCATGGGTGGATAGCTTTCATGTATGGTGACACGACGGCTAAAAATGCTGGAAGACTCTCCATAAACCCTCTTTTGCACATAGATTTGGTAGGAACTATCATTGTTCCCTTAACTCTGTATTTTTTACCTATGCTTTTAGGAACTGAGAGCGGTTTTTTATTTGGCTGGGCAAAACCAGTTCCTATTAATGTCTCAACTGTCATTAAAAATGGTGGCTACAATGCCGCGATGCAGGTTGATTTAGCAGGGATTGTGTATAACTTCACCCTTGCAGCGTTTGCTTCCATTGCTGTTATGAGCATGGCGCAACCTACGACTGTTGATAGTATGTTTTATATATTTACTTATATTTTTGTATTTCAACTTTTAGTTATTAACGTTATCCTTGGGGTGTTTAATCTGCTTCCTATTCCACAGTTTGATGGCGCTCACTTCATTATGCATTTAGCTTTAAAATATAAGATAAATGCCATAGCAGAATTTTTTTATAAAAATGAAAGATACGGCATCATTATTGTTCTGATTGTTTTAATGACACCTTTAAAAGATTACTTACTCATTTTACCCGTTGAAACTATTTTGCAATTATTACTACAATAAAGGAAGAAGATGAAATTTTATATTGCAACAGACCATGCTGGAGTTGATTTGAAAGATTATACCGTTGCACTTTTAAAAGAAAAAGGTCATGAAGTCCTTGATTTAGGACCTTATTCAAAAGAGAGAGTTGATTATCCTGATTATGCGCATGAAGTTGCCAAAGCTGTTTTAGAAGATTCTACAGCTCAAGGTATCTTGATATGCGGCTCAGGGATAGGGATGAGTATGGCAGCAAATCGCCACGCAGGCATACGTGCCGCACTCTGTCATGATGCATATACTGCAACGGTTGCACGAGGGCACAATGACGCAAATGTTCTTTGTTTTGGAGAGAGGATTATTGGCAAAGGTGTATGTGAATCTATCTTGGACGCTTGGATTGCGGGAAAGTTTGATGGTGGCAGACACTGCGCTCGAGTTCAAAAGATAGAAGGATAGCACGATGTTTGTACAATGGTCACTTTTAACGGCTTTAGCAATGCTCTCTATTTATCTCTTTGTTAAAATGTACTACTTTAAAAGCATTACAAATAGAGAAAAAAGAAGCAATGACTTGATGAAACTCACCCTCAGAGAGGCTGAAATACTCATCAGAAAGTATCAGATACAGTTGCAACGTGCTTTAGGAAATATAGATATTTTGAGCGAAGAACTTACCAAGTTGCGTAATGAGCTAAAAGTTTTAAAGCAACGAAATTCAAAACATAGACAAGAAACAGATCGTCTCAATGCAAAAATAAAAGCACTTGAGGGTCGAATAGACGCACTATTATAAGGAAATACTATCATGAAACTAAGTTTACACGACCAAAGCATCATCGAAAATTCGATACGAGACATAAAAGATTTTCCAAAACCTGGAATTGTTTTTAAAGATATCACTACATTACTAAACAACAAAGAAGCGTATGGTATTTTGATGCATCACTTGCATCAAAAATATAAAGAGTACGATTTAGACTATATTGCTGGCATCGACGCAAGAGGTTTTATCTTTGGGGCTACACTTGCTCAAATGCTTCAAATCGGCTTTGTTCCTATTAGAAAAAAAGGCAAACTCCCTTATACAACCATTAGTGAAAAATACTCTTTAGAATACGGTGTAGATGAGATTGAGGTACACATCGATGCTTTTAGTCAAATTCCACAAGCTAGAGTCTTACTTATAGATGACCTCATTGCGACAGGTGGAACTGCGAATGCCGCGGCAACGCTTATAAAACAAGCAGGTGCAGAGTGCGTAGAGGCTTGTTTTATTATAGGTCTGCATTTTTTAGACGGTATTAAAAATTTAAAAGAAAAAACTCAAGTGTACACTTTAGTGGAGGTAAATTAATGTATATCCCATCAGCATCGAAATTTGACCCAAATAAAAATGGGCACTTTGGTATTTTTGGAGGCAGATATGTCCCTGAGACATTGATGCCTGCACTCACAAAACTCGAAGAGGAGTACAAACGTATTCGATTTGATAAGGATTTTTGGACGAAAGTGGATTATTATCTTAAAGATTATATAGGTCGCCCTTCCCCACTCTATTTTGCAGAAAATATCTCAAAAGAGTTGGGTGCTAAAATCTATCTCAAACGGGAAGATTTAAACCATACAGGTGCACATAAAGTAAACAATGTTATAGCGCAAGGGCTTATGGCAAAACAGCTCGGATACAAAAAAATTATTGCAGAGACGGGAGCTGGACAACATGGAGTTGCAACTGCGACTATATGTGCCCTTTTAGATTTAGAATGTGAAATATTTATGGGTGCAAAAGACGTGATAAGACAAGAGCTCAATGTCTTTCGCATGAAGCTTTTGGGTGCAAAAGTAAATGCGGTTGAGAGTGGAAGCAAAACACTCAAAGATGCTATGAATGATGCGATTCGTCACTGGGTGACCAATGCGCGAGACACTTTTTATATCATAGGCACCGTTGCAGGTCCACATCCTTATCCGATGATGGTAAGAGATTTTCAGGCTATTATAGGCTATGAAGCGCGCGCGCAAATACTTGAAAAAGAGAATCGCTTGCCCGATTATGTTTTGGCATGTATCGGTGGCGGAAGCAATGCAATTGGAACTTTTCAGCACTTTTTAGAAGATAAAGAAGTGAGATGTATCGGCATCGAGGCGGGCGGTTTTGGCGTAAATACGGATAAACACGGCTGTTCTCTTGAAAAAGGTCGTCCTGGCGTTTTGCATGGACAGATGACGTATTTGCTTCAAGATGAAGATGGACAGATTCAAGAAGCCCACTCTATCAGTGCGGGACTTGACTACCCAGGCATCGGACCTGAACACGCTTTTCATAAAGACAACAAATCAGTCGGCTATGACAATGTAACTGATAAAGAGGCTTTGGACGCTTTTGTATGGCTCTCTCGTAAGGAGGGAATTATCCCTGCGTTTGAGAGTGCGCATGCTGTGGCATATCTTAAAAAAATGGCTGATATTAAGGACAAACTCATTATCGTCAATCTCTCAGGTCGTGGAGATAAAGATATGGTTCAAGCTAAAGAATTACTTCATTTTGAGAGCTGATATTTTGGTTTTTTTAACCATTTTCAGCTACTATCTTAATCCAAAATTTAAACAAATGGACTTACATGAATCTTCAACTAACACAAAAAAAACTCTCCGATATCAAAGCAAATATAACAGTAGAGTTTTTGACCTTAGATGAGCTCGATGCTCATGCTGAAGCTAAAATTTTACATCAGGCAGGATTTAAAGCAGAACAAGATTCTGTATGTTTTTTACATGAACGCGCTCTTTTAGTATGTGGCATCGAGAAGAAAAACAAAGACAACCTCAGAAGTGCTTCTGTGAGCATGATAAAAGCTCTTAAGTCTTCAAATTACACAAGTGCCAAGCTCGATATTTTTTCAAATGCGACGCTCACAGGTTTAGTTGAGGGGATTATTTTAGGTGGATATGAATTTAATGATTACAAATCAAAACCAAAAGTAATTCCCTTAGCGGATATTTTTTTATGCACAAATACTCTTGAGAGTGAAAAAATCCAAAACACGTTTGATAAAGCTATGATAGTGGCAAATGCAACGTGTTTTACAAGAGACATTGTCAATACAGCTCCTCAAGAGATGCACCCGCAATCTATGGTTTATTTAGCACAACAGTTAGCTATTGATAACGCACTAGAGTGTGAAATACTTCAAGAAAAAGAGTTAGAGAGAGAAAAAATGGGTGCAATGCTCGCCGTTGGACGTGCCTCCGTTCATGGAAGTGCACTTATCCATCTCTCGTATAAACCAAAAAATCCTAAAAAAATCATCTCCCTCATAGGAAAGGGTTTAACCTACGATAGTGGCGGACTCAGCCTCAAACAACCTACTTCCATGGTAACCATGAAGATGGACAAAGCAGGTGCATGTGCCGTTCTTGGAATTATCAAAGCGGCAAGTGAACTCAAACTTGATATAGAAATTCACGGCTTTATAGGTGCAGTTGAAAACATGGTAGGCGGTGACGCTTATAAACCTGATGATATACTCGTTTGTAGAAATGGGACAACCATAGAAGTGAGAAACACCGATGCCGAAGGTCGCTTAGTTTTGGCGGATGTTTTAAGTTATGCGCAGGACAAAATCAGCGCCGACTATATGTTTGATTTTGCTACCTTAACAGGGGCTTGTATGGTTGCTCTTGGTCAATATACTACGGGTGTCATGGGGCACTCTAACAAACTCAAAAATGAAATCTCCAAAGCTTCAAGACGCTCAGGAGAGCTTACTGGAACACTGCCGTTTAACAAACACCTTGAAAAACTTTTAAAAAGTGAAATAGCAGATGTCTCAAACGTCTCTTCAAAACCTTACGGTGGAGCTATCACGGCAGGACTCTTTTTAGATAAATTTATCAAAGAAGAGAACAAAAACAAATGGCTTCACTTCGACATAGCCGGCTCAGCCTACACGGAGACACCATGGGACTGCAACGTTTACGGCGGAACTGGTGCAGGGGTAAGAATGATAACTCACTTTTTGAAAAACATAGAATAAGCTACTTCCTCATTAAAACCTGAGATTGTTCATTGTATTTATAGTGAACAATCTCTTTTTTTGTATCAATTCAAACGGCGCAATAAACCACTCCTTTTGCATATGACAAATCAATTGTATTCTTTTTCTAGCTAAGTGCGACTTAGTTGCATTTACTAAGATGTGCTAAAGATGTAAATTGATAAAATTTGACTATGCAAATTAAAGATACTTGTACCCCTTCATGAAACGCTTTAAGCAATTTTTTACCTTTGTATTTATCTTTTCTATTTTTGTAGGTGTTGTGCATGAACTCGGTCATGACCATCCAAATGATGCAACTTGTGAAATCTGTCTTGTGGCACACACCTCTGGAATTTTGATTGAGAGTGTGATTCTTGCATCAATACATAGCTATTTTGAATCTTTTGATGCCTCTTATATTTCTAGATTTCATCAAGTCAATATCTCTCTTAAAAGCCGCTCTCCTCCTCTTCTATAGTTCTTTTTCAATGATGTACATATTTAAAAATAACTAGGATATTTCCATGCAAAAATTATTACTCTCTTCTTTAGTTGCCACTGTATTAGTGGCTAATGACACATCTGTATATCAGATGGATACTATTAGTGTCTCTGCTTCTCCTGTTCATGAACATAACACATTTGATAGTCCAAACCAAATCAATGTTATTCAAAACAGTGAAAAAACACTCAAAGCAACGGCTTCACTCGGAGGGATACTGGAAGAGTTTTCAGGGGTAAACAACATCGCAACAGGTCCGCAAGCAGGTAAGCCAGTTGTTCGAGGGATGAGTGGTGAACGGGTGAAGGTACTCTCTAATACCAGTGCTACAGATTCACAAACCTATGGTATCCGCCATATTTTAAATACAGACCCTTTTATCGCTGATAGTATCGAAGTTGTCCGTGGCGCACAGGGTGTGCTTTACGGTTCAGATGCACTCGGAGGCGTTGTTAATATTCTCTCCCCTAAAATCCTCTCCGCCAAAGAGGGTGAAACAAAAATCGCAGGTGAAGTCGCAGGCGAATACCACACAAACAACAATGAGCGAATGGGCGGTGCCAAAATTCAGACGGCACAGGGAAAACTAGGTGTCAATGTCGCCGTTGTAAAACGCGAGGCAGATAACTTTCACACTCCCGATGCCGATACTTGGAAAAAAGGTGATCCGGCTATTGGAGATAAACCCCGTTTTTCAGGTGAATTGCCTTACACTAACTTTGAAACTACATCTGCATTCGCTGCTATTGGCTACACCGATGAGTGGGGCGATGTAGCACTCCAGCATACATACTGGCAAAGTTTTCAAAACTATTTAGGTCATACCGCAGGACCTGATTTTAATCCCGTAGCATCAGCGGGGCAAAAGCTCACAAACAACGAGACTCAGCTAAAGAGTGAGCTCTTTTTAGGAGAATGGATTGCAAAACCTATGCTCTCTTATACTTTTAACCAGCGTGAGGCTGCCACAAACACTCCGTATGAGAACATGGAGAGTAAAAAAGCAACAGCAGATTATCTCGAGATACAAAGCAACCGTCTCGATTGGCGTTTTGCAGCAGAGCATCCACAGCTTGGTGATTTTGTAGGAGAGATAGGATTTGAAGGATTTGATAAAGATCAAGAGCTCCTTGAAGGAAAACTCTCCCCAAGTGCAACCGAGAAGGGTCGCTCAATCTATCTCTTTGAAGAAGCCGATTATGAGAAGTGGATTGTTCAAGTCGGAGTGCGTTATGACCACAAAAGTGTCAATGCACCGCTTGATGGCAACAATGCACAGTTTGTAACTGAAGGCATATTTGACGCTACAAACAACGAACAAGATTTTTCAGGTTTCAGCGGTTCACTGGGTGCAACATATCGTCTCACATCAAACTGGAATCTTGCTGGAAATATTGCAAGAGGATTTAGAGCGCCAAGTATTTTTGAGCTTTATGCAGGAGGAGTTCATGGAGGGGTTCAAGCGTATCAGAAAGGAAATCCTGAGCTTCATGCCGAAAGTACCTTAGGTACAGACCTCTCTTTACGTTATAAAGATGAGAAAACGAAAGCCTCATTGGGTATGTATTACACCACCATTAAAGATTACATCTATCTTGCAAACACGGGGGCTACACAAACTGTTAATGGAATTCTTTTGCCAATTATGCAAAATGAGCAAACCGATGCAACCATGCAAGGTTTTGAGTTTTCAATAGACAGCTATGTGAGCGACTCGACAAACCTTGAGGGAGGTTTTGAGCTTATAAAAGGGCTTGACACAAGCAACGACCGTAAACTAACCATGATGCCCGCGAATAATCTTCGATTGGCGGTGCATCAAAATGTGGGTGCAATTGGAGCTTTGCAAAACTCTATATTTTCTCTCGATATGAAATATGCCGCATCGCAAACAGTCGCAGGAAGTTATGAACCGTTTTCACAATACAACACGATGCCCTTTGGCAGTGCAGACACGAAAGCATACACTTTATGGGGAGCAGGATACAACGCGGACATAGCTATAGGCGAGCAAAAAGCAAAACTAGGAATAAAAATCACCAATTTGCTAGATACTAAGTACCGAGATTTTCTCGATACTTATAAGGGATATGCTCTGGGCATGGGACGAGATATTTCATTTACACTTACAGTGCCTTTTAATTTATAAGAGGTTGCAGATGAGTGCGCGATTTATAAATTTGCAAGAATGAGAATGATAAGTCGCTTGTTGAGAAATTTAGAGTAGACTATTGCTATACAAAAATATAAGGAATTTATCATGGCACGAGTTGGAAATTCGATTATCAAAGGGATAGAAGTTAAAGATATCATCAATATTCTCAATAAAGCTTATGCAGATGAATGGCTTGCTTATTATCAATATTTTATTGAGAGTAAAGTTGTCAAAGGTCTCATGAAAGATGCCGCAATAGTTGAATTGAACCAACATGCAGCAGATGAATTAAGACACGCAACTATGGTAGCAGATAGAATTTTGCAACTTGGGGGCACTCCTCTTTTGCATCTAGATGACTGGACGAAATATTCAAATTGCGGATATGACGCTCCTAGTGATTTTGATGTAGTGAGCATTTTAAAAGATGCTATAAAAGGGGAACAATGTGCAATTCACACCTATAGTAATATCGTGGATATGACAAGAAACAAAGATATCGTAACATATGATTTGGTAAGTCAAATACTGAGTGATGAGGTCGAGCATGAAGAAGACCTTCAAACACTTCATGATGATATTACAGAATTTATTGATAATATTAAAAAGAGTTTCTAAAAAAATAAATTTTTTAGTAGATTTCTTTCAAATCAAAGATTGCTTTGTCGTTGCCTCGCCATGACCGTCATTGCGAGCAAAGCGAAGCAATTTAAAAGAGGGTTATGAAAGAAGTCTGGTCTATTTTATCTATACTAAATGTAAAATCAAAATACACCATGTTATAAATATTTTTTAAAGTTTTTATGTTAGAATTTCGCCCAAATAAATCTAGCATATTCAAAATTGGGGATTCGCCAAGCGGTAAGGCAGTGGCTTTTGGTGCCACCATTCACAGGTTCGAATCCTGTATCCCCATCCACAATAAAAACAATCAAACAAAATTTCATACTAAAAAGGCTCTATCTTGGAAGACTCAACAGACCTCGTAACACTCACAATTCGAATGGGACTATTCGTAGTTCTCGCTGCTCTATTTATTTTTACTCTAAGAAGAAAAAAAGATAAGAAATAGACTGCTTTGTTGAGCAAAGTTACTGCAAAAAATCTAGTGATTTATTTCTCTGTTTAAAATTTTCTCAACAGATTCTATTTTAGTTTTGAGTCTATTTTTACAGTTTTTGCGAATATCAAACTTGAGGGAAGAGTACACTCTTTCACAATCATCAAGCTGCGCATACGCCAACTCCACAATACCCAAAGCCTCTTCCATGCTCGAAGCTTCTATGACAGTCCCCATCGGTGTGAGCTGATAAGGCACACCCGATTTGTCTATGGCATCTATGACTTTACTGACATATTGAGCAACCGATGAGCCGTCCCTACAAGCCTCTGAGATAGGAAACATACTAAACTCTAAAAGTACACTTAACATATTGTTTTCCTTAAATCTCTGGTATAAAAGTTATTTTAGCTTACCATTTCCATAATGTTGAAAAAGATAATCCGTGATAATCACTGTATCCTCTTTTGTAATAGGCGCTTTAAAATGCTCAATCATTTTTATAGTTTTTTTATACCAAAAATCTTTCGATTGAGGTCCTTGGTTGATGATATATCCAAAAGAGTGGCACATTAAGCAGTTTGCATCCACTGTCTCAAATCCCTTGCCCATTTTAATCTCATAAGAGATATAGGGAACTTCCACCGCTTCATTTACCTGTGCAAAAAGAGCAGATACGGCTACTATGGCGAGTATTATTATTTTTTTCATCATTTTCTCCTTAAACCACTTCGATTGTAACTGTATCGATACCGTTGTATTTGTATCCGCCATGATTCCATAAAACATTTTCTGCCAAAGGCTGCTCCTCTCCAAGACGGTTGATAGCTTTTGCCATGATCGTTACTTTGCCGTAAGTCGTAGGTTTAAAAGAAAATCTAAACCCCCTAAACGCATATCGGTCAACATCTTTTTCTAAAATAGACGTATTCCATGTTTTACCGCCATCGATAGACACAAGTACCTCTTTAATCCCATGACCATCATCCCAAGCAACGCCGCGAACAACTACGTGGGAGTTATGATAAACAACCGTTTCATTCGTCGGGTAACCTATAACAGATTTGACGTTCATGATGGCTATAGGTTTTGTTGTTTTAAACCTCTTTTCTGGAGTTTCCGATTCGGTTGCATTGTCAGGGACACGATAAGCGATATCCATAAAGAAAAGTGACTGATACTCTTTTGTCACAGTGATATTACTGAGCATTTTCACCCAACTATCGGAGTAGTGTCCTGGAATGATAAGACGAACAGGAAAACCGTTTAAGTACGGTAAATCCTCACCATTCATCTCATACGCTACGATAACATGGTCATCAAGCTCATCAAGTTTCATCTCTCTGACAAAGTTTGGAGTTTCATAGTATATGGCTTTTTCACTTCCGTTAAAACCTATCCACTGGGCATCTTTTTTTATCCCTGCACGGTTTAAAATATCACTTAGTCTTACACCTTTCCACTTTGCACAGCCCATAGCACCGCTACCCCACTGGATACCGCCAGCGATTGGTTTGAAAGCTGAACGGCTATTTCCGCCGCACTGAAGCACAGAAGTAACTTCAACTTGTTCAAAATCATTTTTGAGTTCTTTAAGGGAAATAGAGAGCTCTTTTTCTACTAGTCCGTTGATGCTGATTCTGTAAGCCTCAGTATCTATATACGTCGGAATATCAGGCATGTGCCATCGTACAAAAAACTCATCATTTGGGGTTATAGAGCGGCTGAAAGTCTCTCGAGGACTCTCTAAAAGAGGTGGTCTATCCGAGTAAGTGATAAGTGGTTTTTTCTCAGGAAAAGCAATTTTTGAGGGCTTGCGAGAATCTATGGGTTGGGTGGTTATGCCAGCAAAAGCTGAAGTGCTAAGGGCAACAGCAGAAGCAGCAACGGATGCTTTTAAAAAATCTCTTCTTTGCATTTTTACAGTTCCTTATAATTTTAATTGTAGTGTATCACAGCAGATTTAAATCTATATATTTTGGTATCAATTTTTTTATGTTTTCGTATACTTTGAGAAAATCTGTAGAATAAACACGTGTGTCTGCGATGGCGGTTATAAAGTTCGTATCACGTTCCCAGCGAGGAACTAAATGCATGTGAATATGCTCAGCAATCCCTGCCCCGCCAGCTTTTCCAAGATTCATGCCAATATTGACACCCTCTGCATGAAAACCCTCTTTTAAAAGTCTGACACACTTTTGAGCCAA
>JFJP01023999.1_pt1 | contig 102935 bp, 108 predicted proteins | sample 431651 | NCBI WGS metagenome assembly JFJP01 (sample SAMN02602958, study PRJNA72255) | Microbial mat metagenome, whole genome shotgun sequencing project. | biome: fresh water; feature: sink hole; material: water; isolation source: purple microbial (photo- and chemosynthetic) mats found in...
TTACTCAACACTTCCAAGAAAAAAAGCGCAAGGCACGGTAGAATTTGAGATAAATAGTGTTCATTATTTTAGCCGTGATGAGATAAAGTTTATAACATTAGATGAATTTAGCTTGGCATGTGGAAATAAATACAAGACTATGAACGAACTCATTTATAATCCGCCAAGTATAGAAAGTGAGTTAAAAATAAGAACTTCTTATGGCTGCACAAACTACGATTTGACTCCGATTATTGTTCTTGAGCGGATAATTGATGACAAATTAACCATAGAACTTGATGCTAAAACTTATGAAGACGTGAGTGAAAAACTAATCATCTTATAAGTTCAAGAATTTGACATACTAATATTTTTCTAAACCGATACTCCAACCAAATCTCCAATCATTCTCTTTTTGATAAGCACCCACGAAGTTTGCTTCATCGAAAAATCCATTGTCCCCATCAACTTTTACTCTTGTTGGAGTTGTTGTGTAGGTGTTGGTTTTACAATGCTTTGAACTTAAAAACATCTCTTGAATCTTTGTTTCACTTACCTCATTTTTTCCATAAAACAAGTCCTTATTTTCTTCAGAAGCATATAAAGCTATGCTTTTAAAGAGTATCTTATCGTTTTGTAGTGTTTGAGCATCTTGTATAGATATCTGTGCCTTTTCAAAATTAGAAACAATGCCGTTTATCAACGTAAATCCTGATCCATGTCTCAATACAATTCCATATTCGCTTCCCATAGATCCTAAAAATTCAAAATTTTGCAAGATTGGATTCGTCACAGGTTTTGCTGCATAATTATTAGGGTTGTTATCCGACTCAATTCCATAGCCTGCCTGATTTGCTTCAACAGAAAATTTCTCTGCATACAGATATTGAATAAAACCATTATATCCCATATCTGTATCGAGTGAATCATCACGATTGCCAATCAAAATAATGTGCTTCATATTAACCGTGCCTCCCCAAACCTCTATTCCATCATCTTTACCATAATAAACTTCAAGATAATTAATCAAGGTACCACTACCGACTCCACCCAAACTTAAACCGTTAAGCTCTTTGTTTGCATAGACCTGGTCGCCTGCATACTTGATAATAACATATTTTAAAATACCGCTATTATCGTCTGCCTTATCACCTCCAAAGCGAGTTTTTCTACTTGAGAATTCGAACTCTTCATCAAAATTTCCCGTATTTATAGGGGCATTCCCTGCTATTACTAAACCTCCCCAATCTCCAGGACTCGCTTTGAGTTCTTTAACATCGCTCTCGGAGGTAAAAGTAATTACTCGAGATGCTTCTCCTTTTGCAATAATTTTAGAACCGCGGTTTATGACCATAAAGTCGCCACCATCACTTCCAAAAAGTACGGTACCGGGATCAATAAACAAATTTGTTCGAAAATTATTATCTCCACCTATTTGCACCTCCCCTTTAATCTTCCAATAACGGTCATTAGTAAGATGTAAATCATTCGTTATTATGTTAGAAATCTCACAAACCGGCTTACTTTTTATAGTATAACCTGCATCACTTGTTCCATTTGGACACACTATTTGATGATACGTGATTTGTGTACTTTGATTTTGAGGCTCTTTATCTGCAGGGAGAACTCTCTGTGTATAAAGGTAAAATCCGCTTGACAATACAAGAAGCGAAAGCATAAGTGAGAGTATTATTTTCATACAGTATTTCCCTAAATTTTTGAAAATAGTACTTAGCAAATATTTCGTACAGATTACTAAATTGAATCGTTTGAGTCTAAAATGCAATAATCAAGACAAATATATACTATTACTAAATTAAATAAAACAACTTGAAATACAAAGACTGACAAGGTAAAACTAATCATAATCTAATAATTATTTTGATAAAATCCATAAAATTATTTTATTAAGGCGTTCGCTCATGATTATGGATGTTATAGAAATTCAAAAAATTATACCTCACCGTTATCCTTTTTTTTAAGAATGTAACTATCGGTGACAATGTTTTTCAAGGCCACTTTCCTGGTCATCCCATTTACCCTGGTGTTATGATACTTGAAGGGATGGCTCAAGCAGGCGGAATTTTGGCATTTAAAAGCATGGATGATATGACAGAAGAGGAAGCAGCCAAGAAAGTTGTCTACTTTATGAGCATAGACAAAGCAAAATTTCGCTCTCCTGTAAAACCTGGAGACAGACTTGAGTACCGCATCAGTGTCATCAAAAACAAGGGTGCTATTTGGGTCCTTGATGGCAAAGCTTATGTGGATGATGTTTTAGTCTCTGAAGCAGAGCTAAAAGCCATGATTGTTGACAAGTAAAATGAATAAAATTTCTCCATTAGCCATCATTGAAGATGGTGCTATTATCGGCAAAAATGTACAGATTGGTCCATACTGTCTTATTTCATCCCAAACAACGATTGGGGATGGAACGATTATAGATCAAAACACATCCATTTATGGAAAAACAACTATCGGCAAAAACAATCATATTTACTCTCATGCCGTTATAGGTTCTGTTCCGCAGGATTTAAAATTTGCAGGCGAGGATGTCGAACTCATCATCGGTGATGACAATAAAATAAGAGAATTCACCCTCTTTAACCCTGGAACAAAAGGGGGCGGAGCAAAGACTATCATCGGTTCACATAACCTTTTTATGGGGTATGTTCATATCGGTCATGACGTCATCATCGGAAACCACTGTATTTTGGCAAACGCCGCAACCTTGGCAGGTCATGTGGAGATGGGAGATTACGCAGTTATCGGCGGCATGACTCCTATCCATCAGTTTGTCCATATCGGCGATTATGCGATGATAGCGGGAGCTTCTGCCTTAGCTCAAGATGTGCCGCCGTTTTGTATGGCAGAGGGAAATCGTGCCTATCTTCGTGGCTTAAATCTCACAGGGCTTAGACGCAATCTTAAAAGAGAAGATATAGACGAGTTAAAAGGTGCCTATCGCGAACTTTTCGAATCAGGGCAACCACTCAAAGATGTAGCAAGTGAGTTACTAGAAAATACTCAAAATCACCACATTCACAATCTTTGCAACTTCATACTCAAAACAAAACGTGGGATTCCTTACGAGAGAAAAAATGTATAACACTATCTTAACAATTAACAGGAAAATTTTATGATTCATAGACACTGCAGCTTTTGTGATGCAAGAGAAAGCGATGAAAACCCACTCATAGCTGGCAATGGTGTTTACATCTGTAAAAACTGTGTCATCTCCGCATATAAAATTATGTTTGGGGACGAAGCTCAAACCAAAGAGAGTAAAGAACTCATTAACGCGGTGCATAAACTTATGACACCCAAAGAACTCAACGACTTTTTGGGGGATTATATTATTGGACAAGAGAGAGCGAGAAAACTTTTAAGCGTTGCTGTATATAACCATTACAAAAGGATTTTCAAAGCAAGCTCTGTTCTCAATGATGATACAGAAATTGCGAAATCAAATGTTCTTTTAATTGGACCTACTGGGAGTGGTAAAACACTTATGGCACAAACGATTGCAAGAGTTTTAAATGTTCCCATAGCCATATCTGATGCTACAAGTCTTACAGAAGCTGGCTATGTTGGAGAGGATGTTGAAAATATTTTAACAAAGCTTCTTCAAGCAGCTGATGGCAATATTGAACGAGCGCAACAGGGGATTGTTTTTATAGATGAAGTAGATAAAGTTTCTCGCATGAGTGAAAACCGCTCGATTACTCGTGATGTTTCAGGCGAAGGTGTACAGCAAGCACTTCTCAAAATCATAGAAGGCTCGCATGTCAATATTCCTCCAAAAGGTGGTCGCAAACATCCAAATCAAGAATTTACAAGTATAGACACGACAAACATCCTCTTTATTTGTGGCGGTGCTTTTGATGGTCTTGAAGAGATTTTAAAAAGAAAACAAGGGGATAATGTCCTAGGTTTTGGACATGTAAAAAAAAGTAAGAATGAGCGAAAACCGACATATGACATGGTAGAGCCTGAGGACTTGATAAATTTTGGTCTCATACCAGAGCTCGTTGGAAGACTTCCAATTATAGCTTCCTTAAGTGAAATCAGCGAAGAAGATATGGTTCGTATCCTAAGAGAGCCGAAAAATTCTCTTATCAAACAATATAAAAAGCTCTTCTCTATCGATGAAGTAGAACTTAACTTTGAAGAAGAAGCACTCCTTGCCATAGCCAAAAAAGCTATCAAACGCAAAACAGGAGCGCGTGGTCTTCGTGCAATCTTAGAAGAAAACATGATAGACATCATGTATGAACTTCCGCAATACAGCGGATATGAAGTTCTTATCACGAAAGAAGTTATTGACAATGGTCAAAAACCTGTATATATTAAAAAATCAACACAAAAAACAGCATAGGGCATAAAAATGATATTTAACAAATTAATTGGACTTTTTTCAAACGATTTATCTATAGATTTAGGAACGGCAAACACTATTGTTATAGCAAAAGGGAGAGGAATCATCATCAACGAGCCTTCTGTTGTTGCAGTTAAAACAGAAAGATTTGGGGTTCAAAGAGTCCTAGCAGTTGGAAGAGAAGCAAAAGAGATGGTTGGCAAAACTCCTGGCAACATCAAAGCTATCCGTCCTATGAAAGATGGCGTTATAGCTGACTTTGATATGACTGAAAAAATGATTAGAAAATTTATAGAAAAAGCGCATGGTCGCAGCTCCCTTATCAGCCCACGCATTATTATTTGTGTCCCTTATGGTCTCACTCAGGTTGAGAGAAAAGCGGTCAGAGAGTCTGCACTCAGCGCTGGAGCTCGTGAGGTTTTTCTCATCGAAGAGCCTATGGCAGCAGCGATTGGAGCAGGGATAGACATAAGAGAACCTCAAGGAAATCTAGTCGTCGATATCGGTGGAGGGACAACTGAGATAGGTGTCGTCTCGCTTGGAGGACTTGTACTTTCAAAATCGATTCGCACAGCTGGTGATAAACTTGATAAAGGTATTGTTGATTATGTAAAGAAAAAGTACAATCTTCTTATCGGTGAGAGAACCGCTGAAGAGATAAAAATCAACATAGGAACTGCGCTCCCTCTTGATGAGGAGCTCACCATGGTCGTCAATGGAAGAGACCAAGTTGAAGGGCTTTTAAGCTCAGTCGAACTTACAAGTGAAGATGCAAGAGAGGCAATGAAAGAGCCTCTTAAAGAGATAGCCGAAGCACTCCGTGATGTACTTGAGCAAATGCCGCCAGATTTATCAGGAGATATTGTAAACCACGGCATTATTTTAACAGGTGGTGGTGCACTCATTCGCCAGCTTGACAAATACCTTTCAAATATCGTAAAAATTCCTGTCTATGTTGCCGATGAGCCTCTTTTAGCGGTTGCTCGGGGAACTGGTCGTGCCCTTGAAGAGATAGATTTACTCCAAGAGCTTTTCGAAAATGAGTAAAAAATTATTTGGTTTTACCTCTATTTTCATTGCACTCTTTTTGGGTGCTCTTTATTACTCTCATGTTGTTCAAGCCCCTTTTCTTTCTGCCCTCAATCAAATCAAATCAACCTATTTTCATACAATTGAATTTATAGAAGACAAAATATACCAACATACTTTTCAAGCAAAACATATTGCACAGCTGAACGAAAAACTTATTCGATATGAAAACAACCATTTAGTTATGCGGCAATTAGCATCAGAAATTCATGACCTATTTACCGAAAATCATTCACGTTTAAAATCACTCCCTAATGTACAACTTGTTCGTGCTATCTCTTATGCAAAGTTTGGTGATGTCAATAGAGTTTGGCTAGAGATACCTGAGTATAATGCTTCAAAAGTTTATGGACTTACCTACAAAGAGTTGGTTGCAGGGATAGTAATTCCACAAAACAACAAACCTCTTGCCCTCCTCAACAGAGATGTGCAAAGCTCCTATTCGGTCTATGTTGGTGACGCACAAGCTCCAGGGATTGCCCATGGAAATAATGCGAAATATCTTATTGTAAAATTTATCCCTGCGTGGTTTACCATACATAAAGGGGATGAAGTAATTACATCAGGACTTGATGAGCTCTTTTTCAAAGGGTTAAAAGTTGGAAAAGTCATCTCTCTTAACAAATCACAAGGGTATCAAAATGCAATCATTGAGCCCTACTACGAAGCGCATGATTTAAACTATTTTCACATCATAAAAAATATAAGATGAACTTTTTTATTCTCCTTTTTCTCCTCTTTACAAGCGTATTTGCTCAAGAAGAAAAACAAAAAGTAACCCTAGGGCTAGGTCCTTATATCCAAACTCAGCCCTATCATGGTGTTGCGCCCATTTTTGTCCCTTCTCCTGTTATTTTTTTTGACAACGGTATTGCATATGTTCGGTGGACACGGTTTGGAGTCTATTTTCTAGGTGAAAAAAATGATGACTTTGCATGGGGATTTTCCCTAACAGCACAGCCTAGACCTTACAGTTATAAAGCCTCTGACTCCCAAGCATTAACAGGGATGGAAGATAAAAAAAGCTCTCTTGAGGGTGGTGTGGCACTCAGTATGCAAGCAGATAAACTCTCTTTTGAAATCATGATACTCAGTGATATTTTAGACAGGCATGACGCTTGGATACTCAAATCAGAAATTGGTTATATGTTCCACCTTGGCTCTGTCTCTTTTTATCCGAGTGCTATTTTCATCTATGAGTCACACGATTTCATCGACTACTATTATGGAGTAAAAGCAAATGAAGCGACCTCTTTTCGACCACAATACAGTGGACATAATGGTTTACAAGTCGGAGCTCAAACCTATATCAGCTACCCATTGACAGATAAACTCTCTGCTTTTTTTAATATAAGAGTCGATAAACTTCCACAAGAAGCATCCAACTCTCCTCTTGTCAAGGATGGATACATCACCTCAGGACTCGCTTCACTTCTTTACACTTTTGAGTACTAAAACAGAGACATTTCTTCTTAATACTCATCAAATTTTAAGTGCTTTTCCCCTATAATTGGCAGATTTTTTTATGCATATTTTTTAAAGGTTCACAATGCCAAAACGCACCGACATTAAGACGATTTTACTTATAGGATCAGGTCCAATTATTATTGGTCAAGCATGTGAGTTTGATTACTCTGGCACGCAAGCTGTTAAAACGCTCAAAGAGTTAGGTTACCGCGTCGTTCTTATAAACTCTAATCCTGCAACCATCATGACCGATCCAGAATTTGCCGATAGAACTTATATAGAACCTATCAAAGAAGATGTTATTGCAAAAATCATCAAAAAAGAAAAAGTAGATGCCATACTTCCAACTATGGGTGGGCAAACTGCGCTTAATGTGGCGACAAGCATGTACAAAAAAGGGATGCTTGAAGGGATTGAGTTTTTAGGCGCGTCACCTGAGGCGATTCACAAAGGGGAAGACCGCTTGGCATTTAAAGATGCCATGATCAAAATCGGAATGGACTTGCCTTTTTCAAAATACGCTTATAACTTGGATGAGGCACTTGCAGCAGCAACTGAGATAGGTTTTCCACTCATCATCCGAGCTTCATTTACCCTCGCTGGTGGCGGAAGTGGTGTTGCCTACAACATGGATGAGTTCAAAAAACTAGCCGCTCGTGGTTTGGACGAATCTCCTGTGAGTGAAATCCTCATCGAAGAGTCACTTTTAGGCTGGAAAGAGTATGAAATGGAAGTTATCCGTGATAAAGCGGACAACTGCATCATCGTCTGTGCCATTGAGAACCTAGACCCGATGGGTGTCCATACGGGCGACAGTATTACTATCGCTCCTGCGCTTACTTTAACAGACAAAGAGTACCAAAGAATGCGAAATGCTTCTTTTGCAATTCTAAGAGAAATCGGCGTTGATACGGGCGGTTCAAATGTTCAGTTTTCTATTGATCCAAAAAGCGGTCGTATGATTGTCATCGAGATGAATCCTCGTGTTTCACGCTCATCTGCCCTTGCAAGTAAAGCAACTGGCTACCCTATTGCCAAAGTTGCAACCCTCTTAGCTGTTGGTTTCACCCTGGATGAAATTACCAATGACATCACAGGAACGCCTGCTTCTTTTGAGCCTGTTATCGATTACATTGTCACAAAAATACCCCGCTTTACCTTTGAAAAATTCCCTGAAGCTGAAAATACTCTCAGCACAAGCATGAAGTCTGTTGGTGAGGTTATGGCGATAGGACGCACTTTCAAAGAGTCTATCCAAAAAGCACTTTGCTCGCTAGAGACAGGACTTTGCGGTTTTGAGCCACTAGATGCAGAGACTGAATTTGTAAAACATGAGATTCGCCGTCCAAATGCAGACAGAATCTTATACGTAGCTGAAGGTTTTCGTCGCGGCATGAGTGTGCAAGAGATGTTTAACACATGCCAAATAGACCCTTGGTTTTTGTACCAAATCGAAGAGTTAATCCAAACAGAGAGTATCATAAACGATAAAATTTTATTTGATGCAGACTTCATGAGAAGGATAAAAGTAGATGGTTTTTCAGATAAAAGAATTGCGCAACTCATCAAGAGAAACGTCAACCAAAAAGTCACTGAAAATGAAGTGTATGCTGCAAGAAAGTCTCTAGGAGTACACTTAGAATACAACGAAGTTGATACCTGTTCAGCTGAGTTTGAAGCCTTGACTCCCTACCTTTACTCTACAACAAACATTACAAAATTACCAAATGTAAAAAATCGTGTAAGTGACAAGAAAAAAGTTCTTATTTTAGGTGGTGGACCAAACAGAATCGGGCAAGGGATAGAGTTTGACTACTGCTGTGTTCATGCCGCATTTGCACTCAAAGAGATGGATATTGAGTGCATCATGTATAACTGTAATCCCGAGACAGTTTCGACTGATTATGACACTTCTGATGTCCTTTATTTTGAGCCTATTGACTTTGAACATGTCAGAGAGGTAATAGAAAACGAGCAGCCCGATGGTATCATCGTTCACTTTGGCGGACAAACTCCCCTTAAACTTGCAAACGCACTCACAAATATAGGGGCTAAAATCGCTGGAACTCCCTCGGCAGTTATAGACCTCGCAGAAGATAGAGAGCAGTTTTCAAATTTCGTCAATGAGCATGGGCTCAAACAGCCTCCAAATGGTTTAGCACGCAAAAAAGAGGAAGCCCCTGCAATCGCCCAAAAATTAGGTTTTCCAGTGCTTGTTCGTCCCTCTTTTGTCCTTGGCGGCCGTGGAATGAAAATCGTCTACTCACAAGAAGAATTGGCACAGTATATGACACTTGCCATCTCTGTCTCAAACGAAGCTCCTGTTTTGATTGACAAATTTTTGGACCAAGCCATAGAGCTTGATGTGGATGCAATTTGTGATGGCGTGGATGTCTACATCGGTTCTGTCATGCAGCATATAGAAGAGGCGGGAATCCACTCTGGAGATAGTGCTTGTTCACTTCCTCCCGTGAACCTCTCTAAAGAGATGATTGCAAATGTAGAACAACAAACCAAAACCATTGCACTCGGACTTGGCGTTGTTGGTCTTATGAATGTTCAGTACGCTATTTTTCACAATGAAATCTATCTTATCGAAGTAAATCCTCGAGCTTCAAGAACAGTGCCGTTTGTCTCAAAAGCAACAGGCATGCCTTTGGCAAAAGTCGCAACAAGAGTCATGGTAGGTGAGACCCTAAAAAGTGCTCTACAATATTACGACCATTACAATATCGTAACACAAGAAAATGGGCTTTTAAAGCCACTTCTTAAAAATCATGTTTCAGTCAAAGAGGCAGTATTTCCTTTCCATAAACTCTACGGCGCTGATTTAGTTTTAGGCCCTGAGATGAAATCGACTGGTGAAGTCATGGGTATCAGTTCCAATTTTGGTATCTCTTTTGCCAAAGCACAACTCTCAGCAGGGAACAAAATCCCAACAGGTGGAACGTGTTTCTTATCTTTTGTCGACACAGACAAGCAACATGCCCCAGAGATAGCAAAAGGCTTACATAAACATGGCTTTAAGCTTGTTGCAACAAAAGGGACACAAATCGCTGTGGAAAAAGCAGGGATTCCTTGTGAGAAAGTTCTCAAGATTTCTGAAGGTCGTCCAAACATAGAAGATAGCATGAAAAATGATGAAATCCATATGGCAATCAACACCTCAGATAACAACACTTCCAAAAAAGATGCAGTTGTCATTCGCCAAGAGGTATTGAGAAAAAACATCCCCTATTTTACAACTCTCAGCGCTGCAAGAGCTCTTATCTTGGCGCTTGATGAGATGAAAAATGAGTCATGGTCAGATGTGCAGGCTCTACAAGATTTTTTAGCTTAAAGTCATGCCTGTTTTACTTGCTCAAACCGACACTACTGTCGGTTTTCTCTCCCAAGAGATGCAACGGCTTTATGAGATAAAATCTCGCAAAACAGCCAAACCTTTTATCAAAGTTTATAACGATTTTAAAAGCCTCTTAAGCCATGAATACAGAGTCCCAACAAAGAGAAAAAATCTCGTTCGCCGTTCAAAAAAAACAACTTTCATCATTAAAAAAAGAGCCTTTCGTGTTGCAAAATCATCTCTTGATTCTCAGATACTCAGAGACTACACTTGGTACTTTTCAACCTCTGCCAATGAAGAACATAAACATTTTAAGAGAGATTTCTGTAGTAAAAAAGCTGATATAATCATAGAAGACAAATATGGTTTGCAGGAAAACAGAGCTTCAAGCCTTCTTAAAATCAATAATGTAAAAAGGAGAAAAATACGATGAGTAAGTTTTTTCAAGCATTGCTAAGCGGTATGTTTTTTACCCTCATTATAGATTTTTTAGTATTTTTGGGATTAAAACTCAACTATACTGACTTTTATGAAATAAATCTTTACTACAATGCTTTGTTTGTAAATCATCAAAATGTTTATATTTTTTTTGCTTTGAGCCTTTTTATAGGCTTTTTAATCATTTATATCTCCAATAGTGCGCTTTCGCTCATCCTCGTTGGCGGGATGTTTTTTCTCTCAGCTTCAACCTTGATACCAACGATTGGGCATGCCCTTGGAGAGAGGCTTTTTATGGAAAAAAATGTAACTATAAAAACGCAAAAATATACTTATAGAGGCTCTATTTATTACAAAGACAAAACACAAACGACTTTTTATGACGATGAGCTTAAAAAGATTATCTTATTTGACAACAAGGAATTGATACAATGAAACACATCTCTTCAATAGCAGGCGGCGTTGCACTTGGAAGTGCAGGAATCATCATGATGAGTATTTTAAGCGGATGTGAATCCCAAAAAGAGGAGCCAAAAAATCGTTATTTGGTTATAGAGCAGCAAGCAAACGGAAAATACACAGTCGTTGAAGAGATGCCTACAGAGGGTCCAAGTCGGGCAATCATTCGTGAAAAAGATGCAAATGGAAATGTGACCGAGCGCTTTATGAACGAAGAGGAGATGAAAGCCCTTGCCGCTCAAGAGTATGAAAAAGTGCAAAATGGAACCTCTGAGACACTTCAAGAGGGCGGAGGCAGCGCAGGCATGGGACTGGCAGGAACTATTTTGGCAGTTGCAGCAGGCTCACTTTTAGGCAACATGATAGGTAATGCTTTGATGGGCAACAAAAACTTTGCTCAAAATGCTTCAAATACCAACAAAAGTGCCTATAGCCGCTCTGCCGCAGCAAACTCTTCAGGTAAAAAAAGTTTTTTTGGCGGCTCTTCAAACAAAAGCCCAAACACAAGCAATTACGGGAGCTAATCATGGTTACACTACAAAAAGTCACTCCGCTGGATGACGCAACACTTGAATCTTTAGGTTTCTCATGGCACACAGACAGTGATGGGACAAAATACGTCAGTGACGCACTTGTAACGATTTTACAAGAGGAAGCAGAAGCGTATTATGAAGCCACAAATGAACTCTACGATATGTATGTTGAGGCTGCAGAGTATGTCATAAAAAATGAGCTTTTTTTTGAACTTGGCATCCCTTTTAACTTAGTGGACGTTATCAAAAAAAGTTGGCAAAATGATGTCCACTGGCATGTTTACGGTCGTTTTGATTTAGCTGGAGGGATTGACGGCAAAGCTATCAAACTCATAGAATTTAATGCCGACACACCGACGAGCCTCTTTGAGACAGCCCTTCTTCAATGGGCAATACTCAAGCATAACAACATGGATGAAGAGAAACAGTTTAACAATATTTATGAAGCTATTGGCGATAACTTTAAGAGGCTAATCACGCTCTTTGATGATGTGGATACTTTTGATGAAAATTATGACGGCTGGAAAATTCTCTTCTCTAGCACCGATGCCAATGAAGAAGAAGAAGTCACAACAAGACTCTTGCAGCAAATAGCGACAGATGCAGGGTTTAACACAAGTTTTGAATATCTGCAAAATGTTCGCTTTGATGAAGATGGTATCGCAGATGCTCATGACAATACGTACGAATACTGGTTTAAGCTTTTTCCATGGGAAGAGATAGCGCATGACGAGCCTGAGCTTGCAACGACGCTTACAAACATCATAAGCAACCAAAAAGCCATTGTACTCAATCCCGCATACACACTTTTGTTCCAATCCAAAGGGATGCTCAAAATACTCAGTGACCTTTTCCCCGATTCGCCTTATCTTTTAAAAACTTCTTTTGAGCCTTTAAAAGGGATAAAACAGGTGGAAAAAACCGCCTTTGGAAGAGAGGGTGCAAACACAAAAATCATCGACTCTGAGGGAAAAGTCTTACTTGAAAAAGATGGACCTTATGGGAACTATAAAAAAGTTTATCAAGAGTACGTAGAGTTTCCAAAAGATGCCAAAGGGGCAAAATACCAAGCAGGTGTTTTTTTTGCTTATGAAGCCTGTGGCATGAGCTTTAGAAAAGGCGGCGAAATTATGGATAACATGAGCAAGTTTGTAGGGCATGTGATAGTTTAAAATTTAATTGTAGACTTTTTTAGATTGCTTCGTCATTCTTCCTCGCAATGACAGCTGCTTCTTCGCAATGACGATTGCTTCTTTTCAATAACTATCATTGCGAAACACAACTAACCGTTATTGTGAGGAAGGATTGGCTGTCATTGCGAAGAAGGATTGGCTGTCATTGCGAGGAAGAATTGGCTGTCATTGCGAGGAAGAATTGGCTGTCATTGCGAGGAAGAATTGGCTGTCATTGCGAGCAAAGCGAAGCAATCTAGATTATCCAAAAACAGCTATTATATTGGGCTTAATAGCGTCATAATTTATGCGAACTAAAATTTTGTTACCATTTTGTAACCTACTAGCAACACTCATGTAACTTAAGAGCTTTACAATGTCCCGTACAAAAATTTAAATGGAGTAGTTCAATGGAATTTAATAAAAAAATCGTTCTTAGCGCTTTAGTAGCAGCTATGATCACATTCACAGGTTGTGGAGACAGCGGTGGTGGTGGCACTACAGCAGATACTACAAAACCTGTAGTTACACTCGTTGGAGCTTCTACTGTTACAGTACTTCAAGGTGCTACATACACAGATGCAGGTGCTACTGCTATCGATGATGTTGATGGTGTAAAAACTCCAACAGCCACTTCAACTGTAGACACGAATACACTTGGTTCTTATACATATACTTGGTCTGCAACCGATGCAGCAGGAAATGTTGGAACAGCTGTTAGAACTGTTATAGTTCAAGATGAAGAAATCGTTTACAGCACGCCTACAAGCACAATACTTAGTGGTGACATCACTACAAACACATATTTAACAAAAGATAAAGTTTGGACGATTGATGGCTTAGTAGCTGTTAAAAACAATGCAAGCTTAAAAATTGATGCTGGTACTACTATTATTGGTAAAAACGGTACTGGTGCTTTAGCAAGTTTTATGATTATCGATAAAGGTTCTAAAATTTATGCTGCTGGTACTGCAACTGAGCCTATTATTTTTACATCTGAAATAGCTCATAACGGTGGCACTGCTGCTGTTGGTCAATGGGGTGGTTTAACAATTATCGGTAATGCTGGTAACACGCAAGTTGGTCCATACGAAGCTAATCCTGCTTTTGTTGCTGGGACTACAGATATGGCAGACAACTCAGGGATTCTTACTTATGTACACATTCTAAACTCTGGTATTACTATGGAAGTTGACAAAGAAATCAATGGTCTTTCAATGGTTGGTGTTGGTTCTGGTACAAAAGTTGAAAATATCACTGTAAATAAGTCAGATGATGACTGTATTGAACTTTGGGGTGGTACTGTTAACTTAACAAATATTAACCTTTCAGAGTGTACTGATGACAACTTCGATATTGATGATGGTTACTCTGGAACTGTTAAAAACTTAACAATAGTTGCATCTGGTACTACGAATGCTGGTATGGAAATGTCAGGTACTACTGCTGCAACTTTTGAAGACTTAAGTATCACTATGAACGCTTCTGCTACTGAAGGTGTTATTTACTTCAAAAAAGATGGTATCGGTGGTCACTTTAAAAACGTTGTAATCACAAACAATCTTCCTGATACTTATGCTTATGGTACATTTCTCACTACAGGTACGCCTAATGTAGCTAATATCTCTTTTGAGAATGTAACAATAGACGGATCTTTCGCTGGTACTCAATTCGTAAAAAGCACACTTGATGCTCAAGGCCACCCTCTTCCTACAGGCACTGCTGATGCTGCAATGAAAGCTATTTTTGATGCTCAATAAGTAACGCTCTCTACAACTGAAGTAAGACGCGCAAGCGCTCTTACTTCAAACTTCTTATCCCAATTTACACTTAAAATCTCTTAAAAAACCATGCCGAATATGTTTCCTTCATGTAATAAACTACAACTAGAATAGCCAAAATTATTTCCTACGGAGAAACGATGACTATCAATCATAAAAAAGTATTGCTTTCATTAGCATTATCAGCTACGCTTTTTTCAACCTCTGCATTGGCGCAAAACGATGAAGAGATTATAAAATCTATCATGACCCTTCGTGCCGATGTTGAATCGTTGTACACAAAGATAGATGAAAATCAAGAAGCTTATAAGTATCAAATGAAATCACTTGCTATGCAAAGTGCAGACACTGAAGCACAAATCAACAGACAAGAGACAGCAATTAAACTTGCAAAAAATCAACTCCAAGAAATTCAAGCAAAGATTGCCACTAAAAATTCTGAAAATACCAATCTAAAACCTCTTCTTGAGGAGGTCATGAGCACTCTTGAGAACAATATCAAGAGTGGTTTTCCTTTTAAAATAGAAGAGCGAATTGAGGCTATCAACAAAATCAGAGAACAACTCAAAGAGAACGCAATCAGTCAAGAAAAAGCACTTGCGCTTGTCTGGGCAAACTATGATGATTGCATAAGAGTCACGAAAGAGATTGGTCTTTTTAAACAACAAATCACTGTTGATGGAAAAAAAGTCTTAGCTAAAGTTGCTAAAATTGGTTCAGTCATGATGTTTTTCTCAACTCCAGACAATCAAGTTGGACATGTCATAAAAGATGGAACAACTTTTAGTTATAAAGTCATCACAGATCCTGATGATATAAAAAACATTACCATTCTCTTTGATGCCTTACAAAAAAATATAAGAACTGGCTTCTTTACTCTACCTAATGCTTTAGTCCTGTCGGAGGTTAAATAATGAAAAAATTTCATCTATTGCTTATTGCTCTCGTTTTTTCGTTTTCAAGTTTGGTTGCTGATGAACTCTCAGATGCCTATAAGAAAGAGTATACATTTCTAAAAGCTCAAAAAACTGAGCTTCAAAGTAGAATCAACAAAGAGACAAAAGAGAATGCTGCAGAAATTTTAAAAGCAACATCACAAGTTGATGCTCTACAAAACAAGTATGTCAAACTAACAGAAGAAGAAAAAAACTTAGAGACAAAAATCGAAGAAAATACTAAAATATTCTCAGACAAAACATCTAACAAAGAGCTGCTTGAAAATATCATCTCACAAGCAAAACTAGCCCTTGAAGAATATAATATTACTGTCAATAACACTGATAGTACAAAGCAAGAAGAGACTTTAAAAAATGCGTTTTTTGATGCTGCAAAAGTCTACAACACACTCTCAAGCGTACAAACAATGTCAGGCAAATTCTATTTGCCAAGCGGAGCTATCGCTGAGGGTGAAATCATCAAAGTTGGAAATATTGCTGCGTATGGTCTCTCTCCAAAAGGCTCAGGCGCTCTTGCACCAGCTGGAAATGGGGAATACAAATTATGGAATATGCCTTCAGAACAAGATGCAAAAGCACTCAGCTCTGGTACACAAACTAAAAATTTAAATATTTTTGTTTATGAAAACTTGGATAAAGAGGCTGATTATATTAAAGAAAAAACATTTGATGACACACTTAAAGCGGGTGGCACTATTGGCTATATCATCCTGTGGCTTGGCGGTCTTGGCGTTTTACTTGTCCTTTTAAGAGCATTATTTCTTGCAAGAGCGGGCTCAAACGTAAACAAAATCACAAATATCGTTATTGAAAAGGTAGAATCTGGCAAAGGGCATGAAGCATTAGAAGCTGTCAAAAACTTTGAAGGCTCAACCGCAAGAGTTATAAAAGCAACACTTAGAAGTATCGATAAAGACAGAGACCACGTTGAAGATATTGTTATGGAGAGTATCCTAAACGAAAGTACATCTCTTGACAGATTTGGTAGTTTTATATTGGTCATCGCTGCAGTTGGTCCACTTCTTGGTCTTCTTGGTACGGTTACGGGTATGATTGCTACTTTTGATGTTATTACGACACATGGAACAAGCGATCCAAAGTTATTATCAGGTGGTATTTCTGAAGCTCTTGTAACTACAGAGTTTGGTCTTATAGTAGCTATTCCTTTACTTTTACTAGGGAATTTATTAAGCGGATGGGCTCAAAATATTAAAGACTCTATGGAACAAAGTGCTCTTCATATTGTCAATTTATTTGAGAAAAACAGAGCATAATGAGCACAATAATCCTTGGCTACTTAGACCAATTCGTATTTTTTATGAATGCCGGTGGTAGTGTTATGTGGGTTCTTTTTGTACTCAATTTAATGCTTTGGTATGGATTAGGCTATAGATATTTTGCCCTTAGACGTGGTACAAATGGAAACGTAAGAAGACTTATCGAAAAACATGAAGAGAGAGGCTCAGAAAAAGAATTTAAAGGCATGTTAGATTTTGCCATTGCAGATGCGCTTGAGGTTGCAAAAGAGGCTAGAGCTATAAACAAAAAACCAAGAGACTATATAACTGATGCCCTTTTTCCTTATGCAGCATCAGTAAAACAGTATTCTGTACTTATCAAAACAATAGTTGTTTTAGCTCCACTCATAGGGCTTCTTGGGACTGTCATGGGGATGATAGATACTTTCGATGCTCTTCAATCGAGCTCTATGTTTTCACAAGGAACAAGTATATCAGGTGGAATCTCTAAGGCACTCTTTACCACAGAACTTGGACTTGTTGTTGCAGTTCCAGGGTTAATATTAGGAAAAATACTAGACAGAAAAGAAGAGAGATTTGCCTTAGAATTTGAGCAAATTACAGATATCATAAGTACAAAGGAAGTTCATGAGATTTAAGCAAAAAAGTCAAAATGTTGACAATATAGATGTATCACCACTCATTGATATGGTTTTTATCTTGCTAATCTTTTTTATGGTTACAACAACATTCGTTAAAGATATGAAACTTGATTTAGATCGTCCCTCAGCGGCTTCAGCATCAACTGCATCTACAAAAGTTATCCGTGTGTACATAGATAACACAGGTGAGATTTACATCGACAATCAAAGTGTAAAAGTTTGGGCGATTCAAAGTAAACTCAGAGATATTCTCAGAAGTTCCGATGAAAAATCTGTTTTAGTTGTTTCAGATGGTGAAATACCTGTAAATAGTCTTATAGATGTAATCGATGAATGCAGAATGAGTGGTGCTAAAGATGTAGCCGTTTCAACCACAAAAGAGATGGGACAATAAGTTATGCAAAGAGAAAAATATAACCATAAAGGGAAGGCACCATTCGCTCTTTTTTCAATGGTTTTGGGCGGATTACTAATGGTTGTATTAGTTATCTCTTTTAATAAAAGTGTAGAAAAAAGAGAAGTAGTTGAAAAAAATCCTCTAAGACAAATAAAAACAGAAAAAAAACAACAAACTACAGAGAAGCCAAAACCTAAGCCAAATCCTAAGCCAAAACAAGCAACTCCAAAAGCTCCAATGCCTGATTTAGGTGCCATGCTTAATGGTGTAGCTATGAATATACCAGAATTTGCAACCACAGATATCGTGGGCGATAGCACAAGTTTACTTGAAGACATCGCTGAAGATGCTGTCATGAGTGAAGGTGCTGTAGACTCCAAGCCAAGAGTAGAATCAAGAGTCGCTATTGAGTACCCTGAGGGTGCAAATGGAGCAAAAGGATACGTAACAGTAAACCTCCTTATAGCCAAAGACGGAACAGTTGAAATCGCTAAAATCTTAGAATCACAACCTCCTGAAGTTTTTGATGCAGTTGTTTTGAATGGGGTTCGTAGCTGGCGATTTAGTCCTGCGAAATATAAAGGCAAACCTGTAAAAGTATGGGCTAAACAAAAAGTACGATTTAACTAGGAAGATGAAAATGACAAGATCTAAAGTTCAATACAGTGAGGCACTTAATGTTGAGTCTTAAAAAAACAATATCAATCATACTGACCATGTCAATTTTTGCTATTTCATCTTTTTCTAAAGAGGAAAATTTTGAGGTAGATCACTTAGCAATGGCAAACATGATGATTTATGATACAAGATACGATGTAGCACAAGAGGAACTCAAACTTGTTGATAAGAAAAGTGCTTCATATGATGCAGCAAAATTCTATACCTTATCTGGTGTTGTCGCATCAAAACTCAACAACAACGAAGATGCAATCATAAACTATAAAAAAGCGATTGAAGCCACAAAAACAAAAGAGTTTAAAGCTCCAGTAAAGCAAACCAAAGAGAAATATCTCTTTTCAATTGGTAACTCTGAACCTAAAAAAATCTCATCACTCCCAAAGTATGATGTGCAAGCACTTCGAGATGAAAAAATCACTCAGCTGCATCTGTACTTGAGTGAAGCGTATTACAAAATAAAAGATTATAAAAATACTGTAAAATCACTTGATAATGCTGGCGAAAAAGGGAAAAATAGAGCTGCTCTTTACACACTTAGAGCAGAGTGTTATTGGAAACTTAAAGATTACTCAAATGCAGTTCAAGCACTCTCTACGGGTTCTGCAAAGTTTCCTGAAGACACAATCTTACTAAAGCAAAAATTTTACTATTTTGCAGATTTGAAACTCTATCAAGCGGCCATTGAAGCATCAAAAGCTTACATGTCTAAAGTAGGAAGCGCTTCTTCGGAGTACATCACTTTAGCACAAATGCTTATCGGAGCAAATGAAATAACTCAAGCGATAGTTCTTTTGGAAGAAGCGAAACTAAAGTTTCCAAAAGAGCCTAAAATAGGGATACTTTTAGGTCACATGTATCTCAAAAAAAATATGAAAAATACCACAGCACAACTCTTTGAAGAGAGCTCAAACTATGAAAAACAGTATCTCAAAGATGCCATTGAAATGAGTAGAAGATCTAAACGCATTCCCCATGCTATTTATTTAAATTCTACAAATCATGACAAAGTTGACCAAACAAAACAAAATGTTGCGATGTATCTTGAGAGAGGTGAATTTAGAAAAGTTATTGGTATGAAAGATGCCCTTACACGCTATAAGCTGTTAGAGGATGAAAATACAAGATACGCATTGGCGTACGCTTACTACATGTCAGGAGATTATGACAACGCTGAGACACAACTCAAGTACATAACTGACAGTGAACTTTTTTCTAAAGCAACTCTTGTAAGAAAAAATATAGAAAAATGTAAAAATGATGCTATGGAGTGTATATAAATGTCTAAAATTCTCAAGGTTATTTCAGTATTTTTCATACTCTTAACAGTTTCGCTGAGTGCAGTAGAAACTGGCACACTTTCTGTTTTTTCTATTTATAACGGAGAAGCACTTTTTGGTACTGAAATCACTATCGATGCATCAAAAACATATAGAACTGACAAAGATGGCTATGCTCAAATAAAGCTTCCAGTAGGAACGCACCAAATAGAGATGTTTGCCAAAGATGTAAACTCACAAAATCTAGGATACCTAAAAAAACCAGTTCTAATCAAAGAGGCGCGAGACACACAAGTCATCGCTACTTTTAAGTCAGAACAAGTAACACCTGATGTAAAAATAGATGTCCCGATGGGTGAAATGGCAAAACAAAAAAACTACCTTGATGGTGCCACAGGATTGCTTCATGGCACAGTTTTGACTGCAGACAAGTCGGAACCTATCGCCAATGCAAGAGTATTTGTCAAAGGGACTTCAAGTGATTCTAGAACAGACTCACAAGGTAAATTTAGCATCAAAATACCCGCTGATATCAATGTAAGTATCTCGGTAGTCCACTCTGAATATAGTGCACAAACTGTAAATAACATACTTGTTAGCAACAATAAAGAGACATCTGTAAAAATAGAACTCACGCCCGCAAGTTTGGAACTAGAAGAGTTCGTTGTCTTGGCTCCTAAAGTTGAGGGGAGTATAGCTAGTATTATGATAGAAGAAAAAAATACGAACGCTATTGCCAATATAATTGGCTCAGAGCAAATGTCCAAAAAAGGAGACAGTGATGCTGCAAGTGCACTCAAACGTGTAACAGGGGTTACACTTATCGGTGGCAAAAATATATATGTTAGAGGACTTGGGGATAGATACTCCAATATTGAAATGAATTCTATGCCACTTCCTTCTCCTGATCCTACTAAAAGAGTTGTTCCACTTGATATATTCCCAACAGGTGTTATTGAATCTATGAAGGTGCAAAAAAGTTCTACCCCTGATATACCTAGCAACTTTGGAGGTGGATATGTTGATATTAGAACAAAAGAGAACTCCAAAGATGACTATGTAAAATTTTCTGCGGAACTTAAAGGAAACTCTAATACAGGAAAAAATGTCTCAACATATCAAGGAAGTGAAAATGATTGGACAGGTTACGACAATGGATATAGAGTTATTGATAGCTCTATTATAGATGCTACTGGAGTAACTTTAGGGGAGAGAATTAAAGGTTTTACGACAGACTATTACACAAAAGATGAGCTTGCAAAATTTACGCAAATTTTTGCTAATAGAAGTTATACCGCCACAGAAAAAAAGCTTCCTTATGGTGGAAAAATTGGTTTAGAAGGTGCGATAAACTATGAAATTATGGATGATCATAAATTAAGTTTTTTTGGAAACTATGAGTATGGACAAGAACATAAATACACTCAAGAAACATATTTGAAGTACGATTTTGATCTTGCTTCAAAACAACTCAAACAATATCCCACACAATATGGTGTAACTTCAAAATCCATAGAAGAGTATATTAGTTCTGGTATTTTTAATATTGGGTACAACTATCTGGATATTTTTAAAATCAAATATACAAAACTCTACACACATAACTCTGAATCAAACACAAGAATTGTAGATGGAATTCTTGGCTCTAACGATGACACCATACTAAAATACTATTTAGACTGGGAAGAGAGAACATTAGACACAGACCAAATAAGTGGTCAGTTTGATTATGCCATATACGACGTAGAAAATAATTTTAGATTTGGTTATGAAAATGCCCTCGCTACTTTATTTCAGCCAAACAATTATGAATACGCTTATGTTTATGACAATCAAGATGAAAGATATTTTTTTAATATAAAAGATTATTATCCTTTTGGCACAAACCTAGAATCGACTGATGATCTTAGCGCTTATTATCTCAATAATAAAATCAATTTAGAGCTCTTAAGTGAAGATGATTTTCTGGATATTGGCTACTCTTCAAGTTTTAAAGAGAGAATTTCGCGTTTAAATAGATATGCGCTTAAAAGAAATACACAGATAAATTTTGACTACAACAATCTTTTGCTAGAAGATGTTGACTCCATATATGATCTTTATGTTCGACCAGATATCAGCTATGATGAGAGAATATTACTCATAAATTCAGTCTATCAGCCTGCAGACTACTTTGATGCTGAAGTAAAAGACACGAACACTTACGCTGAAATCTTTTTAAAGCCAACACAAAATATTGAACTTCTTTTTGGAGGCAGACAAGTAGATATTAGTCAAACAATATATCAATATAAAGAAGACAGGGCTAATCCTGGACGATTAATGCAAAGAGTTCCTGAAGAGTTTGCACTCAATAAATTTTACCCAAGCATGAGTGTAAAATATTTATTTGATAAAGATAATCATCTTGATTTTGCTTATTCACAAACATTCATCATTCCAGACCTTAGAGAGTTTACAAGTGGCTCTTATGTCCATCCATATGATGTTGCAACTGTTATCGGTAATCCAAACTTAGTCAACACAGATATTCAAAACTATGATTTAAAATATAGCCATTATTTTTCTGATACTGAAAACATAAAAATTGGCTTATTTTATAAATACCTTGACAAGCCAATAGAAGATATTATGAAGCAGTCAAGTTCTCTTCCTATTTACAGTTTTGATAACTCTGATTCAGCAACCTTGTATGGAATTGAATTAGATGGTAGAAAAAGTTTTGATTATGCTGATAGATCTTTAAAAGATTTTTATCTCTCAGGTAATTTTTCTTATACCAAATCTGATGTGACACTCACAGAGGAACAAACAGATTTATATAGCAACAATCATCGAGAACTTCAAGGATTATCACCAATAGTAATCAACGTCTCTCTAAGTTATGAAATAAAAGATAGATCTCTTACACTCTCATACAATAAAATGGGCAAAAGAATTAGAAAAGTTGGTATGATTGAAACTATTGATGATGAGCAATACAAATATCCAGACGATGTAGAAATTCCACCTCAATTGGTAGATTTTGTATGGATTGAAAATTTTGATGATGCTCTAAATTTTAAATTTAAAATAGGAAATTTACTTGATGAAGAAACTGTTTGGATGCAAGACTCTAGCATTACAAATAAATTTAAAACTGGAACAACTTATAGCCTTGGTTTATCTTACAAATATTAGTTCACTTTGGCATGTAGATAGATTAAAACATGCCAACACAAATCACATTTCTTAAATCACCTTATATTCTTGGTTACAAAACAGTTTCACAAAAGAGACATCATGAGTTTTTTGTAACCATTTTGATATACAAATCTTATAAAATTTTTTATTAAAATAGATTGGAGTAAGCCGCATGAAAGAACTTGTGCTTGTAGTAGAAGACAATCCTGATATTTTAGAACTTTTAGAACATAGCCTTATTTCTGCGGGTTATGAAACATTAGGATTTTTAAATACTAAAAATGTCAGGCAAGCACTCTCCGAGGAAAAAATAGATCTTATCATCATGGATAGAATGCTTCCCGATATAGAAGGGAGTATGTTTATCGAGATACTGAGGAGAAAAAACATACAAATTCCTGTTATATTTCTCTCTGGCAAAGACAGTATTGAAGATATTAAGGACGGCTTTTTAAAAGGGGCAGATGACTATATCACAAAACCTTTTGATATCGGAGAGTTACTGCTGCGTGTTAAAGCCGTCTTGAAAAGATACAACCGAGAATCCAAAGAGATGATGCAGGTTATCCAGTACAGAGATATCACAATGGATCTCAATCTTCATAGGGTCACAATAGAGACATTGGAAGTAAATTTAACCAAGCTTGAAGTTGCTCTTTTGCAAGTCATGATACTCAACAAAGGGAAAGTTCTTGATAGAAACTTTTTACTCAAGCATATTTGGAAAGACACACAAAACATCCATCAAAAAACTGTTAATGTTGCCATGAAAAGACTCAAAGAGAAGATAGACCCTACAAGAGAAAAAGAGTATATCAAAACCATCAGGGGCGTTGGATATGTTCTTGCGTAAAACCTCTGTTACGAATTTGTCTGATGATGAAATTCAGGAACTATCTCTTTGATTTTTTGAAGCTTGTTTGAAGATACTAAAAGCTCATTGATATCCCTGTTTAGCTTTGCCAAATCATATTTTGTCGGTTTTGCAACTGTTATAGAGTCATAGTCCGTTTTTATATCACTCTCATCCATGAGGAGCTCTTCGTAAAGTTTCTCTCCAGGACGCAAACCTATGAACTCTATATTGATGTTCTCTCTTCCACTTAAAGCTATCATTTTTTGAGCCAAATCAATTATCTTTATGGGCTCTCCCATATCTAAGATAAATATCTCTCCTCCTGTACCAATAGCTGCAGCTTGAAGAACAAGCTCACATGCTTCAGGTATCAGCATAAAATAGCGCGTAATCTCAGGGTGTGTTACGGTCACATTATCCCCTGCTTCTATCTGTGCCTTAAACTTTGGTATAACACTTCCACTACTTCCAAGAACATTTCCAAACCTTACAGCAACAATATCTGTCCCTTTAGTATTTGCATTTTGTGCATAGAGTTCGCAAATACGCTTTGTTGCACCCATAACACTTGTAGGTCGCACAGCTTTGTCAGTAGAAATCATCACAAACTTTTGCACACCATACTTTAGAGATAAATCTATAACATTTTTGGTCCCTACTACATTGTTTAAGATGCTTTCATACATATTGGCTTCTACAAGAGGAACATGTTTGTAGGCTGCTGCATGGATGACAATTTGGGGCATATGAAGCTTGAAAGTCTTCTCTAAAAAATCTTTATTGATAACATTTTGCATAATAGAAACAACTGGAAGTGTTTTTAATTCCTCTGTAATCGTGTAGAGATTAAACTCGCTGTGATCTAAAAGTATCAGTTTTTTTGCACCAAATTTTTCACATTGACGGCAAATTTCAGACCCTATACTTCCACCTGCACCTGTAATGAGGATAGTTTTATCTTTGATAAACTGTTTGATTTTTACTTTATCCAAATCTTGCGGATGACGCGCAAGCAAATCTTCAACTGTTATCTCTTTGAGTTGTGCCGCGAGGTCTTTATCTTGTAAAATGTTGTCTATTGAGGGGAGTATCTGTATCTCTTTAAAAATGGGGTTTAGCTCGTTATAAATCTCTTTGACTCTTCGTTTGGATGTTGATGGCAAGGCAATAACTAAAAGGTCAAATTTTTTCTCTGCGGCCAATCCTTTTAAATTTTCTTGTGAGACAACACGAATAGAATCTATCGAGCGATTTTGAAGTGCTTTATCATCATCAACAAAATAGAGTATTTTATACATACTGTTTGCAAACTCAGATTGGAGTTTTATCCCCGCACTCCCTGCCCCATAAATAACAACTGATTTTGATTTTGTCACATGGCTTTTGTGGACAACATAATAATAAAAGTACATAAGAAAATTGATAGCAAAAAGATAGAAAAACAACTCTGAGGCTAAAAAAGAGAGTCTCACTTTGCCATAAAAAAGAGGTAAATAGACAAAAAATGCCACAATATAGACAAAACTTTTTATAAGAAACGTTTTTTGACTCGCCTTAGACCATGAAAGAGAGTAATCTTTGAGTATCACAAACGACGCAACCATTCGAATTGCAATGACACTTGCCACAACCATAAACTCAAATGGCATGTGAAAGATAAAAAATGTCCACCAAAAAGTAGCTGTTGTGAGAACTATGATGACTAAAAGGTTTAGTATTCTTTTATCGATACCCATATTTATCCATGAACTACTCAAATTTTTTCTTACTATCAACAAATCTATTCACACCATAAAGTATAACAATTGCTAAAAAAAATGCCACAAATATATTACTTAAAAAATAGACCAAAGCCAACAAGACACCATTGACTCCAAGAGAAAAGAGGACAACCTTCTCATGTCCCCATCCACTTTGTGTAAGTCTTTGATATGCATGTTTTTTGTGTGCTCTAAAAATATTTTCACCCTTTTTGTATCTTCTAAAAAGTGTCAAGGTAGCATCTACCCAAAATGTTGCAAAAAGTATGATCCAAATCCACAAGCCAGCTGCTTCATGATTTGCAGAGTAAAGTGTAAATATTGCGACATTATAGCCAAGCCAAGTGCTGCCAACATCTCCCATAAATATTTTGGCCTTGTGCCAGTTCCAAAGTAAAAAACCTAAAACTGCTACTACGAGAACTAAAAAATAGCTCTCTTTAAAAATCAAAAATCCGCTAAGCCCAAGAAAAACTGCTTCACTCCCTGCATACCCATCTATACCGTCTAAAAAATTATAGATATTTATAAACCAAAGGATGATAAAAAAAGCAACTGTATTGGTTATCAATTGGTTGGTTATGCTCAAAAAGAACAAATCAATCTCATGCAGTCCGCCTAAGAAATACAGACCACAAACTGCCATAAAAGCTTGCACCAAAAGTCTTAACGTTGGACTTATCTCAAACAAATCATCCACATATCCTACAAGTGCCACCCCTACACCAACCATAAAAGCACCATATAAATCACTTGAGATATCCCCCTCGTAAAACAAAAAAGAGATGCCTGCAAACCAAGTGAGTGCTATGGCAACTCCCCCTCCATGAGGCGTGGCAACGCTATGGGAACTTCTTTGCGTCACTTTTGCTACAAGTGACTTTTTGATGGCAAAAATTTTTATAGCGTATGTCAAAATGAATGAAAATGAAAATAAAACAAGGTACATCATAATTATATTTTAGCATTATTGTAACTTATTCACCCTTTTTTTTATTTTTACAAGTGCTATTTTAAGATTTGAATCTGATTTCTCTTTTCCTGCACTATAATATATTCAAATTTATTAAAAGGTGTTTTTTATGAAGTTATTCGCATTAGTTATGTTATGTTCTAGTTTATTGTTTGGTGCTGTTGATATCAATACGGCTAATAAAAAAGATTTGCTTGCTTTAAATGGTTTGGGTGATAAAAAGGTGGATGCTATCTTGGCATATAGAGCGACACGCTGTTTTGAAAATGTCAATGCTTTAACAAAAGTAAAAGGGATTGGTCCAAAGTTTATTGAAAAAAATAAAGCTAATTTAACTGCAAGTGCTTGTAAAGCAAAATAATCAAAGAGTGCTTCCCCATGCCAAGCTAAATCTTTAGCTTGTAAACTTTGGCATGCGGGCTCATCACAACCTTCTCAAAAAGTGACGTCTCACACTCTTCTAAAACCATCATCTGAACGTATAAAGAGTTGTATGTTTGTTCATCTACAACCAAAAAAGTTTGATATGCTGAGAGGTAAATCACACTTAGTGGTGCTGTAACGTTGAGGGTGTGAACATTTTTTTGAAGTTGCATCATGTTGTCATAATACGTTAGCACAAACCTTCGCACCGCTATTTTTTGCGCCCCAATGGTAAGTGTTTTGTCCACTTTATTAAAAGCGATATCACTTCCTAAATAGATATTTTCCTGAGATTCTTGAAAATTTCTACTTACCAAATAAAAAGGAGGTGTCCCTTTTTCTCCATTCATGAGATTTAAGTTTGAAAACATGGTCACAGTTGGATAAATCTCTAGCATTCTAAAAGGGAGATAAAAATAAATATCTCTCGTTTTTTTGGGCATCTCAAGCGTATCTGTTTGCAAAGAGAGCAAAAAATCATTTGCATCGCTAAAGCCGTACTTTTTTGTCATCTCTTCTATATTAAGTGAGAGGGGAATTTTTTCAGATTCATTGCGCTCCTCATTTGCTTTTTGAATCTCAAAAGCTTTTTCGGTAAACTCAACATCAAGGCGTGCCATTTTCGCTGCGACATCTTGGGGATTTGTGAGCATAAAACTCACCGCAAAATTGACACTTCCCTCATGTTTTCCACCATCAATAAGTGTCTTAACATCGGCATAATATCTTATAGGATAGCCATAATCCCACCAAGCAACAACATAATCTTCTCTGCTTGCTATTTTGGACAAATTATCCAAAATTTTCACCTCTTCTGCATTAAAAACAGTTGGAACTTTATACTCCTCAATATGCTTGTAGTTTGGATATAAAATCGCTACCGTTAACATGATGTAGGCAAAATATTTTACACTCTGTTTATTTGTGATAAATCTCGTAAGTTCTGTGATGAAAAATGCACCGCCAAGGGCTAAAACAGGGACAGCATAGATGGTAAAACGCAAACCGCCCACACTTGCCAAAAACCCAAGCCCAATCAAAGGGAGACTAAAGAGCATGACTTTGTGCTTATAGACCAAATATAAAAACCCAAGAACGGATACCATAAACGTGATTACGTGTCCACTAATGCGCTGCGCAAAAACTTCAAAAGGAATCTGCCCTGCTTCTCTGACTGTTTGCATAACACTAAAAAAATGAAGTCCAAGCCCATCATTGCCAGCTATGATGGCATCTTGAAATACATACCCTTTAAGCTGTGACCAAATTGGATGAAATCCACCTGTTACAAAAAAGGCAACCACTGAAAGAGCCAAAATAGCGTAAGTAAATTTTTGATACTTTGTTTGTTTAAAGATATAAAAAACTGCCAAAACAGCCCCAAGTCTCGCAAATCCATCAAGGTTAATCATAGCAAGCATCATGATGGCTAAAAGTTTGTAGTTATAAAGATTTTTTCTATCAAACACTAACGTATAAAAAAGGATAAGACCAAAAAAGGAAAATTCTAAAGAGTAACTCTGAGGGTACCACCATCTGTAAACCAAAATATCTAAAGCCGTGATGAGCAAATATTTCTCTTCATTTGTATTAATTGCCCAGATGATAGACCAGAGTAAAAACATTGGAAGAACAATATTGAGCATATCGGTGTCATAGTAGCCAATCATAGTGCGGTTATAGTAACTCCACGCCATAGAAGCTAAAAGTGCAGCGATAAACCCCATCTCAAGGTTTTTCAAACCTTTTGCTATCAAAATAACAGGGATAACGATAAGGGAGCTTAAAAACACTGGCATATACAAAAGGATGCTCTCAAAAGAAAACGGCAAAATAGCAGCAAAAAATGCCGTGAGCTTTGAAGGTGCCGAAGTGATGGGCGAGAGACTGTTTTCTTGAGAAATACCACTTAAAATATCTCTAGCACCCTCTGCATAATAGTAGCCATCATTGGTGTTTATCATCAATTCACCAGCATATTTGAACTCTTCAAAATCGGCAAACTGATACATCCAAATCATTCTCACACCCACCGAAAAAGCAAATGCGACGAGTATGTAAAATATCGTAAGTTTGGTCTCTTTGGTTATGCTGTTCATGCGGTCTCTTCCCTTTTTTACTCTAAAATTTGCGCCATTTTATCACACTTTAGGATACTTTATTTTTTTGTTCTCTCCACTTGAGGGAGCGAAACGTCAAGAATCTCTTTTGTAATCCCTTTGTTATAAGCGTTGTAAGCCCATCTTGCAAATTGTGCGAGAAGTTCTTCATTTTCTTTGTGCAATCTCTCATTTTCTGCTTCAATTCTTTTAAGTTTTTGAATCATGTGAGCCATTTCTATAGAGATATTTGCATCTGCGGGGCTCTGGTTTGAAGTTCGATTTTTAGCTAAATCAAATGCAGATTGAATCCGTTGATGCTTTGAGAGTGCTTGACGCGTGTATCTGACACCAAGCTGCATTTCAATCGCATCAATCAAACTATCCCATGTAAGTCTCAAAGACCATCCATCTAAAATACCCATAATCTGCTCAATCGCTTCCTCGCTTAAATTGAGAGCGCGACTATATTTTGCAGAACTCATATTGCATCACCTAAAAAAGGGGAAACTGCACCACTCCATGCGCGTTTTAAAACAGTTGGCGAGAAGTCATGAGGGAAATCTTGGTGGCTCTGTTTGATTGTAAAAAATATTTTATTGAGTGCAATTAGACTGAGTGGTTTACCGCTTTTCTCAGCGATAAATAAAAATTCATGGTATTGTGACTCTGGAAAAATTCCACGATGCCCTAAAATATACTCCAATGTTGTATCAACTATTTTTTTAGGAATTTGGATTTTTTTCTCTTTTGTTTGAACCAAAGGCTGGTTGACTCTAGGGTCATCTTTGTCATCTGGTCGCTTGAGAACTAAAAATGTGTGTGATTTAAAATCAATATCTGAAATTTTCATATTTAACAGTTCTCCTCTACTTAAGCCAAATTGATAAAGCCACACCACTATCAACTCATTTCTAGCTCTGAGAAATTCACTTTTCCAAGGATTAGTATGGGATTTTTTATCAACGATAGAAAACAAAAGACTCAATTGACTCGCCGTTAATCCATCATGAACACGAAGGGAGTCTTTTTTAAATTTTGGAACTTTTGCTGTAAATTCCGCTGCAGTAAAAGCTATAGACTCTTCGAGTGCAATGCTATATGAAGAAGAACTTTTCGCTTGAGAGAGAAAACTTTTCGCTAGCCATACCAAATAATCTCTTATGGTTCTCATTCTGTTGGCTGTAGTTGCCAAATCAACGCTTGAGATATCTGAGATATTTTTGCTCTTGGCAATATTTTCAAAAGAGCGTGTGCACAGTTCGCAAAGTGTCTGAATCTCTAAAGAGGATAAAAATTTCCCTTGTTCAAAACGTTTATGAAGAGAGATTTCTTCATAAGAGTGTTTTTCCAAAAAAAAGAGGATTATAAACAAATGACGGAAGTTTTGTGTGATTGTATTGACTGCCAACCCTTTTGCTCTGAGTTGCGTCATGGAGTAGAGGGTGATCCAATAATGGGGCATTCCAGTTCTTGAATCGATACACATAGGAAACCTTTCTCCAGTATCTAAGAGTATAGTTTTTATGATGTAATGCATTGAAAAGTTAAACGGGCATCTCTAAAATGGAATCTCATCTTCATCAATATCAATCACAGGGACAGAATCACGACTAGGCATTTCACGGCTTTGCTCTCTGGCTTGCGTATTGTTTGGTTTTTTATAGCTTTGTTGCGGTGCAGGTTCGTTACGTCCATAACTCGCTTGTGCAGGTTTTTGATAGCTGAGCTCTTTGCCTTGCTGTGGTTCGTAATCCATCTCTGAGTCATCATTTGTCGGTCCATTATAAGAACCTTGGTTATCACCCTTAGAGTCTAACATCTGCATCGTCTCGACTGCTACAGAGTGTTTGGAACGTTTTTGTCCATTTTGGTCGACCCACTGTTCAAAATTTAATCTTCCCTCAACAAGGATTTTACTCCCTTTACGAAGGTATTGGTTCGCAACTTCTGCACTTCTTGCAAAAAATGTGATGTCAACAAAACAAATTTCCTCTTTCTTTTCACCATTGCTAGTAAATTTGCGGCTTGTCGCGATAGCAGTTTTTGCTATGCCCATGCCCCCTTGAGAGTATCTAAGTTCGATATCACGTGTTAAGTTTCCAACTAAAATTACTTTGTTAAACATGGGCTCTCCTTGATGGCTTAGAATCTACTGATTATTCAGCTTCGTCTTCTTGAGTTTCGTCTAAATCTTCATGAGGTATTTCTGCAAATAGAAGCGTATCTGTTTTTTCGTGCGCGTCTGTCCCTTTGTTAGCTTTTGTAACTAAATGATTCCATGCCGCTATTTCACGGTTTGTATCGTATTTTATAGTCACAAAACGAAGAAGAGCTTCGTTGATACGAAAACGTCTCTCAATTTCAGAAATTGCTGATGGAGCAATCGTGTAATAAATAACATGGTAATATCCACGTTCGCTTTTGTTGATAGGGTAAGCTAATTTTTTCATCCCCATCGCACTTGAAGCAGCAATAACGCCACCGTTTGAAGTGATAAGTTCTTCAACTGTATTCATAGTAACTTGAATTTCTTCTGCTGTTAGTGTAGGTTTTACAATGACTAGGTTTTCGTAATGTCTCATAGAGTATAATCTCCCTTTGGTATGTCCCCTTAATGGGGCTTGTTTCCCTTTCGGATATGTATATATCACTTAAGCAAAGTGATACAAAGAGAAAGGAACTCGCAATAATACAAAAAAAATGCTTAAAAAATCACTTACTGGCAATTTTTTTGCAAAATTATGGCAAATTTCAATACAATGGTACTTATTTTGTTAGGCACGTTACAGTAGTTCGGATAGATATTTTGGAGAAAAAATGGCAAAAAGAAAAAAAAACATTGAAACAAACAGTACAAAAACACTCACGTATATAGCATGGGCGCTTTCACTTATCGCACTTGTTTTGGGTGCTTTGTTGCTTGGGTATTATTTTGGCTATGCGAATGCAAAAAAAGAGATACAAAAGCAAGAAAAAATTAAATATGAAAAAAAATTAGCTCTCGCCAAAAAAGTTGAAGAGGCGACTAAAGAGACAAAACTCAGTGTCAATGAGAGGCTCAAAGAAGTCCTTAAAAATGAAGAACAAAATGCAACGCCTCCACTCAAAGAGAGTATAACGCCTCCTCCGGTCATTGAAGGAGCTTCACATGAGTATGATGAAATTATCACTGAAAAACCTCCCATTGAACTGGCAAGAAAACCGCTCATCACCTCAGAGAGACCAAAACTAGCCATCATTATAGATGATGTCTCCATGAAATCACAAGTCATCGCCATAAAAAAGTTACATCTTCCCTTAACCATGTCTTTTTTACCGCCAAGAGAAGCACGACCTGATTCTGCCAAATTAGCCTCACAAGAGAACTTTTACATGGTTCATCTCCCTCTAGAGGCGCAAAGCTACTCAAAAGAGGAGCCTTTCACTCTCCATGCGCAAGATTCGCAAAGCATGATTGATGCAAGAATCAAAGAATTGAAAAAACTTTTTCCTAAGGTCGCATACATAAATAACCATACGGGAAGTAAATTTACAGCCAACGAAACTGCTATGAAGCGACTAATAAAAACACTTAAACATGAAAATATCTCTTTCATAGACAGTCGAACAACAAGTAAAACACAAGCACCAGCAGTTATGGAAAATCTTGGCTTGACTTATGTGGCTAGAGATGTATTTTTGGATCACTCGACGGACACCTCTTCTATCAAAGCACAAATACTCGAAGCTATCGAAATCGCAAAAACTCATGGAACTGCCATAGCCATAGGACATCCTCATGTCAATACATTGCTCGCTATTGATGAATCAAAAAAACTTCTCAAAGAAGTTGACTTAGTATATATTAACAAGCTTTACTAAAATGGGACGCATTCAAGAGCTTATACCTGAGCTTGCTTCCATGAAAAAGTATCCTCAAAATCTTTTTTATGAGGGAAATCTTGCACTTTTACAATCGCCAAAAGTCTCCATCGTAGGAACAAGGAAACCCTCTCAATATGCCCGCACCCTTACCTATCAGCTTGCCTCTTTGTTGTCAAAAAGCGGTGTTTGTATCGTGAGTGGTGGTGCTATGGGCATCGATGCTATCGCGCATTCTGGAGCAGGAAGTTCAAATACAATAGCAGTTTTGCCCTGTGCAGTTGAGATTAAATACCCACATATCAATAAAAATCTCTTAAGCGATATAGAAAAAAATGGGCTTCTTTTGAGTCAATTTGAAGAGGGATTTCAAGCAACACCATGGAGTTTTGTGCTAAGAAATGAAATCGTAGTCGCCCTTGGAGAAGTTTTGGTCGTTGCTGAAGCGGAGCTTGGAGGTGGAAGTATGCGAAGCGTTGAGTTTGCACTGGGCATGGGCAAAGAAATTTTTGTTCTCCCGCACAGACTAGGAGAAAGCAGCGGCACAAACGCCCTCTTACAAGAGGGCAAAGCAAAGCCCTTATATGACCTTGAGGCGTTTGTCTCTAGGTTTGCCTCTACAACACTGATAAACACAAAAAACGACCCATTTTTAGAATTTTGCAAAACAAACCCAAACTATGATGTAGCACTTGCAAAATATCCACAAAGAGTGTTTGAAGCAGAACTCAGCGGTGAGATAAAAATAGAAAATGCAAAAGTTTTTCTAGTATAAAATTTTCTCACAAAACCAACATGGCATCGCCATAAGAGTAAAATCGATAGTTATTTTTTATAGCATTTTTGTAAATTTCTTGAGCTTTTTGGACTCCCACAAACGAAGCGACAAGCATGAGAAGTGTTGATTTTGGCAAATGAAAATTTGTAAGCAAATGGTTGACTCGAAGCGGTTTATTGTTTGGATGGAGAAAAAGATTGGCTTCACCTTGCGTTGTATGGGGATTTCTCACGTAGAATTCTATCGTTCTTGTTGATGTTGTCCCGATGCTTAAAATCGCTCGAGGTGAGTCAAGAAGCTCTTTTGCCTCTTTTGAGATCTCATAATATTCTGCGTGCATCGGATGCTGTGTTATCACCTCTGTCTCAACGGGCTTAAACGTCCCGCTTCCTACATGGAGTGTGATGTATGCATGGTGAAAATTTTTGCACACTCTTGCGTGTTGTTCTGGTGTGAAATGCAGCGACGCAGTCGGTGCAGCAACAGCTCCCTCATGAAGAGCAAAAACACTTTGATACTCTCTTGCATCTTCTTGATTGTCAGCTCTTTGGATATAAGGCGGAAGTGGCACATGACCGATTGCATCTAAGATAGGCAAAAGCTCTTCAAATCGTAAAATCTCCCCATGAAGCATAAAATTCACAACTCTGCTTCCATCCTCTTTGAGCTCTTTAACAAGAGCAACTAGACCTTTATCAAAAAAAATCTCCGTACCGCTCTTCATCTTCCCTCGTATATAAACACTGATATCATTTGCATTGAGTGCTCGGTTTATAAGTAGTTCTACTTTGCCGCCACTTTTTTTTTGCCCAAAAAGTCTTGCTTTAATCACCTTTGTATTATTAAAAATGAGTGCGCATTCGCTTGGAATAAAGTTTTCAAATTCATAAAAATATGTGTGGATAATTGTGTCTGTTTTTCTATCATACACAAGAAGTTTGGCAGCGTCTCTAGGTGTTGCAGGCTCTAAAGCTATGAGCTCGTTTGGGAGGAGAAAGTCGTAACTACTTGTGAGTAACTCGAAGTTACTCACTTTTTTTCTCTATGACAAGGGTTTTACCTTCTTCTTCCTCTTCTTCTTCAATCGGCGTAGCGGGATTGACAATTCGCACGATTAAAATAGACATACCATACAGTATCGTCAGCGGTATTGCCATCAAAAACTGAGTGAGAACGTCTGGCGGGGTAAGAATCGCTGCGACGATAAAGATGATGACAATCGCGTACTTAAAAAAATCTCGCATTTGTTTGTCATCTACCAACCCTAAAATAGCAAGAAAATAGGCAAAAATAGGGAGTTCAAATGCTATGCCAAAACCAAACATGAGTTTTGTAAAAAAACCTACATAATCCTCAATGTTAATAAGAGGAGTAAATTTAAAACTACCAAAAGCGATAAGAAAATCAAATCCAAAAGGGGTCACAACATAGTAAGAAAATAAAACACCGATAAGAAACATAATCGTCCCGCCAAAGATAAACGGAATAATCATTTTTTTCTCATTCGCATAAAGACCAGGGGCAACAAACATCCAAATTTGTGCGAGTATGATAGGCAAAGCCCCTATAATTGCCGCAAAAAAAGAGACTTTGATGGCGACAAAAAAAGCTCCACCAACTTGACTCGTTGTTACCATACCATTAGCAGCATTGACAGAGACTTTTCCAACTTCGATGAGTGCATTATTGAGCGGCTGAACCATCCATGCTAAAATAGGCTCATGAAAGTAAAACATCACAAAAAACATCACGATTAAGCTTGCGACTGAAATACCTAGGCGTTTTCTAAGCTCTATTAAATGGGGTCTAATTTCATCAAACATTTGGCGTCTCTTTTGTTATTTTTTTCTCAAACGTTATTTGTTCTTCTTTGTAAATATCTTTAGACTCTTTTAAAACAGGCGCATCACCAAGTATGTCATCCCCTATACTATTTAAATCAGTAGCTATTTTGTGCATATTTGTAGCTTTTTCTAAGCTTTCACGCGCTTTAATAAGCTCTCTTCTGTAAGCCATCGCTTCTTCTTTTATCTCTGCTACGCTCATCTCTTGCTCAAGGGAATCTCTCACGGTACCGATTGTTTTCTTAACACTTTTGAAAAATTTAGCCACATCTACTAAAGCAGTGGGAAGCTTGTCTGGACCCAAAAACAAGATAGCGATCACAATAATAATAAGTATCTCTCCAAAACCTAAACCAAACATGATAAACCTTTAAAATGAGATTTCTTGCAAAACTATCTTTTTAGATTGCTTCACTTTGTTCGCAATAACGGCTCTTGTAAAGAATAACTGTCATTGCAAAAGACAATACTCGTCATTGCGAGGAAGAGTGACGAAGCAATCTCAACCTATTGTATTTTTGAAGCAAGAGTTTATCAAAAGAATGATTTAAAAGTTCTTCAACAAAAAAGAAATCATGATAATTTTTCTATTTGACCTGCAGAGATTAAAAAATTTTTGAGCACATTAAGATCCTTGGTGCATAAATCAGCTCCCTCGACGAGAATGGGCTTTTCACTACTAAAAAGAGCTTGGCCACCCACAACTATCAAGCCTTGAAATGCCACTTTATCGGATTTTAACTCACTAACAATATTCTGTAAAGTTATAATATTAGAGGGGAGAGTCAAAGATAAAAGAAGTAAATCAGGCTTGAGTTCATAAACACTTGAGAGCAACTCTTTACTTGAAATTTTAGTGCCAAGGTTTTTGACATCATAGCCGCAAGAATCTAAAAACTTCCCAACTATCTTCACCCCCAAAGTATGCAACTCATCTCCTACGGTAGAGATGAGAGCTCTTGATTTTTTAAGTGATGATTTATTTTTTTGGATAAAAAATGTGTCGATTATCTCCGAGGTAAGCGCTGTGGCGAGATGCTCTTTTGCAACACTGAGTTTATTATACTGCCACTTATGTCCTACGTCGTACATGAGAGGATTTATCACTTGTTCTATAAAACGAAAAATATCACCATCAAAAAGAGGAAGATTTTTTTCAATAATCGTATGAAATCCCTCTTGATCTGAATCTAGTAAACATACAGATAAATCATCAAAAATTGTTTTGTATTTTTCATTTATAATAACTTTTTTAGGGCTTCGAGAGAGCTCTTTAAAATGGTTGTGATGTTTTATGAGGTATTCATACATAAGATTTATTTCACTACTATGAGACTGATACAAATGATTTGTGATGCTTTGTTTCCATAAATCATACTCGACTAAAAAACAATCTACATTCACACCCCTGCTCTCATAAACACTATATTTCCAGACAAAAAACTCCTCGATAAGCTCATAATTTTTTGTCATTAAGATACTACTAATAATCCCTTCATGAGTGATAAGTGACTCATAAAGTTCTTCTTGCCCTACAGTCGCAATAAACTCCTTGACTGAAAAATCTTCAGACTCTTGAAGTGTGTGAAAAACTTCAAAAGCTATCTCAAAACTTTTTTGCATAAAGTGTTCAAGCGCTATGTAGGTAAAATTATTATGAAACTTATGGAGCATTATTAAATCCTAAAGTAAAGTTTAAAAAAGCATCCAACTGCATAGGCATATTAAAGTGGTACCCTTGTGCTAAATCGCATCCCAATGTTTCTAAAAGTTCTAAATGCTCTTGCGTCTCTATCCCCTCTGCTTGTGCTCTCATGCCAAAAGTTTCAGAGAGCTTTATAATCGCTTCAACTATCGCCATGTCACTTTTATCTTCTAAAAAATCTCGTATAAAAGACTGGTCGATTTTAAGTTTGTCTACTTTAAAATTTTTGAGATAACTTAAAGAAGAGTACCCTGTTCCAAAATCATCGATAGCAACTTGAAATCCTATCTCATGGAGTTTTTCAAGCTTTACAGTCGAGACATTTGAGTTTTTCATGATGTGTGTCTCAAGAAGCTCAAGCTCAATTTGGCTTGGTTCTATTGAAAAATCTTTGCAAAAACCGACAATACTGCCAACAAATTTAGGTTCAAAAAAATGTTTGGCTGAGATGTTGATAGAGACTTTAAAGTCACTGTGCTTAAAGGCAGAGTTTATAGCTTGCATATCATGAAGAACTTTTTTAAAAACAAGCTCACCAAACTCTATGTTCATTCTGCTATCTTCGATAATGTTGATGAAATGAAAAGGTGTCAAAACCCCTCTTTTTGTATGGTTCCAGCGGACAAGAGCTTCTGCTCCAATAATTTTCTTGGTTTTTACATTGACAATCGCCTGATAATACATCTCAAACTCATCTTTTTCCATAGATATTTTAAGTTGGTTTTGCAGGGTGAGTTTTGTTGAAACTTTGTCCGTCATCGCTTGGTTGTAGATTTTAAAACCGTTTCTATCGTTTTCTTTGACCTCATACATCGCAGCGTCAGCATGTTTAATAAGGTCTTCACTATCTTCTCCATGAATTGGATAGATGGCGATTCCTATAGAAAGAGACATAAAAAAGACCTTATCCTCAATAGCAATAGGTTCTTTGATATTTTCATTTATCTTGTTGGCTAAAACCAACATATCATTTGTCTCTTTGACATCTTTAATGATAAGAACAAACTCATCGCCGCCAAGTCTTGCGATAAAATCTTCTTGTCGTATGCTCTGTTCAAGGCGTTTTGAAACTGTTTTTAGCATATCATCACCAATACCATGTCCATACGTGTCATTCACATCTTTAAATTTATCAAGGTCAATAAAAAAGAGTGCAACTTGGCTTGCATTTCTTTTGGCACTTTGAATGGTATTTTTGAGGTGCGCTTCAAACTGAACTCTGTTTGCTAAACCTGTAAGGACATCATGGTTGGCATAAAAATGGAGTTTCTTATCTGCTTCTTTGAGTGTTGTAATATCTGTAAAAATGGCGATAAAAAACTCTTCATTATACTTAGGATTGACTGCTTTTGCGATGCTAAGCCACTCAGGATAAATCTCTCCATTTTTTCTTTTATTCCAAATTTCACCTTGCCATGAGCCGTTATTTCTAAGAGCATCCCATAGATTTTCATAAAAGTTTTTATCATGGATACCTGAGTTTAAAAGCTTTGGCGTTTTACCTATGACTTCCTCTTTTGTAAAGCCTGTTATCTTGCAAAAAGAGGTATTAACGGAGATGATTTTACTTTTATTATTTGTGATAATAATCCCTTCGTTGGAATTTTCATAAAATACTGCAGATTGCTCAAGTTGAATCTCTTTTTGCTTTTGAACAGTTATATCTGAACAAACATGGATAATAAATTCAAAATCCACAATATAAAAAATGGATTCAAACCATTTATCCCCTTCTTCTTTTTGTTGTGTAAAAGATTTAGTAATTTGGAGTTTTTGCTTCACATATTTAAAATCTGTATTACAGTTGCTAATTTTATCAAAGGTGAGTTTGTCTATGTGCTCAAAGCTCAAATCATTCGCAAATAAATAGTGTTGATTTGCATAAAAAAGAGTCCCTTGCATCGTATAAACACCTATTCTAGCAGGGTGTAAATCGACTACTTTTGCTAAAACATGGTTCTTCTTTAAAAGAATATTGCTTCTTTGTATTTTGTACGATTCTGTCTCCATAAAATTTATGAGCTTAGAAAAATCTATGGGTTTGGTAAGAACAAGGTCTAAAAACTGCAGATTTTTCATAGATTTTGGAATATTGACAAAGTTAAAAGGGGAGACAAAAACACTTTTAATATTAGTAGATTCAATATTTTTAATTTCACCAATGGCTTCTATATATTTTTTACTATAGAGATCTATAAGGAGTATATCATATGCGTCAGCTTGAAGATCTTCAAGGGTCTCTTTATTTTGTATAAGTAAAGTCTCGATGGAGCCGAAAAAATTTTTAAGGATAAGCTCATACGGTTTAAAAACGACACTTTGTTCGGCAACTATCAATAATTTTGATTGAAACATTAGATACTCTTTACTACAATGAATTGTATTTTTTCCTCAAAGAGTCTACCCAGAGCCTCTGGCTCTTCATAGTAGGCAAGGAGGTGTTCAAACGCTGTAGCATTGTACTTTTGAGAGCTTACTTCTAATACTAAAGAGGTGGAATCAAGACGAATCGAGCAGCTTTGCACCTCAAGTCCAAGGAGGCACTCAGTGAGTCTCAGAACAAACTGAACTAACTCTTTAGAGTCCGCCATGATGACTGTCTCTTTATCAATGAGAGTCGTAACTACAAGAGAATTTTGTTCAAAAGAGCTATGAAAAAGGCGAATTGTTTTTTGTAGCAGTTTGACAAAGTCAAGCTCACGGTAAAGATGAACATCATTATAGTAAGCAATATTACCGTTGATGATGGTGCTCATGTTGATGAGCAGCGTATTGAGATGCGTGGTAAGCTCTTTTTGTAAAGAGAGATCATCGCCACTATGTTGAAGACTGTTTGTGATAAGCGATGCTTCAGAGAGTGTATTTTTAAGTCCTACCGACATATCCAGCATAGCGATTTGTAAAAGATTCAGCTGAGATGAGGAGGAGGTTTGAAGGGCTGAATGTTTGATTTTCTTAAAAGATTGCTCTATCGTTTGTCCTATATCCATCCCTGAAGATTCTTCATATTTTTTCACCTGCTCTTGAAGCATCTGTTTTTGTGTGATGTCTTCCATACTAAAGACGACTCCCACAAAATCCCCTTTTATATCAAAAATAGGAGAACCATTGAGAGAGATTAAAATCCTGTACTTTTCACCTGTTTCCAGAGAAAAAGCAAGGTTTTTAACAGAACCAAAAGATTTTTTGATAATATTTATGGGGATATCATGTCTGAGTAAAACATCTCCATTTATATCAAGAATATTCCACTCTGAGCCGTCAATATAGCGTTCTAAAAGCTCTTTTTTTGGAAGTTTAAAAAGGTTTTGTGCGTTTGTGTTGGCAAAGTTGATTTTGCCTGTGGTATCAGTCATGATGATAGCAACAGGAGTCGTGTTGATAATGGCTTCGGTGAGCTCTTTTTGTTTTCTTAAGTCATCCGTTTGAAATCGAAGTTTCTTTGTCAACTCTTCGAGCTGTTTCGCCCGAATATCTTTGTCATCATAGACAACTTTAAGCTCACTGTAGGCAGTTTGAAGCTCCTCATTTGTACTTTGAAGCTCCTCATTTGTCGTCTCTAGCTCTTCGTTTGAACTTTGAAGCTCCTCATTTGAAGAGCTTAACTCTTCGTTCAAACTTTGCATCTCTTCATAAGAGGTCTCAAGCTCTTCTATGACGTTTTGAAGGTGCGATTTTGTCCGTGTAAGCTCTGAAGTGAGGTTTGTAATCGTCTCATTTTCATTGTCGCTCTCTAAGATATACCCTTTAAGATTTTGGATATCTTCGCTTTGAAAAAACAGTGCATAAAACCAGTCGTCATTTTTGTCATTTTTTACGGGGATAATAATAACTCTAACATATTTAAGGATATCTCCATAGAGTGTGACTGAGCGAAACTGGGTCGATTTGAAAATTTTATTTTTTTGCACCTCATTTAAAACACTTCGCACTTCAAGCGTAAGCTCCTCTTTGAGAGACTTAAAAATATTGGAAGTTGCTCTCCCTTTGGAGTGTGCTAAAAAAGGAATTTCTCCCTTGATATAGAGAATATCGTTAGAGCTGTTGATAAGAACACACTGATTGAGTAAAAACTCAGAAGTTGCTTCAGTGATTTTTTCCTCTAAAACTTCCTCTTCATTTTTTGAAGAGTGCGGTTTAGGTTCTTCATAATTTTTACTTGCCCCACCATAATTGTAAAGTCGTGGAAGCTCTTTTATCCCTGTAAACTGGGCTTTATAAATTTTAAGTGGTTTATTTGCAGTGAGAAATAAATCATAATGCTCCCCTATCGTCTCAGACTTTCCAAGAACCAAAATACCACTGTCTTTGAGTGCATAATGGACAATTGGGAAAAATCGTTGTTGCAAAGTAGCGTTAAAATAGATAAGCATATTACGACAACTTACCAAATCCGTTCGTAAAAATGGGGAGTCGCTGATGATGTTGTGCTTGGAAAAAACTACAAGCTCGCGTATACTTTTTTTAATCTCAAAATGATTTTTTTGAATAGTAAAATATTTGCTTATCAAATCTTTGTCTATATTTAAAAGGCTCGTCTCTGCATAGACTCCGTTTCGAGCGATTTTAAGAGACTCATCGTCAATGTCAGTGGCAAAGATTTTGATTTTGTATTTTGTGATTTTTTCTTTGAGTATCTCACTTAAAAGTATTGCCAAAGTATAAGGCTCTTCACCCGTAGAACACCCGATACTCCAAAAACGGATCTCCTCTCCTTGCTCTTTTTTCTCAACAATAGCCTTAATTTGCTCTTTTACCTCTTCAAAAACTTCGGCATCCCTAAAAAATTCTGTCACGCCAATGAGCATATCGTAATAAAGATTTGTCACCTCTTCAACATTCATTTTAAGATAATCCACATAATCATTCAGAGTATCAACACGTACTGCCGCGAGACGACGCTCGATTCTTCGCACAATGGTACTTCGCTTATACTGGGAAAAATCAACCCCTTTTTCTTCAAAGATGATTCTGTAAAGCTGTTGCATAAACGTTTCATTGATACTCTCACCAATATTTTTGCCAAGGTTATCTATGACTCTGGATATTTCGGTTGCGATGTTTTCTATGGAAGAGACAATATCGACTTTGCCTGTGTTGATAGCAGAGATGGGCATGCCATCATACTTAGCACTTTGAGGAGACTGAGCAATGGTTATTCCACCTGAAGCTTTGATGGCACGTATTCCAAAAGCACCATCACTTCCCGTTCCCGAGAGGATTACCCCAATGGCTTTTGAACCATAGGCTTGTGCAAGGGAATTAAAAAAATAGTTTACGGAGGGTTTTGGACCAAAAGTCGAGTCAACATTTTTGAGATAAATTTTCCCATTATTGACATAAATATCTGTATTTTCCGGAGTCATGTAGATAGTTTTTGCCTTGATGACAATGCCGTTTTGAACTTCGACTACAGGAATATTTGTAATACGGCTGAGTAAATCTACCATCATGGAGCGGTGAGTTGGGCTTAGATGTTGGGCTATTATATAAGAGCAGTTAAGATTATCAGAGACTTTTGCGAGCATGATTTGGAGCGCTTCAAGACCGCCCGCACTTGAACCTATACCGACTACAACTAAATCGTTGATTGCCATTTTAGAACCTTTATGATTGACTTGAATTAAAAGTGTATCGTAATTCAAGCCTAATGATGTTTTAAGAGAATTAAATTTTTAGATTTATCTTCTCTTTTTTAAACACTTTTTAAATTACACTTGCCCTTCATGTAAACCGCTCACGACGAGATAAAAAGAGTTATCTCATCTGCTAGGAGAAAGTCAGGATTCATAAAGGTATTGTTTTGTAAAAAGAGTTTTTTCTCCTCTACTAACATACGAGCTCGCTCTAACTCGGCAGTGTTTAAAATCTCTTTTTTCACCCCTACACATGAGCGAAAACCTAAAAAAAGTTGTTCGATTTTCTTATCTTCCAAAGTGAGCGATTCTCTGCGCACTTCAAGAGGATTAGCAATATATTTTTCCACGCTCGTGCTTGGGTAAAAGCGCTCAAACAAAAGCTTTCCAACAGCACCGCTTCCAAGACCGATGTAGTCTTTATATTGCCAATAGCCCAAGTTATGCCTGCTTTGATAGGTGCCAAAATTGCTTATTTCATAGTGCTTAAATCCATGAGAGACGATTTGTTCAAAAAGCCATGTTGTATTTTTTAAAATCTCTTTTGCCATAAAAGGTTTTTTCTCAAAAGGAGTCCCCTCTTCTATCGTCAAAGCATAGGCGCTGAGATGGTTTATAGGGAGAGAAAAAGCGGTCTCTAAGTCATGTTGGAGGAGCTCTTTTGTATCGTTACGTGTTGCATATATGAGATCAAGCGAGATATTTTTAAAGCCAATTTTGTGTGCATTTTTGATGGCTTCTTTTGCTTGGTCGCTATTGTGCGCTCTGTTTAAGAGTTTGAGTTTTTCACTATTAAAACTCTGAACGCCAAAACTTATCCGGTTTACGCCCAACTCCCACATGCCAAGAAGCCACTCATGAGTCGCACTATTTGGATTTGCCTCGCTTGTTATCTCGATATCACTCGCCAAATAGGGTTGCAAGAGCTTAAAAAGTGGCTCATAAAGTTTTGGTGTCACAGTTGAAGGGGTTCCGCCGCCTATAAAGAGACTCTCAATGCTCTTTGGCTGCACACAAAATCTTTGAAGTTCAAACTCTAGTTGTGTATAAAGTGCCTTCATGTAAAGCTCTTTGAGATGAAATTTGTCCACATAAGAGTTAAAAGCACAGTAAAAACATTTTGAATCGCAAAAAGGGATATGGATGTATAAAAGCATTTGCGATTATATTATTATCTTGCTTTAATGACTACTTTTGTATAATCACACTCTTAAAAAATAGGGAAAAAATAGCAAAGAGGTGCCTTTCATGAGCAAAAAAAATTTATATCGCCCTAATGTTGCGATGATAATTGTTTCAAACAATTACCCTCAAAAAATCGAATTGTTTATGGCAGAACGTAATGACATGAGCGAAGTTTGGCAATTTCCACAAGGTGGCATTGATAAGGGAGAAAAAGTTCAAGAAGCACTCTTTCGAGAACTTGAAGAGGAGATAGGAACGTCTAAACTCAAAATAATCGCAAAGTATCCAAAGTGGCTCTCATACGATTTTCCAGAAGAAATCGCAAAGCAAATGAAACCCTACCATGGGCAAATTCAAAGATATTTTCTTCTAAAACTCAAAAAAAGTGCCATTATCAATATTGCAACGAAACATCCTGAATTTAGCTCGTATAAATTTGTAAGTATTGAAGATGTTTTAAATCAATCAGCACACTTCAAAAAACCTGTGTATGAAAAAGTTATCAAGTATTTTAAAAAGAAGGGACTTTTATAAATGTTAATAGTTCAAAAATTTGGTGGAACCAGTGTCGGTGATTTGGATCGTATTCAAAACGTAGCAAATCGTGTAAGCAAAACGCAAAAAGAGGGAAATGATGTTGTAGTCGTGGTCTCTGCTATGAGTGGAGAGACAAATAAACTTTTAGGCTATGCCGAACACTTCTCAGACACCCCTGCAAAAAATGAGATAGATATGTTACTCAGCTCGGGAGAGCGTGTAACCGCTTCACTTTTGGCGATTGCTTTGAGTGCTATGGGTCATGACGCTATCTCTATGACGGGGAGAAAAGCAGGGATTGTAACCGACAATTCGCACACGAAAGCGCGCATAGAAGCGATTAATCCTGATGTCATGAATGCTGCTTTACAAGAGGGCAAGATAATCGTTGTAGCAGGCTTTCAAGGGATTTCACTTGATGGAAATGTAACAACTTTAGGACGCGGTGGAAGTGATTTGTCAGCGGTTGCCATCGCTGGAGCCATCGGAGCTGATTTATGTGAAATATATACCGATGTCAGCGGTATCTACACCACCGATCCTCGTATAGAACCAAAGGCTAAGAAGTTAAATAGCATCTCTTATGATGAGATGCTTGAACTCTCCTCTTTGGGCGCAAAAGTGCTTCATAGCCGCTCAGTGGAGCTCGCAAAGAAGCTCAATGTCAATCTCGTAACAAGAACAAGTTTCTCTGATGAAGAGGGAACGTTAATAACTAAGGAAGAAAACATCATGGAAAAACCATTAGTAAGCGGAATAGCATTAGACAGAAATCAAGCACGTGTCTCTTTGATCGGTGTGGCAGATAGACCAGGAATTGCTTCAGATATTTTTACAAAACTTGCCAATCAAAATGTCAACATTGACATGATTATCCAAAACAAAGCGCATGACGGCATGGCAAATATAGATTTTACTGTCCCTGTAACAGATTTAAATGATGCAAGAGAGACCGTGGATACATTTATCAAAAGTGGTGAAGTAAGAGACGCTTCCTATAATGAAAAAATTTGCAAAGTTTCTATCGTCGGTGTAGGGATGAAATCTCACACAGGTGTTGCCGCAAAGGCATTCTCAACTATGGCAAAAGAAAATATAAACATCAACATGATCTCTACTTCTGAGATAAAAGTCTCGATGGTTATTGATGAAAAATATGCAGAGTTGGCAGTGAGAAGCCTTCATAGTGCGTATGAGTTAGATAAATAATGAACACTTTTCTTGCCAAGGTCGCACCTTTTTTAAGGCGAGAAATATGTTAGATTTTGCACAATGGAGTCTGGACAAAATCAGAGAAGACGGCGGGTCTCTTAGTTGGCTTGAAGAGCAAAGATTTGACTGGACAACCACAACAGCGCATGCGCTAGAGCAGATTCTGGGCGGAAAAACTATCATACTCATCACAGATCAGAGTAGAAAATGGTTGAAGAGTTATATTTTAAGCGCCATCAATAACCCTTCGCTTGAGAGACCTCTTTTGCCAATTGTCTCCATCGATTCTATTTATAACCATTTCAATGCCATAAATAGCGGTGATATGATTGAAGTTGTGGATGATATGATTTCTTTGTCTTACAAAGATGACTACTTTTTTTGGTACATCGGCAAAGGAAATGACAAAAGAGCCGACATTGCCAAAAGAAGAAATAACAGCTATTTTTGGATTTTTGATGAAGAATTTCACAACGCTTTTACTATGAAATCGTATGACTCTTCTCTCGACATCAAACTTTTACAACTTTACAGACTTTTTAATGCCTCTTTAAATGCGACGATGTATGGAGAAATCAATGTCAGTTGATGACTCTAAGCGAGGGCATATACTTATCTCAACCCAGATTGAGTTAGAATTTCAAAAACTAAAAAATGCTCTTAAACCAAACAGAGTTGTCGGATTTATTAAAGACAAATTTCTTCTAGAAGATGCAAAAGCTGTCGTAGCTGAAGCGTACATCAGTGAATCAAGTACAAAATATATCGTCTTAGGAGCAGAAGAGTTTCATCCTGTTTCTCAAAATTCTCTGCTCAAACTTTTAGAAGAGCCTCCTCGAAATATAGAATTTATCATCATCACTCCCACTAAATCAAATCTGCTTCCCACTGTTCGCTCAAGGCTTCCCATCCTCAAAGGGGAAACTTCAAAAAATATTGCCTCATTTGATTTAAGTCTTGCTAAAATAGATTACGCGCAAATATTTGCATTTTTAAAAGAGCACGCAAGCATAAAAAGGGTCGAAGCAAAACTCTTGGTTGAAGCACTTTTTCACAGAGCGACTGTTGTTGACATGCTGATTTTATCTTCAACGCAACTTGAAAATTTTGACAAAGCATACAGACTATTAGAGCTTAACTCAAGGCCACAAAGCGTTTTTGCTATGCTACTGATGAGTTTTGTACGAGAAAAATAAGTTGCAAATAGAAAAATTATCCTCCTCAAGTGATACAAAAAAACTCCTCCAAGATTTAGGAGTTGATGGTGGTGGAGTAGCTATTTTAGCCTCAAAGATGAAACATCATATCATCTATATCCATGCACTTCATGTTGGCGGTGCCAATATCCTTAAACAAGATGCCCTCTCAATCGGTGCAGATTTAGCCGTGCCTCGTGGGACAGTTATAGCCTCAACTTCTCATGTCGACTGCATCCTTATCGCAACACAAAAACAACTGGAGATACTCTGCAAAAAAGAGCTGGCACAGCCCTTTGGACTTAAAGTTCTCGCCAAAATGCTCAAAGAAGTCGCGCAGATACAAAAGCCCTCTTCTGTGGAAATCATGGGGATTATCAATGCAAATCATGACAGCTTTTTTGCTAGCAGCAGATTTCAAGGCTCTGAGGCAATAAAAGCACTTGAGAAGATGATAGAAGATGGTGCGAGCATCATAGATATTGGTGGAGTTTCATCGAGGCCGTACGCGCAAAAAGTGAGCGCACAAGAGGAGCTTTTACGAGTCAAACCCATTATCGATGCACTTGCAAAAGAGAAACTTTTTGAAAAAGCTCGATTTAGTATAGACAGTTATGAACCTGAAGTTGTCTCCTACGCTTTAGAAAACGGATTTCAAATTGTTAATGATATAACGGGACTGCAAGACGATACCATTTGTAAGCTTTGCGCCGAATATAATGCAACTGCCGTCATCATGCATATGCAAGCAACGCCCCAAACTATGCAAGATAGCCCTAGTTATGAGCATGTTGTTCATGATGTGTACGATTTTTTTGAGCAGAAAATTGCAAAGGCAAATGCTTTTGGTATCAAAGATTTGGTTTTGGATGTAGGGATTGGTTTTGGAAAAACGCCGACGCACAATTTACAGCTCATTAAGAATTTGGAAAATTTTTTAAGACTTCAAAAACCCCTTTTAGTAGGTGCTTCGAGAAAATCACTCATAGACGCAATTTCCCCCGCCCCCACAGAAGAGAGACTTGCAGGGACTTTGGCTTTGCATCTGCAAGCTGTTGCAAATGGAGCCGCTATCCTAAGAGTCCATGACGTAAAAGAGCATTTTCAAGCACTCAAAGTTACAGAGGCACTGACTAAATCATAATACCCTTAATCATATAATAAAAGAGTGCTGCAAGTAACGCAGCAACAGGGAGCGTGATAATCCAAGCAGCAACTATTTTTTTGATGGCATCTCGTTGTACATAGGCAACGTGTTGTGTTTTTTTGAGATGTTTTATCGTTGAGTGGATATGTTTTTCCTCCTCGGCAATCATCTTCTGAAGAGCGATAATTCGCTCATACTCTGCCACTGTTTTAGACTCTTGTTCATTTAATGTTTGGAGCTCTCGCCCCAAGTGACTTAAGACTTTTCTCTCTTGACGCAGAAGGGATGTATCATCCACTATAACAGAATGTTTTTCTCTCATTTGGAGCCATTCTCTTAAAAAGCCCACACCAAAAACTCCACCAATGGCAATATGGGTAGAGCTCACAGGAAGCCCTAGTTGTGAAGCAACAATCACCGTCACAGAAGCAGACATAGCTATAGAAAAAGCTCTGATTTGGTTGAGTTCTGTAATCTCACTTCCCACAGTTTTGATAAGCTTAGGTCCATACAACGCAAGTCCAATAGCGATACCAAGTGCACCAACACCCATGATCCAAAGTGGAATATTTGCTTTTGAAGGTATCCCACCGTATGCAACCGCATCATTGATAGCAGCTAAGGGTCCTATCGCATTTGCAACATCATTGGCACCATGCGCAAAACTAAGCAGTGCTGCTGCAAAGACTAAAGGGATTGTAAAGAGTCCATTTACCCCCTCTATAGTGTTTTTAAGTTTGGATTTTTTTCTTGATAATTTTCTTCTTACAACCATATAAACAAAGAGAGCGGTAATAAATGCTGTCGTTGTTGCCACAAAAAATGAGGGTTTTTCTGTCATGTCCAGCGCAACAAGAGGGAGAAGATTAAGTAAATCAATCACTTGAGGCCAAATTTGCGAAAGACCCTTGAGAATAATGTATGTCACAAAAGCCCATGTCATGATGGCAACAAACAGAGGAACCCATTTTTTTGCCGCGGCAATTTTATCTTCTTGAAAAATAATGGTTTTTTTTATGGCAAATAAAAAGCCTGCTGCGATAATACCCCCAAGAATGGGTGAGATAACCCATGAAGCGACAATTTTGCCTATGGTGGCCCATGAAATTATACTAAATCCTGCTGCTGCAATCCCCGCACCCATCACGCCTCCAACAATAGAGTGTGTTGTTGAGACGGGTGCTCGCATCATGGTGGCAAAGTTAAGCCAAAGAGCCGCCGCCAAAAGTGCCGCCATCATCGCCCACACAAAAGAGTCTGGATTGCTCTCAAAGGCAGCGATGTCAATAATACCACTTTTGATTGTTTGAACAACCTCTCCTCCAGCTATCATGGCACCAGAGATTTCAAAAATAGCTGCGATAATAATCGCACCTAAGAGCGTGATTGCCTTAGACCCAACTGCAGGTCCGACATTGTTTGCAACATCATTCGCCCCTATATTCATAGCCATATATGCGCCTATGAGTGCAGCCATTCCTAAAAATAAATTATTTGAAACTGCCAAAGTATAGGCTAAAACAGCGAGCATAAAAAATAATGCAAAACCTACCTTAACGAAATCTGCTGTGCTCTTCTTTAACAACTTTATCTTATGCTTGTCCATATTGTAGGCTTACTCTTTCATATATGCATTGAGAATCTCTTGACGCTCAAGTGGCTTGTTGTTGGCGTTGTTTCCAAGCGTAGGGACTTTATCTAGTTTAAAAATAGTTTTCATAGATGCCTCTTTTGCTTGCCCAAAAATTGTATGATGTCCGTTAAGCCATGGGGTTTTTGCAGTTGTGATAAAAAATTGACTTCCATTGGTTGATGGACCAGCATTTGCCATAGCAAGAACGCCTGCCTTATCAAAAGTTTTATTTTTATACTCATCTGCAAAAGGTTTTTTCCAAATGCTCTCTCCTCCCATGCCACTCTCAGTAGGGTCTCCCCCTTGAATCATAAAACCTTGTATGATTCTATGAAATGCAACTCCTTTATAGTATCCATTTTTTATGTGTGTTTTAAAGTTCTCGACCGCTTTTGGAGCTACATCAGGATAGAGTTCAAGCTCGATTGTCCCTTGTGTTGTCTCTAAGACGGCGATAGGATTTTTGCTCTGCGCATAAACGTTCATGAGCCCTAATAATAAGAGTAACGCTACAAATTTTTTCATAATTTTCCTTTAGTCTTTTGGTTTAAAATCTAAAGATACTGAATTGATGCAATATCGCAGACCAGTTGGCTCAGGTCCATCTTCAAAGACATGACCCAAATGGGCATCACACTTTGAACAAGTAACCTCTATACGAATCATGCCATGAGATTTATCTTTAATCTCTGTAATGGCATTTTCAACCCCTTCGTAATAACTTGGCCATCCTGTTCCTGAGTCAAATTTTGTCTCTGAGTCAAAAAGTGTTGCACCGCAACAAATGCACGTATACAGCCCCTCTTCTTTATTGTCATAATATTGACCAGAAAATGGAGCTTCTGTCCCATGTTGTCTGCATACATAAAATGCTTCAGGGGTGAGTTGTTTTTTCCATTCCTGCTCACTCTTATTTATTTTCATATTTATTCCTTAAATAATTGATATTTTCACACTCTTGATCATACAAAATATAGCATGTCTCTTCAGACAAGCCTAAAGCGTAATCTAACGCTTCTTTTGAGGCAGAATCTGAATCTAGAAGTATGACAAACTTTGCATGTAAATCACTTAAATCTTCGTATCTTAGTAACAAAAGATTTTCCATGCTTTGATGCACAAGATGCTCTGAACTATCAAGTAAAACAGCATTATCCTTGATAAAAAATTCCAAGTCATCTTTTAATTTTTCTCTACTGACTTCATGACTTACAACTAAAATCCTCTCATGAGCGCTTTTGTCAAGGAGTTGGGAGATTATTTGAAGTGCTTTAGCATGCGAATATGCTTCGTTAAAAACAAATTTTTGCCCTGTTTTACGAAAGCTTTTATGAAAAACATAATCTCCCATAGCGTCATATTTGTTACTTACTAGCAATAAATGCGCTGTTTTTTGCAGATGTCTGAGGTAATATATAAATGCTTCGGGGAGCAAATCAGCATCATCGCACACAAGAAGTTGCGCACAATTATAAGAAGTTCTCAAAAGAGCATCTTCTATAAAAAAAGTCTCTTCAAGAGGCGGAATTTTGCCTATTTTAGTGCGGTGCCGATGGAGCAACTGTTGTGGGGTGATAATCTCTATGGAGCTCACATCTACATAAACCATTGCGTACTCAACCATAGAGACAATTTTTTGCTTAAGCATATCGCAAGCGATGGTTGTTGGCGCTAATACCATGATTCTTATTTTAGGATTTTTGAGTTTTTCTAAAATAACTTTTAAAAGTAAAGCAGTTGTTTTGCCTGAGCCTGCTTTTGCGTGTAACGTTTGATATTTTGTACTAGGAGCATCTATAAAATCTCTTTGTTCTGCAGTCGCAAGATTCTTGACTTGATCGTTTGACATGACAAGATATTGCACAAGCAAACTACCCATAATCGTAGTAAAATTAGGCAAAGAAGATGTCGCACCTGCGACAAGATGCAGTTTTTGGATAATTTCTTTATTCGATGAATCATTGAAGATGACACTCTGTTTTGGGAGCAATTTTTGAAATGCTGCATCTAAACGTTCATACTCTTGAGCGCTTAAGTTTTCCATAATGAGAAAATGAAAGAGAGGTACACCGTCATGATGTGTGAGTTCATTAAATTTTTTTCTTATAAATTCATGTGCGTTGTCAAAGGCGATAGTATTTATGGATGAATTTTGATGCTTTGCTTGAGAGAGTCTCCCCCTTGCTATCACATCATACGACCAATTTTTTTGCTCTATAAGGTATATGCCACGGGTTGAATCTAAAATAAGAAGAGGAATAAAAAAACTTTGTGCATGGTGATAGAGGGTGAGATTTTCATACACAAACATACCGTTGCTAGAACAAACTTCTTTAAAGTTTCCAATAACAATGGATTCACTGTTTTCAATAATGCATGATTTTTTCTTAAAAAATGAGAAAAAAGATGAAAAGTCCATAAAAATTAACACTGCCGCTCGAGCAACAGTGCTAAAAACTATTTACCAGCTGCTATACGGTCTTTAAGACCTTTGCCAGCTTTAAATTTTGGAACCATTTTATCTTGAGTAGTGTACGTGTTGTCCGTTCCTGGCACTTTACCACTTTTACCTTTTTGAAGCGTTGCAGTAAAACTACCAAAACCTACTAAAGAAACCTCTTCTTTGCTTACAAGTGCAGATGTAACAGCTTCAGTAAATGCTTTAATAGCTGCCTCAGCTTCCACTTTAGTTTTGTAATTACCACTTGCTTGTACTAATTCAACGAATTGCGCTTTGTTCATAAAATTACCTTAGGTTAAAAAGATTTCCGAAATTACTTACGTTTCTTGTGAAAGAAAACACTCAAAGATGTATCGTAAATATAATTCAGCTGGAGACACTTTATTATTTATTTGCTTAAATATTTCTTCTTTTTATTAAAAAATGTAAAATAATGGGATATTTTCGAGTCATAAAGTCCCAATTTTGCACGTTTTAAGAGTGCACCCGCAAAAAAATCTGTTTTTTTAGTCATAATCAAAGATGATAATTCTTTTAAATTTCGATATTTATCATGGTTACCATGAATGGCTAAAAACACATCTTCTAATCCATCTCGCTCTTTTTTGGTAAGTGCACTCATCTGACCTCCTCAAGTTTATTTATTTTTCTCACAACTCTAATAATCTCTTCATCGTCTAATTTTCCAAGCATTCTCATGACTATAGAAGCAGCCTGAGGTTTTGCACGACCTAGTTTCCAATCTTGATATGTTCTCATCGAAATTCCAAATGAATCAGCCATATCTTGCAAGGATATTTTTTTTCCATTATTTTTGGATTCAAGAGAATTATGAAGAATATTAAAAAGGTCATGAATTTGCATAAAAGTATTGTACGAGATATATACTTAAATATACATTTTTATATTATTAATATACATTTTAAACATACTAATACACTTTATAATATATATTATACACATTATAAATATAAAAATATATTTTATTTTTTATATTATACACGGTTTTACGTATATAAAATAGATAAAAAAAAGCTTTTAGACAACATTCAATATATATTGTCTAAAAGCTTTAAATTTTTTGTATGGGTAGAATTAAGGGCGTAGAGAGATACTTTTTTCGACAGGATGGAGGGTGATTTTTTCTTCACCTATTTCTAAAAAAAATGGTTCGTACGATTGTGCTTTTGTTTTGTACACTATCTCATCACCACTATCTAACGCAAATATAATCGTATTAAGTCCACGAAAAGGCTCTTTGATACTAATTCTTGCACTGTTTGTTGATTTTTTGATTTTATTTATTTCAGACGATGCTGCTTTGATTTTTTCACTCAAAAGTGCAACGGCGCTGAGATTGTTTTTTTTAGCATCTTGCAAAGAGTCTTGAAGATTACGCACTTCTGATTCTATCAAATCAAGTTTAGATTTTAAGATAGGAATATCTCTGTAGTTTATTTTAAACAAATTGTCTTCTCCACTTACAAGCCTAATCGTAATAGAGTTCGATGCGTACACTTTGAGATGGTGTTTTACATTTCCAATAATAGCGTCTTGTGCATAAATAGTCCCCCCAAGTGAAGCTTCTACTTCAACAGTTGTCCCATGAACTTCCCCTCCTTCTAGGAGATTTATTTTTGCACTATTGCATCGAAGTGTCCCTTTATGCCTGTTGATTTTTGCATTTTTTGCAAACTGAAATGAATCTTTATGGGTGGCTCCATCAACTTGCAAGTAAATGGCTTCAAGAAGACTATTTGCACCTATGTGTCCCGTTACATGGATAGATTCAGATTTAAGCGCAACACCTGCACCAATACTATCTTTATTTGTGTCATTTTGAGCGACATGCACTTCTATATTATTTTTTTCTTCTTGTGCAATTTCATTATTCAATCGAGAAATTTTCGACATTTTTATCTTATTGTCAACCACCAATTTATTATTCATAAGGGTTACGAATCCCTTGATTTTACTGAGATAGAGTTTTTTTTCTGGACTCTCTTGAACTAAAATGGTTGACTCAGAAGTAGACGCATCGACATCAAGAATATTCTTCCCTATCCCATTTTCTATGATTTGTCCAAAGGCATTAAACCCTTTTTTTCCATACAGAGGTTTAAAAAATTCCACAAGCAACTCATCTTTTTCAACCTCAATGAGCTCTTTAGTGGAGACCTTATTTTGAAAATGCTTTATCACTTTGCTCTCTTGAGAGAGCTCAGGGTCTAAACCTTCAAAAAGTGGCATTTTAATTTTTTTTGTAAACTTCCCAGCATAAAGGTGAGGTACAAATTTTTTTAAAGTATCTATCATTGTGTTATCAAATATATTGATAAGCAATCCATTGAATGCTTTTATTTTATTTATCTCTTTGACCAAAGAGACAAAGGTCTCTTGAGCATTTTGAGTTTTATAAGGGATGATAGAAGTGGGCAGAAGCACTATTTTTGGATGAGATGCGTGTTCTTCTAGCTCAATGGAATATTCAAGCTTTAGTTTCGCATTTTTTTTAGCACTAATCTCTATGATATAAACCTGATGGAGTCCTACTTGCTCATTTAAAAGTTTCTCTTTTTCTTTATAGGCTTCATTGATATTTTCATTAAAGAGAACAAAATCAGGAGACGCAGATGTCTTAATAAAAGTTTGTGTAGATTTAATAATAAAATCACACGTACTCACCGCAAGAGCGTTTTGAGCCGCATAAGATTGCAGAGAATTTTTTATATTTTTAGTTTTTACAAGCTTTGATTTTATTTCGCTCATTACGTTTGTATCCTTAGCGTGCCAAAAGGTCACTATAGTCATATTTTGAAAAGTCCAAATAGAGCTTTCCATTTTGTTGAATAATCCTAATATCACTATCATAGACTTCCAAAAATCTTTTTTTAATACTTTTTCTTTGGTTCGATTGTAAATCAAGTGTTTTTAAATAGTCTCTTAATTCTACAATCTGTGAATGATTAAACTCTGTTCTCCCCTTTGGTTCATGAGCAAAACTCTCAATCTCATGAATGGTTTGGGGTTGATTTTCTAGCATCATTTTTGTATTAATAAGTTCAAGTATACTTTTGAGCTGTTCATCTTTAGCAGCGTAAATTTGCTCTAGTTTTTCTATCTCATATCGAAGCATCTGCTCTTTATCGTCAATGAGTTTATCTATTTTTGATTCTAGCTGCACTATTTTGTCTTTGAGATGTTTATTCTCTTTTTGATAGAGTGCTAAAACCGTTGCTACTGTTGTTTTAGGCTTATTAATTTCTGTGGGCACTATGGGATATTTTTCTTTGAGAGTTTGGTCTTGTTCAAAATGGTTTACTACCTCGATAGGAAGAGCCTCATGAGGGGCAAGAACATAAACAACGCCATCTTCAATAACCGCATCAAGTTTTTTAGCTCTTAGCTTAGACTGCACCATCTCTTTGGACATTTTAAAGTGTTTTGAATATTCATCAAGTGTAAATTTCATGATTTTTCCTTTGTCCTTATGCTCTATATAATCGAATTAAAATTGATATTTGGCGGATTGATGATGCCTGCTTTTCTAAGCCAAATAAGACACCCTTGTTTTTGATTGCCATGTTTATCTTCAAAGGTGTACATGGCAGAGTGCTTAAACTCTCTTTGAATTAAAAGAATTTGAAAATCTTTATGCAACTCAAGAAACTTTTTTAAACTCTCATAAGCAGCATTTGAAATCATGACCGTTGAAATAGTGTAACCCTTGAGCTCTAAATATCGTGCACAGTCATTTAAACCATCACCGATATAATTTTTATTGCCTAAAATATCGCGAAATTCATTGACTTCACCTGTATGAACAGCAATTCTTATCCCCTCAAAATAGGGATATTTTTTAGCTATGTGCTCAGAAAAATGGTTAAAGCTTAGCCCCAGTATGGCACCAAAACCTTTAAGTCTTGGGTTGAGGATACAAAAAAAACCATCCCCCGTTGAGACAAATCCAATAATAAGTTTTGTAAGCGGCATATTGGAGTTAACAAGCATTTTCTCAATCATCTTCGAGTAACTTCTTGTTAAAAAATTGATAATTTCAAACTGTTCATCCGCATCTAATTTTGAAAAACCTATCACATCTATAAGAACAATGTCCGTTATCCAAACATTTCGATTTTTACTATTCATCTGCGCTTCTGTACTTTTTAGGGTAATTTTAGCATAAAAAGTATTCGTAATGTCTTGAAGCGTTGTTATATCATATAACTTTAGAGAAGCAAAGTTATTTTAAATGAGTTCTATAATATAATTTTTAACTGATATTACACACCAAACATGAGTAAGGTCAGTTATTAAAAATAAATTTTAGGAAAAATAATGAGCAAAGGTATTTTAGACATGGTAAAGCCAGGGGTGCTTTTTGGTGAAGATGTACAAAAAGTTTATACACATGCAAAAGAGGTAGGGTTTGCGATTCCTGCTGTTAACTGTATTGGAACCGAATCTGTAAATGCTGTTTTAGAAACTGCAGCAAAAGTGAAATCACCTATCATCATACAGTTTAGTAACGGTGGAGCTGCTTTTTATGCAGGAAAAGGCTTAAGCAATAAAAATGAAAAAGCAGCTATTTTAGGAGCTATTTCAGGGGCTATGCATATTCATATGATGGCTGAAGCCTATGGCGTGCCAGTTATTTTACATACAGACCATGCCGCTAAAACTCTTCTTCCTTGGATTGATGGTCTCCTTGAAGCGGGAGAAAAACATTTTGCCACTCATGGCAAGCCTCTTTTTTCCTCTCATATGCTTGATCTCTCTGAAGAACCATTGGAAGAAAATATTGCCATTTGTAAAGCATACTTAACAAGAATGAAAAAAATCGGCATGAGTATCGAGATAGAACTTGGCTGTACAGGTGGAGAAGAAGATGGAGTAGACAATTCTGATATGGATAACTCACTTTTATACACACAACCAGAAGATGTAGCCTTTGCCTATAAAGAGCTACTAGAAGTTTCACCAAACTTTACAATCGCAGCTTCTTTTGGGAATGTTCATGGCGTTTATAAGCCAGGCAATGTACAACTTACTCCTAAAATACTCAATAATTCTCAAAAATATATCCAAGAAAAATTTGGCACGAAAGAAAAACCTGTGAACTTTGTTTTTCATGGCGGCTCTGGCTCCGCTCCAAGTGAGATAAATGAAGCTATCGGCTATGGTGTTGTAAAAATGAACATCGATACCGACACACAATGGGCAACTTGGATTGGCATTAGAGACTATTACGAAAAAAACAAAGGATATTTACAAGGGCAAATCGGCAATCCAGAAGGTGTAGATAAACCAAATAAAAAATACTATGATCCAAGAAAATGGCTCAGAGAAGGGCAAGTAACTTTAGTAAGCCGCGTTGAAGAAGCTTATAAAGATTTAAATGCTTTAGGAAAAAACTAATCTAAAACTTCAAGTACGCCCTCTTAAAAAGTGCGTACTTTTCAATGATTTAAACGATAAAAGAAATCCAATAACTCCTTTGCGCTCCACTTCTATAAATATCACACAAGAATTTTGTTAAAATAACGTAGCAGGAGAGAATATGAATGATACACTATTTACAAAACCAATGAAAAAACAGTTTGAATTTGATGAAGAAGTGGCGGTTGTTTTTGATGATATGCTACAAAGAAGTGTCCCTTTTTATGGTGAATCTCAAAAAATAACAGAATTTTTCGCACTCAAAAAGCTTCAAGAAGGGGGAATCATGTACGACCTTGGATGTTCGACTGCAACCTTACTTTTAAATATAAGACGAAAATTAACACACAATGCAAGGCTTATAGGACTCGATAATTCTCAAGCAATGCTTGATCAAGCAAGGAAAAAATGTGAGGCTTACGGTGCAGATGTCGAGGTAATCTATGCAAATATTCTTGATTTTGACTATAAAATGGCAGACGTTTTTGTAAGTAACTATACTTTACAATTTATTCGCCCACTCGTTCGAGAAGAACTTGTCAAAAAAATCGCTTCATGTGTCAAAAAAGGTGGTATTTTTATCATGAGCGAAAAAGTAATAAGCCACCATGCAACACTCAACAAAGAGCTTATAGAGTGCTATTATGATTTTAAAAAAGAGCAAGGGTATTCACAATATGAAATCATGCAAAAAAGAGAAGCGCTAGAAAATGTTTTAGTTCCTTATAGCGAAGAGGAAAATATAAAAATGGCATTAAACTGTGGGTTTTCTCATTGTGAAGTGCTTTTTCGTTGGGCTAATTTTGCTACATTTATTGCTATAAAATAAATCATTGTGGCAGATTATTAAAAAAAATTTGGATAATGTAAGTAAAACGGTGGGATAACGCATTTGAATAAATGCGTCTGCAGACTTAGAAGATTATTTTCTTCTAAGTTCTTTAATACGAGCTTTTTTCCCTGCAAGATCACGAAGATAAAAGAGTTTAGCACGACGAACACGACCACGACGTATAACTTTGATTTCATCTATAGAGTCACTGTAGATTGGAAATATTCTCTCTATTCCAATGCTGTTAGCTCCAATTTTACGTACAGTCACAGTTTGACCTGTTCCTTGTCCTCTTTTTGATATACAAACACCTTCATATGCTTGAACACGAGTTTTTTCGCCTTCTTTAATATTGACAGCCAAACGAAGTGTATCTCCAGCACGAAACTCAGGAATAGTTTTCTCAGATATTTGTGCTTTTTCAAAGTTTTCAATATACTTATTTCTCATAAGCTCTCTCCTTATTTAATTCATAAAGTGAAGGAAATCCTTCCTTTGTCTTATACGATAAAGAGACGCATCCCTTTATCTACACTAACACTCAATTTTCTTAAGCATAAAGTTTTATAACTTTTATGCACTTAAAGATAATTTTGTTTACTTTTATGCTTTACAAGCTGCTCAGGTGTGAAAAATTTTGTCTTACATTCAGACAGAGCTAATTTTAGTGAGCGAATTTTACTATGGTTTCCCTTTAAGTATTCTGATGGAACACCTCTTCCCATATAGTTTTGTGGCTTAGAGAAAGATGGTGCTTCTAAAAGTTCTGTTTCAAAACTCTCAACACTTAAAGAGTCACTATTTCCCAAAACACCTTCTATGTTTCTACTTATGGCATCACACAAAATTAACGAAGGTAACTCCCCTCCAGTCAATATATAATCGCCTACGCTAAACACTTCATCAGCAAACTCTTCCACCACTCTCTCATCAATCCCCTCATATCTTCCACTCACGAAAGCTATATGCATTTTTTTTGCTAATCTTTTCGCATCATTTTGTCTAAACTGTTTTGCTACAGGGGTTAAAAAAATAATGTAAACATCTTCATTTTTTAATCTTAAATCACTTAAAGCTCCATACAGCGGCTGAGGATTCATCACCATTCCAGCTCCACCGCCAACAGCAGTATCGTCAACTTTATTATGTTTTGAATCACTAAAATCCCTAGGATTGAGATAACTGATACAAAATAACTTCTCTTCAATCGCACGCTTTAAAATAGAATCTTGAAAATAACCCTCTATTAGGTTAGAAAAAAGAGTCACAAAAGTAAATCTCATCAAGATGCTTCTAAAATATCCATAGCACCGCTAACACGTATCACTTTTGCATCAATATCGGTGCTGAGTATAAACGGCTCATGATAAGGAATCAAAAAACTTTTTGCTCTGCCTGCTTGGACTAAATCAGAGCTTGTCTTGACATTGAGATAATCATGGATAGCGATACGCTCAACTTCTTGAACTTTTCCTAAAGATTTACCCTCTTCAATCACTTCACAATCCAAAATATCAAACCAAAAAAACTCTCCTTTTTTTAAATGACAATTTTTTTTCGTATCTTCAAGGGTTGTAAAAAGTTTAACATTTGTATATTTTTTAGCATCTTCAATTGAATGGACACCGTGAATTTTTAATGTCCCTTTGTCATGATTGACCACACTCAAAGTAACCGTATCACTCTTATTTATAAAAAATGTGGCATTACTTTTAAATTGCTCAGGAAAATCACATTTGCTATGAAATTTCATATCACCATGGACACCGACACTCTTGCCAATCGTAGCGATATGAAGAAGTTGTTCGCTAGACTGCTTCAACATTAATTCGGTAACTCACACCGTCTTTAGCTTTACATCCTGAAATAACTGTTTTGATTGCACCAATCATTTTTCCATCTTTGCCAATTAGCTTTCCAATGTCTGCTTGGTTGGCATAAAGGACTATCTCTGCTACTTCATCACCATCTTGAATTTCAACTCTGATCTCTTCAGGATATGAAGCAATGAGCCTTGCAAATTGTGCAACAAAATCAGCTATCACGACTAACGACCAGTAATTTTTTTAACGCGATCACTCATTTTAGCGCCAACGCTTAACCAATGATCCAATCTTTCATTGTCAACTACTAAAGTTTTCTCCGCTACCATTGGGTTATAGTGACCAATAAGCTCAATCCAGCCACCATCTCTACGTTTGCGGCTATCTGTTACCGCGATGCGGTAAAAAGGTTGTTTTTTTCTTCCCATACGGGTAAGTCTTATGACTGTCATTTTTATTCCTAATATAAAATTTGTGGGGTATGTTTGCGCAATAGATAAATTTGAAGGTATATTTATTGTGCCTCTTACCGCCTATTTGGCGTTATATACAACTCTCAATCACAGAGGGATTATTTCGAGAGTTAAAACGATAGTGGAATTATAACGGGAAGTTTCTTAAATGTAAATGACGCAAAAAGATTTACCTAGGAATCGCCCCTGCTCCACCCATTTGTCCCATTAATGCTTGAAGGTCTTTCATCCCTTTTGGTCCTGAAAATTTCTTTGCCATCTTCCCTGCATTTTTAAACTGTTTAATCATTCTGTTAATTTCAACTTGGGTAAGACCACAACCTACTGCGATTCTTTGCTTGCGAGAATTGTTTAAAAGTTCTGGGTCTTCTCTCTCTTTCTTCGTCATGGAAGAGACCATAGCTTTAATATTTTTTAATTCGCTTGAGTTTTCAAAGTCAAAATCTTTAATCGCTTTTGACATATTTCCCATACCAGGAATCATCCCCATGATAGAGCTCATGCTTCCCATTTTTTTCATACTTTCCATTTGCTCTAAAAAGTCATTGAAATTAAATTGCCCTTTTTGAATCTTTTTTGTAAGCTTTTTGGCTGCTACTTGATCGATTGCCGAAGCAGTTTTTTCAGCAAGCCCTTCAATATCTCCAAAACCCATAAGACGGTTGACAACACGTTCAGGGATGAAAACTTCCAAATCTTCCATTTTTTCGCCACTGCCGATAAAGCGCAGTGGTACTTGGACTTGACTTGAGAGACCCAGCGCGATTCCCCCTTTTGAGTCACCGTCATATTTACTTAAAATAACACCGTCGATTCCTATTTTCTCTTTAAAAGTTGTTGCTGTTTTAATCGCATCTTGACCAGTCAAAGAATCCGCTACATAAAAAATTTCATTCGGATTTGCTACCTTTTTAACTGCTTCAAGCTCGTTCATGAGCTCATGGTCAATCGCCAAACGACCTGCCGTATCTATAAGAACGACATCATATATTTTACTTCTTGCATATTTAAGCGCTTGTGTTACAACCTCAACGGGATTGCTACAATTTTCCTGCTCATAAAGTTCGATACCTATTTGTGCTGTGATTTGACGCAACTGCTCAACGGCTGCCAAACGCTGCAAGTCGGCAGCAACTACAAGGACTCTTTTTTGTTTATTTTTAAGATAAAGTGCTAGTTTTCCGGTTGTGGTAGTTTTTCCAGAGCCTTGAAGTCCACTCATCAAAATAACAGTTGGAGGGTTAGAGGCAAAAATAAAACCTTTGCTTCCACCAATCTCCAACAATTCATACAAACCTATTCTTAATGCTTCTAAAAATTGCTCTTTTCCAATCCCTTTTGCCTTTGTATCTAGTTGAACTTTGGCTAGCAACTCTTTGACAACTTTATGGTTTACATCCGCTTTGAGAAGGTTTTTCTTTAACTCGTCTAAAGCCTTTGTAAGAGCTTTTTCATCATCATGAAAACGAATTTTTTTAATTGCATTTGTAAATGAATCTGTTAAAGTATTAAACATAAATTCTCCTTTTTAAGTCGCGGATTGTACTATTTTTTTACTTTTTCTTTATTGAAAGTCGATAAATATCTTTGGCTCAGGTGCGACAAATTCAAACCCTAAAAGTCTTACTTTATACGCATGAAGCATGACTCTTTTAGCTTGTCTGCCACCGTATTGTTCATCACCAACAATTGGATGTTCGATGTAACGAAGATGCGTTCGTATCTGATGCGTTCTGCCATGATGGATGATACATTTTATTTTTGTTTTATTAGCGCTGACAATATCTGGAAAAAACTCTGATTTTGCAGGTTTACCTTTAGGCGAAACATTGGAATACGCTTTATTGTTTTTCTTTTGGGTTAAAATCGGCTTATCAACTTCTACAGGCTCGCTTATGATCCCCTCAACCCATGCAATATACTCTTTATAAACCTTATCTTGCTTAAACTCTTTGATAGCGCGCTCTCGAAACTCTTCATTTTTTACAAGCATCAAAACACCGCTGGTTTCTCTATCAAGCCTATGTAACAAAACCGCTGGTTTAAATTGTCTCTCTACCTCATCTGCATTTAAAAAAGCAGGTTTATCGACAACGATAATGTCATCATTCTCAAAAATTGGTTTTATTCTTTCGATTTTTTCAACTCTAAAAATTGTTTTTGCATCCAAATCTCCACGAGCAATCATGACCTTTTTATTGCCTACATAGACAAGACCTCTGTCTATCATCGATTTTGCTATAGAGTTTGACATACCCTCTTGCATTGCTAAAATTTTATACGCTTTTTCTAGTGCCATAATGGACTCCTTTATTAAACTTCTTGCAAAACTCAAAACTAAGCAAACGATTCTGCAGCGTTAGCGAAGCCTTAGTGCGCGTGTTGTGAGTTTTGCAAGAAATCTATTGAATTTCTAGTATTTGCTCTATAATAGGTTGCAAATCTATACGCTCTTCCACGACTGATGGCGGTAAATCTCTGCAAGCCAAAAGTGCTTTGTGAATCGCATCAGGCTCAACATACTGCACATGGTGAACATATTTAAACAACTCTTTTTGATGAAAAAAATGTTTACCCGTAATGATTTTACACCCAAAATATGCAGGCTCAAGTGGATTATGCCCGCCAACATCGGCTTTAAAAGCGCCACCGAGTATTGCTATATCGCAAATCGCATAAATATTATTGAGCTCCCCCATCATATCAACTAAAACCAAATCCGCTTTAAAATCTTGGCTTGTAGAAAATCTACTCAGAGTTAAAGAGTTTTTATCTGCATACTCTCGCATCAATTCGTATACATTTTGAAATCTCTCAGGGTGTCTTGGGACGATGATAAGTTGAGAGTCACTCTGTTTTTTATACTCTATAAATGCTTTTAAAATTGATGCTTCTTCACCTTCATGCGTGCTTCCTGCTACGATGGATTCTCTTTTTGGCTTCTCATAGGTTTTCGTTTTAGTTATTTTTGCAGCCAATTTTATATTGCCGATAACTTCAATGTTTTTCGCACCAAGTGCTAAAAAGCGATTTTTATCAACTTGGCTTTGTGCATATATTATCTCAACATGAGCAAAAATTTTTTTATAAAACCATGCAAACTGCAGGTATTTATCTACACTTTTTTCAGAGATTCGCCCATTGAGCACAACAATTTTGCCACCTTTTGCGGCCATAACAGCAAAAAGCATAAACCAAAATTCAGCTTCTAAAACAATCAACATTTTTTGTTTTTTTATCCAAAATGGTAAAAAAATCTCATATGGCAAATATCTCACATCGGCATCATATTTCTGTGCCTCTGCTTGCCCTGTTTGGGTAATGGTTGTTATCTTAACATCAACCCCTCTCAGGCTCTCAAGAATCGGCTTCAAAGCTCTTGCTTCTCCTAAAGAGCAGACATGAAACCAAATGCCATCACTATTTTTAAACTTTGGATTCTTCAAAAGAAAAAAACGAGAGGGGAGAGATTGCTTGTATTTGTCTTTAAAAGAGAGATATATTAAAAGTGGAAGTGCTGCAATGTAGAGCACAACACTTAAAATATAGTAAAAAGCTGTAAATGGCTTCAAGCCTTAGTCTTCAGCTTTTTCCACATGAAGAATACGACCACAATGAGGGCATGTAGTAATCTCATCTGCTTTGATAATATCTGCATATATTTTATCGCCAATAATCATATGACATCCCATACAAGCTTGGTCTTGGACTGCCACAACTGTAGTATTTTTTGCCCAGCGACGAATTTTTTGATAAAATGCCAACCCTTTTTGGTTCATCGTTGCTAGCAATTTTTCTTTTTTTACAAACACCTCTTGTCGTGCTTTTGTAATAACTTGCAACTTCTCATCGACTTCAGATTTTACCAGTTCAAGTTTAGACTCTATCTCTTGGAGAGAAGTTTTCGCAACTGCGATTTGCTCTTTTTTTGCTTCAATAATCTTCTCAAGTCTTGCAATCTCTTCATTGGCAAATGTCACTTGTTCTTTTGCAATCTCTTCTTCAAGCTGGAGAGATTTCATCTCTCTTTCTGTTTTAATTTCAGAACCTTTTCTAGAATTATCTTCTAATTTTTGTGAGAGTTCTTGTAAATGTAACTCATTTTTATGCTTTTTGAGCTCTTCATCTCTAATCTCTTTTGTCAAGTTTTCTACATCAGAATCGATGCTCTTTTTTTGAGCAAGGGCTGCCTCATATTTATAATTTGCTTGTTCTATCTGAGGTTCAAATGCATCGATTTCCATATCTACTTTTGAGAGGTCGATTAGTTGTTTTAGGTGCTGGTTCATTAGTCTCCTTTTGGATTGCTTTTTTTGCCATTTTTACTATAAAAATCATGAAGTATAGGTGAATGGGTTTTCTGATGATGAAATTATAACTTCTAAACCTAAATTTATCAAATGCTTCGCTAAAATTTGGGCAAAAAAGCGTTCGCTTTCATAATGACCTATATCAATGAGTGACATTTTTATACTTTTTGCTTCCATTGCATCATGATATTTTACGTCCCCTGTTAAGAAACAGTCGGCTTTGATTGAGCGCATCAACGAACAGCCTGAGCCTGTTGTGAGTGCTGCTACTCCAACATGCTCACTACATTTTACACACTTGGCATGTGCAAGTCCAAAAGCGGAGGCAACTTTTTTGGCAAATATGTCAAAATTTTCATTTATATTTAAATAAGCGACAAAGCCATCTTTTTTTGCGATTTTATACCCCAAAATTTCAGTAGCAACATATTCATTTAAATGCGTTTGATCAAAATTTGTATGCATCGCAATATTTGAGATATTTTTTTGAATCATTTTTTGAATTAAATTTGCAGGATATTTGCTAAATTCTAACTGCTTTAATCCCCCAAATAAAATCGGGTGATGCGTTATTAAAAGTGTATTATTTTGCAGTAAATTGATTAAGTCTTCATCCACATCTATGCTCAAAACTATTTGCGTCACATCGTGTGAAAAGTCTCCAACCAATAAACCTGAATTGTCCCAAGACTCTTGAAGTTCAAAAGGAGAAAGTTTGTTTAAAAAATCATATATCTCTAAAATTTTCACGCCGATGCCTTATTGTAACTTTGCCAACTCTTCTTGCGCTTGAGTAAGTTCGGGGTTAATTTGCAGTGCTTTTTGATACATCGCAATCGCCTCTTCATTATGTTTCATATCAACCAAAAGGTTTCCAAAATTATAATAAGTGACTGGATTACTCTCATCTATTGCAAGAGAAGCTTCCAAATGCATTTTTGCCGAGGCGTACTCCCCTTTTTTTCTATAAAGACTTGCCATAGCGTTATGAATAAATTCATTCTCTTTATCGACTTCTAATGCTTGTTTATAATACTTCATAGCCTCTTCATCATCACCGCTCATTTGAAGAATATACGCAGTTTTAAAAAGAATTTCTGGATTATTTGCCTCTTTTGCATTCGCTTCAGTTAAAAATGCGAGCGCCTTTGTAAAATCTTTCTCCTCAAAGGCAGCATCTGCTTTAATCATTAATGCCTCAGGAGAAAAAGGGGAAAAAGTATGGGCTGTTTTATTTGCATTGCCTGAAGATTCACCGCTCTCATTTTTAGAGTCTTTAAGAGTCTGGATATGTTCGTAGATTTTAAATGCAAAAAAAGCAGAAGCCCCCAGCATAAGTAATTGAAAAACTGTCATTCTATTTTTCCTTTATGAAGTAATGTATCGTTTAAAAGCGTCATAAGTTGCATAGGGTCAACTTGGACACCGTTTACTCTAGCTGAAAAATGTAAATGTGGACCAGTCACTCTGCCACTTTCACCTGATAAGCCAATTATTTGTCCCTTTTTTATCTTTTCATTTTTTGTAACATGAAATTTGCTCATGTGAAAATAGCAAGTATAAATTCCCTGCCCATGATCTATAATAACCGAGCCGCCTGCGTAAAATCTCTCCTTGGCTAAAACAACAACACCGTCGTTAGAAGCTCCTATGGGAGTTCCTACCTTCGCTCGAAAATCTGTTCCGCCATGATAACCTTTTAAAGCATTGTTAAAAATTCTTGCTTTACCAAAAGAACTGGTTATTTTACTATTTATTGGTGCTATAAAAGGGGTTGTAATATAACTTGTATCTGTCAATGTGTTATAAATATCCATCGCTTCTTGCGTCTGAGCCTCGGCAATTTTTAGATTTTTTTCACTTAGATGAACCTTTGCCTCATCCACTTTTAAGGTCTCTTTTTCATAATTGCCCTCTTTTATACGAAGGTTGAAAGTCTGATGAACATCCTCTTTTTTTTCTTTATAATGAAGTTGCAGGTTTATATCTCTAGGTTTTGCATCATAACTTATAGGAATCAAGGTATACACCTTTGTATCGTTACAAGGGTTATCAAAAATTTTATACTTTTTTTCATCCAACAGCACTGAGAGATATTTTATATTTTTTTCTTTTTCAAACTCCAATAAAACAGTTTGCCCATTTACGGCCTCTTTTTTAGATATATCAATATTCAAAGCAACAAGCGTTGAGACCAACATAATGACCATGATAAATAGTCGCATCATAAATCCTTCATGGCTCTTTCAATATCACGTTTTTGGTCTTTTTCTTTCAAATCTTGCCTTTTATCATGAAGTTGTTTCCCTTTTGCGATGGCAATCTGAATTTTTACAATATTTCTATCGTTAAAATAGAGTTGCAAAGGTACGATTGTATAGCCATCCCTTGTTACTGCTTTAAACATGGTTTGTAACTCTTTTTTATGAAGCAAAAGTTTTCGACTGCCTCTTTCTTCATGTGCGTAAAAATGGTGCGTAGTCTCTAACCTTCCTATGTGTGCGTTAAACAAGAAAGCTTCCCCAACAACAAAACGGATAAAACTGTCTTTCAAATTCACTCTTTTTGCTCTGATTCCTTTGACTTCACTCCCTGAGAGAACCAAGCCCGCTTCAAACTTTTCCTCTAAATAATAGTCAAAGTAGGCTTTTTGATTTTTTGCTATCGTCTCACCCATGACTTGCCTCCTTGAGTCTAAAAAAACTGCTTCCGCTTCCACTAAAATGCCAGCCATATTGATAATAATCTTTCAAATTTTTATACTCCTGCAAAGCTGGTTTAAATAAATCATTTGCTTCGTCTGCGCTCATGGTGCTTAAAATTTCTTTAGATGGTCTCTTTTTGAGTTCATTTGCCATAAAGCCATCGATTGGTGCATAAAAATCATCGCGATAAATTTGATACACTTTAGGCGTGCTTATTTGGATATCGGGGGTAAAAATCTCAAAATCTAAAATCTCTTCATCAAAAGCTTCCACAATTTCCCCTATTCCACTCACGTTTGCACTGTTATAGTCATAAATAAAAAATGCAACATCCGCACCAACTTCGAGTCCAATTTGGGCAAGTTCATTTAAACTAAGCCCAAGATGGAGCACTTCATTGCACATTTTAAGATACGTAGCCGCGTCACTGCTTCCTCCGCCGAGTCCTGCAAATGCCGGTATTGATTTTTTCACATGAACCCCGTGGGTTCGCATCAGATTTTCGAGTGACTCAGAAAGTGTTGCCCGCTTGAGTGCAAAATATGCCTTATAAATTGTATTTTGATTTGTCTCGCAAGAAAAATCTCCATAAATTTTAAAATCACTTACTCTATCCCCACTCTCTTCTTTTGGAACAAAAGAGAGTTCGTCATAAAGAGAGTTTACCCGCACAAATCGTGAGACGATTTCATGGTAACCCTCTCTTTTACCGGTGATTTTTAAAAAGACATTTACTTTGGCATACGCCCTGTAGACCTTCATGTGCTCTTACTTTTTAATAATTTTACTCAATAAACTTAAACTCTCAGACCCAACTTCTTTGGATGCGGCAATATTTAAGTCTTTAACACCCTCGAGCAGCTCGCTTCGTACAATTGAGACATCCTTTGGAGCATCTATCCCAAGCTTCACCACGCCTTTTTCAACAGATATAATTTTTACGATTATATTGTCACCTATCACAATAGACTCATCCAATTTTCTAGCGAGAACTAACATGTATATATCCTACCTAGTTCGTATTTTACTTCGTTTTCTTTTAACTTTAAAATCGAAATAGTATCACCATTATCCAACCAATAATAGCCATCTTCTCTTATTTGTAAATCTTCTATAGCAAGAACTCTTCCATATTTTAGATTTTCAATCTCACCGAGATAAAAATTCTGAGAAATGTTTAAAGATTTTTTTATGTCCAATGCTTCTTCATGATTGTATCGAAATTGCCCCTCGCTCAATCTCTCCAAAGCACTTAAACTCCCCTTTTGCACCCCAAGTCGGTTTGCAATTATGCGGCCTAAAGAGCGTATATATGTCCCCTCAGACACCGTAGCTTCAAAGGTTACAAAGGGGTGGCAATAATGCAAAAGTTTGGCTTCATAAATCGTCGAATAGATGGTATTGAGATGCACTTCCTTACCTGCTCTTGCCAAATCGTATGCGCGTCTGCCATTTATTTTTTTGGCACTAAAAATAGGCGGTTCGTATTGAAGTGAGCCCTCAAGCGATTTGACTGCTTGTGCGACTTTATCATGAGAAAGCTCTTTTAAAATTTCTACATGCTTTATCATTTCAGTGTCCAAACTCTCACTGTGCGCACCAAGCCAAAGGGTCGCCCTATATATTTTTGGAGCCTTGTTTAAAAAACGAAAAAGTTTCGTATGACTTCCTAAACCTATAAGCAACACTCCTTTGGCAAAAGGGTCAAGCGTCCCTGAAAAGCCAGCTTTTTTCGTGCCATATTTTCTTTTAAGTTTGGATAAAAAAAGGTTGGAACCAATGCCAGAGGGTTTATACGCTACAAAAAGTCGATTCATAATCTCTCAACAAACGAGGCTAAAATATCTCTTTTAGTCCCTGCAAAATTGATGTTAAGTTTAAACTCCCTGCCAGAAGTACTCACACCGCTCACACGCCCTGTTCCAAATATTTTATGACGGACCAAATCCCCTTTTTTAAAGGCTGTATTTTTCTCCACGATAAGCGAACCTTCACAAAGTCCAGCTTCATTGAAAAACCTGCTTTTTTGCAAGTCACTTCTTCGCCCTTTATAAAATCTACTTGCAGCATGAGAGAGTGTCAACGTTTCTTTGGCTCTCGTAAAAGAGACATATCCCAAACGGCGCTCCTCTTCTAAGTCACTTCCCTCGCCCACAAGCGGCAAAAAGCCCTCTTCTAAACCGATAATAAACACATGGTCAAACTCCAAACCTTTTGAAGCATGAATACTCATCATGTAGATGCTTTCCCCTTCAACTTGGTCTTGTTCACTTTGTAAAGTGAGCTCATTTAAAAATTCATCCAAACTTGAATCTGGAGCATTTTTTACAAAATCACGAAAAAGCCCGTAAAACTCATCCATGTTTAAAATTCTCTCCGACTCATCTTGCAACCCTTTATAAATCTCTTTTAAATGAAAAGTATCTTCAAGCACATCTATAAAATCATATGTAGAATGTTTTGCTACCTCTGAGACCTCTTGGACTAAAGCGACAAACTCTTTTAAAGTTTGAGCATTTTTCTTTTTTACAAGCTCTTCTAAATCAGCCATGGAAATTGTTTTAATGTACTCAAAAATTGAGGTACTGTTAGCATGAGCTGCGAGCTCAATTTTTTCCAAACTTGCTTTACCCAAACCTCTTTTAGGCTTGTTTGCGATACGTTTAAATGAAAAATCGTCATGAAAATTTGTGAGCACTCGTATGTAGCTGATAAGATCTTTGATCTCGGCTCTGTCGTAAAAACGAAGCCCCCCTACGAGTTTATACGCGATTCCAGCACGGTTGAGCCCCTCTTCAATTGAGCGACTCAGAACATTGACACGGTATAAAACCGCTATATTTTTTGCACTAACTCCTGCGTCTAAAAGCTTTGCTATTTTTTGTGCAATTTTTCTTGCCTCTTCATTTTCATCATGAGAGTTTAAAATACCAACTTCTTCCCCTTTCCCACGAGTAGAGATAAGTTTTTTTCCAAGACGCGAACGATTATGCTCTATCAAGGCATTGGCTACTTTGAGAATTGGCTCTTTTGAACGGTAATTTTCCTCAAGTTTAAAAACTGCGGCGCCTGCAAAATCTTGATCAAACTCCATGATATTTCTAATATGGGCTCCGCGCCAACCATAAATACTTTGATCATCATCACCCACAACACATAAGTTCGTGTGTGCTGTACACAATTTTTGTAAAAGTTTTAGTTGCAACTCATTTGTATCTTGATATTCATCTATCATGATGTACTGGTATCTTTGAGAGGTTTTAAGGGCTAGTTCTGGGTTTTGATCTAAAAGTTTATACGTGATACAGATCAAATCATCAAAATCAACAAGGTTATTTTCCAACAAATACGCTTCATACTCTTCATATATTTTTGCAATTTGCTGGTAGTTAAAAAGTTCTGCTTGTCTGTAAGCCTCATCTGGTGACATCAAAGAATTTTTGTATCGTGAAATTTCACTCGCTATTAATGGAGTTGGTAGTTCAGAATTAATCTTTTTGATAATTCTTTTTTTATCATCGGTGTCAATAACTACAAAATTATTTTCTCTTTTAAAAAGATGAATATTAAATTTTAAAAAAAGCAATCCAAACTTATGAAAAGTACATAAAAGCGGTGGATATGCGTTGTGTGTAATCATATTTAATGCACGCTCACGCATCTCTTTTGCAGCTTTGTTGGTAAATGTCAAAGTAAGAGTATTAGAAGCTGGAATGCCCAAACCTTCAATGAGATATGCCAAACGAGAGACTATTGTAGTTGTTTTTCCACTACCCGCACCCGCTAAAATCAGAACTGGACCCTCGGTTTTCTTCACCGCCTCGTGCTGAGTTTTATTTAACTTTTCAAATATTTTTTTCATGACCATCACTATGTATAATATTAAGATGTTTACAATTAGTTTTATTATAACTAAAAAGCTATAAATTATTATAAAACTATTGCAATAATTATAATTTTGAGTTATACTTTTGTATTATCCACGCTTATAGGAATCATCATGTTAAAAGATTTTGCCAAATTAGAAACTTTTCTAATGGTTGTCAAAGAGAAAAGTTTTTCTAAAGCTTCGGCCAAATTGGGAATTTCACAGCCTGCCGTTACGCAACAAATAAAATTTATCGAAGACTATTTAGACACAAAAATCGTAGATAGAAAAAAGAATGGCATCATGCTCACAAAAGAGGGAGAAGACTTATATAGAATTGCCCTTAAACTTGAAAAAGCAATCACGAGCAGCGAAAAAGATCTTCTGAAAATCATTAAAAAAGAGTTTACTTTTGTTATGGGCTCTTCTTACGCGATTGGCAACTATATTCTTCCCAATTATTTAAGTCAAATCAAACAAAGTATTGGAAATGAAGTCTACATGCAAGTAGCCAATTCCTCGGAAGTTATTGATCAACTTCAAGATAAAAAAATAGATGTGGGACTCATTGAATCCCCTATTTTCAGAGATGGCATTATTTATAGGGAATGGGTTAGCGATGAATTAGTTGTATTTTCAAATCAACAGATTCCAAAGCAACTCAAAGCAGACGATTTACTCGAATTTGACTGGATTTGTCGTGATGAAAATTCACATACAAGAAAGCTTACTTCAGAAGTTTTTGATGAGATGGGAGTTCAGTGTGGCAGTTTTAATGTTATCGGTGTCCTCACAAGTCCTACTTCTATCAAAGAATCGATTTTACATGCGGACAAAAATGCGCCAAGACCGATGGTTTCAATCATGTCACGGCATGTTATTCATAGCGAAATAGAAGATGGCAGACTCTTTGAAGCCAGACTTAAAAACTATAAAATTGAGAGAAAATTTTATATCGCCTACTCAAAAGAGAGAAAACACGACGCTTTTGTTGACAACGTAGTAAATTTTTTACTCTCACTCAATAAAGTTTAGAGAGACTATTTTTTTATAAACTTTGAATTTTCAGGGTTGGATAAAAAAGATGCCATAGAATTATCGATACCATTTTTATCTATTTTTCTAGTCACTTTTTTCTCTTTTCTAATACTTGCTAAATTGATCAAAACAGGTGTTTCATCAACTATGATTTGCATAATACTTAGAAGTGGCACACTTACAAGACTTCCGAAATTTTCAGTTCCAAAACCAGCTTCAAAAATCAATGTATTATTAAGGATTTGTGCTGTCTCAAATGTGTAGCCTGCGAGAAAAAAAAGGGTTAGCGAACGAAATTCTGCATTGATTTTCTCGGGAAGCCGAGGCTCAAATAAAACATCTTCTATCTTACATAAAATTCCAAAATTTTGTTCTTTATTGAAAAAATGGATAATCAACTCTTGCATATGGTTTTGCATCAAAACAGCAAAATTATTATCTTCAATTACATTTTCTAACAAATTTTTCTCCTTAATTGATAAAATTTAAGATGATTATAGCAAAAACTCCCATGTATCCAAAACATCAAAGCCTATCATGGCATTTAAAAGTGCTACTTGTGAAAAAGTTCTCAGTTGGCTTAGCGCAATATCTGCTTCAAAGATTTTCCCCTCATGAAGAAGTCTCTCTCTCGTTGTTCCATGGAGAAGTGGGGTTTTAGGAGTCAGCCAAACACCTTTGCGAAACAGCGCAATATTTGCAATACTGGTATCACTCACTAAGAGATTTTTGATAATGAGCACATCATCAGCCTCCCCTTTTTGAGAAAAAAGTGCATCGATGTTTTCTCTATCGACTGATTTACGCGGATATGCAATATCGTTGTTAAAAATAAGTTTTAAAGTTTTAACATCTCTTTTTTTGTACTCATGATAGGTAACTGCTATGTCAAATGGGGTGTAAACCACGCGACATCTAAATGTCCCCTCAAGCGGAGGAAAAATAGACTCGCTTAAATCATGCGCTACTTTAGCACCTAAGGATTCTAAAACACTCTCGTATCTTTTTTGATGGTATGGCATGTGTAAAAGTTTCCCATCAACAGACTTAATAGTTTCAAAATAACTATGATTCTTCACTAAATAATGCCGTACTTAAATAACGCTCACCCGTATCGCAAAGAATAGTAAGGAGAGTTTTACCTTGAAATTCTTTACGTGAGGCTACTTGCATGGTCGCCCAAACATTGGCTCCTGCAGAGATTCCCACAAGTAAGCCCTCCTCTTTTGCTAACATTTTTGCTGTTTTGATAGCGTCTTCATTGGTTACTTTGATAATCTCGCCATATATTTTCGTATCTAAAATATCAGGAATAAAGCCTGCTCCAATACCTTGGATTTTATGAGGACCAGCCATTTCACCAGAAAGAACTGCAGAGTCATGAGGCTCAACCGCGAAAATAGCAATATGCTGTATCTCTTGCCTTAAAACATGCCCAACTCCCGTTAAAGTTCCACCCGTTCCAACTGCCGCAACAAAAGCATCAAGCTTGCCATCCGTATCTTGAAGTATCTCTTGAGCGGTTGTAAGCATATGAATTTCAGGATTTGATTTATTTTGAAACTGCTGTAAAATCACACTATTTGGGGTCATCTTTTGGAGTTCTACTGCTTGAGCGATAGCCCCACTCATCCCCTTTGCTGCAGGAGTCAGAACAAGCTTGGCACCCAACGCTTTGAGCAGATTTCTCCTCTCAACACTCATGGATTCTGGCATGGTTAAGATAAGGTTGAGTTTGAGTGCCGCACAATTCGCAGCCAAAGCTATTCCCGTATTTCCGCTTGTTGGTTCTATAATAGTGCTGCTTTGTGTTATTGCACCCGACTCCATGGCTCTTCGTATCATATTAAAACCGATTCTATCTTTGACAGAACTCGTCGGATTCATAAATTCACATTTTCCAAGTATCGTAGCACCTGTCAATTTTGATGGCGTATTGAGTCTTACGAGCGGTGTATTGCCAATAAGCTCCGTAATATTTTGAGCGATTTTCATAAATTTTCCTTATTGAACTTCTTTCATAACCAAAAAGAAGCGACCATTTCTACCGCTTAAACAAAGCCCGAGTCAAGTCTGTTTTCGTTACAAAAGAAGTCTATTGTAAAAAAATAATTCTACACTGAAGCGCTGGAGATTTTACTTAATTTTATAAAATTATTTGCAAAAATTCAAAACTAAATCCAGAGGTGTGTTACTATTCTCTTACTCATACAAAAGGAGCTTTTACCATGCTAAAATTTTTGTCTCTTTTTTTTATTTCTTTTTCATTTTTATATGCACAGATACAAAATTATCCGCTTACACCACAAAACACAAGCTCTGGAAAATTTATGCGTATCAATATTTTGGATGTAAAAAAGCTTGATTTTAATCAATTTGATGGAGTTGCTATCACTGAATTGTCTGCTCTAGCATATCATGAAGGGAAAAATGAAAATGAAAATATCCTCTATGCGTTGTCAGACAAAGGCTTTTTATATCATTTTGATATAAAAATAAAAAACAACCAAATAAAGAGCTTAAACATAAAAAAAGCGTTGCCATTACAAGATAAAAAGTACAAAAAACTCAAAGGTAACGAACGAGATTCTGAAGGTTTGGTGGTCGTGGGAGACTCTTTATATATCTCTTTTGAGCGTAAACACAGAGTTGGACTCTTTACATCAGAAGGGGTACAAATAGATAAAGTAAAGATTCACAAAGATTTAAAAGATAAAGACCTCTTCAGAGATTCGAATAAAGGCTTTGAAGCTGTCGCGCTGAGTGAGCTGTATGGTATTGTAACAGCTCCCGAAGAGCCTCTCAGAGGTAAAAACAAGCACCACACACTCTATGCCAAAAACCAAACATGGAAATTTAAAGCTTCAGGAAGCATCACTGCATTAGAGTTTATAGATAACCATGCAATTTTAGTCCTTGAAAGAGCATTTGACAAATCTACTTTGCAACTCGTCATCACTTTGAGTAAAGTTTATTTGGATAGATGTGACCAAGATATATGCCAACAAAAAATCTTAGCACAACTCGATAGCAACAAAGGTTGGATGGTTGATAATTTCGAAGGTTTGACAAAAGTCTCTGAAAATAAATATCTTATGGTTAGTGATGACAATGGGAACAGATTTCAAAAAACACTTTTAGTGCTCTTTGAAATTTTGGATTAGTTGATACTATTTTTTATGATTTTTGCAAGCTCGCAACACTGAGCTATTTTCTGTTGATAACTCAAATCTTCTCTTAAAAGTATCTCCACAAAAGCGCTCCCTACAATAACGCCATCAGCGCCATGCGCTTTGTCTTTAGCGGTTTTTGCATTGACACCAAAACCGACAAATACCGGAGTTTGAGAATACTTTTTGATGGAATGTATAAATGGTTGCAAATCTTCACTCACTCCTGAGCCTGTTATCCCCGTGTAGGCGACCATGTAGATAAATTTTTTGGCATCTGTTGCTATCTCTTTAATTCTCTCTTGCGTGTCTGTTGGCGCAACAAAACAAATATTGTTCACCCCATTTGTATCAAACAAATCTTTAAATGCAAGTGTCTCTTCATAAGGCAAATCGGGGATAATAAGCCCGCTTACGCCAAGTTCTTTTGCAAGGGGGATTAATTTGTTCATATCTTGCTGATAAAAAGTATTGAAATAACCCATCCATAAAGTATCTACTTTAGGGGCGATTTCTTTTGAAATTTCTAACAGATGCTTAAATTTAAAACCAAGTTCCAATGATTTATGGTTTGCTTTTTCTATTAAAGGTCCATCTGCTACAGGGTCAGAAAAAGGGACTCCAAGTTCGAGTGAGTCGACACCGCTTTGACCAAGAGCAAGCCCTAAATCTATCGTAAAGGATTTTTCTGGATATCCAGAAGTTATGTAAGCTACTAATTTTTTCAATTATTTTTCCAAGTAAGGTATTTTCAGTAACGTGTATCGTATTTTCGAGAGTTCTTTGTCAAGCTTTAAATCCTCTTGCCATACAGCAAACATATCGCTTACTAAAAGCAACCATGTCACAGTTTCCTCTGAAATAGGGGTATGCATCGATCGGAGAATTTCAAGCTCATCTTCTACAAACGCAGAGAGTTTTGCCATCGGTGTGATTTTTAAAAATCCTGAAGCCGATTTTATATTGTGAAATACACGAAAAAGTTCGTTGACACTCCTTTCATATAACTCAGGTTTTGTCAAATCAAGAATCATAACTTCCATACTCTCAACCATCATGGAGTAATGATCTAAAAATTCATCCACGATTTCAAAGTCAAAGTTTGCATCTAACTCACTTCTTATGCCCATAAAATAATTCTCCTGCATGACCTAGATTATAGCAATATTTAGTTAAAATTCTTTTTATTAAATCAAAAAGAGTTTCTCAAATGAATAAAAAAATGACGCTATCTTCTATCAAAAAAACCAAAGGGGTGCGACCTTTGGTGATGATAACTGCTTATGATGCTCTCTTTGCGAGACTTTTAGAGACAAGTGCTGACATCATTTTAGTCGGCGATAGTCTTAACATGAGCTTTGCAGGCAAAAGCGATACGTTAAGTGCAACACTAGAACAGATGATATACCATACAAATGCTGTCTGCATGGGTGCAAAAGAGAGTTTTATAATCTGCGATATGCCCTTTGGAACATATACAAACAAGGAAGATGCGTTGCGAAATTCTATGAGAGTTTTTCAAGAGACCCTAGCCGATAGCGTTAAAATAGAAGGGGGAGAGGAGCGAGCACCTATCATTTCCTATCTTACAAAAAATGGCATTGCCGTTTGTGGTCATATTGGCTTGTTGCCACAGTCTGTTCGGAGCGAGGGCGGTTACAAAGTTAAAGGAAAAACGCAAGAAGAAAAACTCCAACTCATCAAAGATGCGCAAGCGATAGAATCAGCGGGAGCATTTTGTATGGTTGTCGAAGGGGTCAAAGCAGATGTTGCAAAAGAGATTGCCTCATGTGTAAGTATTCCCGTCATAGGTATCGGTGCTGGAGCAGATGTAGATGGACAAGTTCTTGTTTTTTCCGATATGCTCGGGCTTTTTGAGGAGTTTACCCCAAAATTTGTCAAAAAATATATTGACGGAGCACGTTTGGTAAAAGATGCTCTGAAAAACTATGCCGATGAAGTCCACAACAAAGAGTTTCCTCAAGAAATTCACACGTATTAAACAGGCTTAAGCGATGAACAGAATAGTAGAAATTGAAACTTTTAACGCAGATGAAGAGAGAGTCGAGGTTTCACTTCGTCCTGATGCTTGGTGCGAGTATATTGGACAAGAGCAAATTAAAAAAAATCTTGGTGTTTTTATAGAAGCAAGCAAAAAAAGAGGTGAAGCACTTGACCACGTTCTTTTTTTTGGACCTCCTGGACTTGGAAAAACGACACTCGCTCTCATCATTGCAAATGAGATGAACGCAAACATAAAAGTAACCGCCGCTCCTATGATAGAAAAAAGTGGTGATTTAGCAGCACTTCTTACAAACTTAGAAGAGGGTGACATCCTTTTTATAGATGAGATTCACCGCCTCTCGCCTGCCGTTGAAGAGATACTTTACTCCTCTATGGAAGACTTTAGAATCGATATCATTATAGGAAGTGGTCCCGCAGCGCAAACTGTTAAAATCGACCTTCCGCGTTTTACTCTCATTGGTGCAACAACGCGCGCAGGCATGCTCTCAAATCCACTGAGAGATAGGTTTGGGATGAGTTTTCGAATGCAGTTTTATACACCCCAAGAGCTAGCAAAAATTATCGCGCAGGCTTCAAACAAACTCAGTAAAGAGATTCTTCATGAGGCGTGCATGGAGATAGCCAAAAGAAGCAGAGGGACACCCCGAATTGCGTTACGTCTCCTTCGTCGTGTACGAGATTTTGCAGATGTTGCGCAAGAGAAAGATATAGGGCATACAAGAACAAAATATGCATTAAATGAGTTAGGGATAAACTCTCATGGTTTTGATGAGATGGATTTGCGCCTTTTGCGCCTTTTGGCCTCAAACAACACAAGAGCTATGGGTTTAAGCACCATTGCTGCGGCCCTTAGTGAAGATGAGGGAACGGTTGAAGATGTCCTTGAGCCTTACTTAATAGCAAACGGATATCTTGAGCGAACAGCAAAAGGCAGAAGAGCAACCCGCGCAACGTATGAAGTTTTAAATTTAACACCACCGACAGAAGAAGGGACACTTTTCTCATGAAACCACAATATTTCGTAGGCATTCTTTTTGCCACTTCACTTTATTGGATGTATCTTTTGTATACTCCATTTTTACTTGGTATCACCATCGCTGCACTTTTAGCCATTTCAACAGCAAATATACAGAATTTTTTTGAAAAAATTTACGGCTCAAAATTTTTAGCGGCTCTGAGTTCAAGTTTTTTGCTTGCTATCTTATTTTTCGTACCCCTTGGGTATTTTTTAGCAACATTAAGTATCAGGCTCGATAGCTTGGAGCCTCATACGCTTGAAAATATTGAGATTTTAGTGAAAAACTTTATCGAAAATCCACCAGAGTATTTGATATTTTTAAAGCCTTATGTTGACATTGCCATTAAAGATATCAACATGAGCTCGCTTGCAAACAATGCACTCTCTTTAACTGGAATCATAGGAACTTTTAGTGCGGGGTATCTCAAAAATGCTTTTTTAGTCATCATTTTTTATTTTTTTGCGCAGTATAACGGGGCATTTGTTGTAGAGTTGCTCAAGCGCGTTTTGCAAATGTCGGTGGATGAGACGACGACACTTGTCAAGGAACTCTCTTCTGTCATGAGCGTTGTGTTTTACTCTATCATCGCAAATGCAATGTTTCAGGGAGTTCTTTTTGGGGTGGCGATTTCATTTATCGGTTATAATGGTTTGCTTTTTGGCATCATGTACAGTTTTGCCTCTTTGATTCCCGTAGTTGGGGGCGTCATGATGTGGTTGCCATTTATGCTGTATGAGTTCTCTTTAGGTCATGATTCCAATGCAATTTTCATAGCTGCGTACTCTATCATGGCAATTTCTGTTATCGCTGATACATTTTTAAAGCCTTTGATTATCAAAGAGATAAACAAAAGACTTTTAAAAGAGGATGACGCGAGGATGAATGAGCTTGTGATTTTCTTCGCAATTTTAGCAGGACTCACAACATTTGGTTTTTGGGGGATGATACTTGGACCTGCTATTACAGCATTTTTCCTCACAATTTTAAAACTATTTGAGGCTCGAACAAAAGAGTGTGAAATGAGAGATTCTTAGGATTTATAAATCTCTGGATAGTCATCCTTAAATCTTCTATGGAGCCAAAACCAAGGCTCTGGTTCTTTTAAAATCTCGTCTGAAAGCCATTTTGTCTGCATTTGAGTTGAAACTAAAATGTCATGTGCTTCATCCTCTGTTTTTGGCGCAATGATCTCTTCGCCAAAACGAATCACGTAGTGTTCATCATCTTTTGTATGAATAAGTGCTGGAAGAAGTGCTGCATTAAATTTTCTTGCCAGATATGCAGTGGTTTTTATTTGACTAGTTGGATGATTTAAAAACTCCACACTCACCGCCTCTTTTTTGTTCACATTGGTGTCTATAAGTATCGCCATTGCACCACCTGAGCGCATTTGAGCAATCATCGCTCTTGTCGCTCCGCGTCTCTCAACATAGGTCATTCTCCACTTGGCACGCGCGCTTAAGAGATACTCTTCAAAATATCTGTTTTTCATGTGTTTGTAAACAATCATGAGCGGTTCAAATTTCGCACTCACCATGCTGCCCGCGAACTCCCAAGCTCCATAATGACCTGTAACTATGATAATAGGTCTTTTTTCTTGTTGCGCTTTTATGAGCACTTCTTCGTTTTCAAAAGTCACTTTTTTTGCTATTTCCTCGACGCTGTAGTACCGACTTTCCATGGTATGCAAAAAATTTAAAAGCAACAATTTGAAAGAGTATTTTGTCGTTCGTACAACAAACGCTTCATCTACATTTGCACCGTAAACAAATTTTAAATTGTCTCTGACTACTTTTTTATATCTTTTGCTCAGCAAGTAGGCAAGCTTTCCAAGCCCTATAAAAATCGCGCGTCTGAGCCTTCTTGGCAAAATCATTAAAAATTTTTCTAGCACTAAAAAAAGGGTAAATCCAATCATGGTAAAAGTTCCTTTGCTTGCATGAGAATCTCCTCGACTTGTATCTCTTTTATAGAAAAATCATTTTTATTTATTTTATGGATGTCTACTTTTGAGGGTGATTTTATGGCTCTATTTTTGGGTGTCTCATACATCATTCTGCTGGTTGTCGGACCAAAAAGTGTGATGGAGGGAATATTTTGCGCCCACGCCATATGTGTGGGTCCTGTGTCCCCTCCGATGAGTAAATCAACACTTGAGATAAGGTCAACAAGTTCGCTCAAAGAGAGCTTGGGAGCAAGCGTAGCATGAGAAGAGTTTTCACAAATCCACATGGCAGACTCTTTTTCAGCTTCACCTCCCCAAATGATAATGCAGTTTTCTCCAAGTGCGTCGCAAAGAGCGGCGTATTTCTCTTTAGGATACTTTTTAGACTCCCATGAAGCACCGATAACGAGGGCGATGTTTTTTTGAACTTTTGCCATGACCGCCGCACTCTTTGGACCAAGCTTGGAGTGAGTAAAAATAGGCTCTTTATTTAAAAGCATCGCGTCAGTTATCACAAATCCCAAGGCATCACAAACCACCAACGCATTTCGTTTTACTATATTTTCCTCATAGGCAATATGGGATGTGGTTTTGTAAAAATAGGATGCAAAACCCTCTCGTGCAGAGTTTTTGTCAAAGCCATGTAAATTTTTGCCAATAAGTCTTGAGACGATAGCAGATTTTATAAGCCCCTGAATATCGACAATCACATCAAACTCACCCAAAGAGCGCAGATACAAAATAGTCTCTTTTAAAAGTGAAAAGCTTTTTTGAGTTTTAAGCTTTTTAAGATTCAGCGTATGGACAGCATGAACAAAAGGATGATTTTGTAAAAGCGGAGCAAAGACTTCTTCGGTAATCCACTCTATCTTGGCAAGAGGAAACTCTTTATGTAAAAACTGCAAAACCACAGCAGAGTTTACAATATCGCCAAGAGCCGAGAGCCGAACAAGTGCTATACGTTTTATATCTTTTTTCATGGCGAAAATTATAGCTAATTTACATACTTTAAAGAAAAATAAACGATAGACTTTTAACTAACTTGTATATCTAAAATTGTATATATTGATTTTAGATATAATCACACGAATTTTTACTAAGGAGAGCCAAAAATGACACCATCAGATATACAAGATTTTTCGCAAGGCCGTACAAAGGCAAGAGCCTATTTTTGTTACTTATTTTCTAAAAATATACCAAATAGACTCCCATCTATAACCCAAGAGATGGTTATGCCTCGTCTTTTAAAAATTAAAGGTGATTTGGAAAATTGTGAAGGTGTGTATCTTTTAGATCACAAAGGGGTTCAAGTAACGCCAACCTTTACTGCCACGAAACAAATAGACTCTGATGCTGGGAAAATTAGAGCTGACAGAGCTTACTATTACCGTGCTGTGCGAGAAGGTAGATGTACCATTACAGACCCGTATCCATCTCTTATAACGGGTGACTTGAGTGTAACGGCGTCGCAGCCAATTTATTGTGAAACGGGAGAGCTAAAATTTGTAGCTTGTTTAGATATGCCTTTTGGGGATGTTCTTAAAATATCTCATCTCAATACTTTTGACACTTTTTTTGGTAACTTTTTTAAATACTCTTATGGAATTTTCGCTTTTGCCCTTATAGCAGTTGCTTTATTATTGTTTTTAAAAGGGATGCAAAGTTTTTTCACTTATGAAATTACCTTGTCTCATTTTGAAGCAAAAAATGTTTTTGAAGCAACGATTTTAATCACTCTCGCACTCGCCATATTCGATTTGGCTAAAACCCTCATTGAAGAGGAGATTATGGGACGACACAAAGAGCACAATGTTTCAGGTCCGCATAAAACAATGGTACGATTTCTAGGCTCTATTATTATTGCTTTATCGATTGAGGCGTTGATGCTGGTTTTCAAATTTGCTATTACAGACCCTGAAAAATTGATGTATGCCATGTATATAGTTGGTGGGGTCTCTGGCCTTCTTGTGGGACTTGCAATTTATATCAAATTTACAAATTTAAAGATTTTTGAATGATAGCAATCGTTGACTACAACATGGGCAATTTGGCAAGTGTTCAAAATGCTTTTGCTAAGTTAGGGCAAGCAACAGTTGTGGAGAGCGACCCTGCAAAGTTTCAAAATTATGACAAACTCCTTCTCCCTGGAGTCGGTGCTTTTGGTGATGCGATGGAGCATTTAAAAGAGCGCGATATGATAGAACCTCTCAAAGAGTTCGCAAAAAGTGGAAAATACATGCTTGGCATTTGCTTAGGAATGCAACTCCTTTTTGAGAGTAGCGAAGAGTTTGGACATCATGAAGGGCTAGGTCTTATCAAAGGCAAAGTAGTTGCATTTGACACTTCAAAATTTCAAGAGCCACTCAAAGTGCCACATATGGGGTGGAACAAAATGTTCATAAAGGAACATCCACTTTTTAAGGGTCTTAACGAAGGGGATTATTTATATTTTGTCCACTCCTATCATGCCCTTTGTGCGCATGAAAAAGATATCATTGGAACAACAGAATATGGCTATAGTTTCGCCTCTGCTGTTGCATGTGCAAATGTCTTAGGCATTCAGCCTCACCCTGAAAAAAGCCATAATAACGGTTTGAAAATTTTAGAAAATTTTATAGGAATATAGATGACTTTATACCCAGCCATAGATTTAAAAGACGGCAAGGCGGTTCGCCTCACAAAAGGACTCATGGAGAGTGCAAAAATTTACTCAGATGAGCCTTGGAGTTTAGTAAAAAAGTTTGAGGAGATGGGTGCCAAATGGGTCCATATCGTTGATCTCAACGGCGCTTTTGCTGGTGAGCCAAAGAACTTGGAACAGATTATAAAAATCAGGCAAAACTGCAGTGTCAAACTTGAACTTGGTGGTGGCATTCGAGATGAAGAGACCATCAAAAAAATGTTAGCAATTGGCATAGATAGAATAATTCTTGGCTCAATAGCAGTTAAAAACCCTGAGTTTGTCAAAGAAATGGCATCAAAATATCCCATAGCAGTTGGCATTGATGCCATTAATGGCTATGTAGCAGTTGAGGGTTGGGGTGAAGTGAGTACCATGAAAGCTACTGATTTAGCACGTGCATTTGCCCATGCAGGTGTTGAAGCCATCATCTGTACGGATGTTGGCAGAGATGGAACTTTAAGCGGTGTCAATGTTGATTTTACTCTTGATATTGCAAGAGCAAGCAACGTAGCTACTATTGCCAGCGGCGGGGTCAAAGATGAGAACGACATTTATGCACTTATGGAGACAAAAGAGATTGAGGGCGTCATTATTGGAAAAGCCTACTATGAGGGGACGTTAGACCTCGCAAAGATGTTTACACTCATAAATTAATAGTAAAATAAACAGAATTTAGATAACATAATGAGATAAATTTTGCAAAAATAAAAGGATTTTAATTTGAAATTACTTGTTGTTGATGATAGCTCTACAATGCGTCGAATTATTAAAAATACTTTGGCTCGTTTAGGGTATAAAGATATTTTAGAAGGGGAAGACGGGCTTCAAGGTTGGGCAGCTATGGATGCGAACCCAGATATTGAGATGCTCATTACTGACTGGAATATGCCTGAGATGAATGGGCTTGAGTTAGTAAAAAAAGTTCGTGCTGATGCACGTTTTAAAGATTTACCGATTATTATGGTAACTACCGAGGGTGGAAAAGCTGAAGTTATTACAGCTCTAAAAGCTGGCGTCAACAATTATATTGTGAAACCTTTTACTCCACAAGTTTTGAAAGAAAAACTCGGTGCTGTAATGGGTGTTGCGGAGTAATGTTAGAGAGCTATTATGAGCTAGTTGTTAAAATCTCTTCTCATAACTCACTCTACTTAGACTTTCTAAGCGATACCCTTCCCATAGGATTTGAAGAGTTTGATGGTGGATTTATCATCAGAAGTGAAGAGAATCTTGATACGATTGTTTGGGGATTAGAGCAGTTTACAGAGGCTTTGCAAAAGGCTTTAGGTGAGACAATCGAAATTGAATGTCAACAAACTAAACATAAAAACAGTGACTGGGTTGCACTTTACCAAAAAAGCATTCAACCTCTGCAGATAGATAAATTTTATATTCACCCAACTTGGGATGAACCTAACTTAGAACTCATCAATATAGCTATAAATCCAGCTTTAGCTTTTGGAACTGGACACCATCCCACAACTGCAGCATCACTCAAAGCTATAAGTAAGTACGTAAAACCTCGGCATGAGATGATCGATGTTGGGTGTGGCAGCGGGATACTTGGCATAGGAGCTCTCAAAATGGGAGCGATTGTCGATGCATGTGATACAGATGAAATTTCAGTTGAAAATACAAAAGAAAATGCCGTGCTCAATGGAGTAACATTTTCAAATTTATGGCAAGGTTCATGTTCTGCGAGCGACAAAAAATATGATGTTGTTGTAGCAAATATTGTAGCCGATGTCTTAACTTTTATAGCAAAAGAGTTAAAAAATGCGCTCAAACATCAGGGTATTTTAATTTTATCAGGTATTTTAGATAAACATGAAAAAAAAGTTTTAGGTTTTTATAAAGAGTTAGAACTCTTAGAACGAATTGTTGAAGATGAGTGGGTGACCCTCATTTTACAAAAAAGATAAAAGGCTCAAAAATGGCAAATTTAGAACAAAATAACAAAAAGAATGATAATAATTTTTTCAATAACAACCCCCTTATAACATTTGCAATTTTTTCGGTTGTCATAATAGTATTATTTAAAGTATTTATCGGTGATAGCGGAAATATTGAAGGCTCTACCAATACCGCAAGAACAAAACAGATTAGTTACTCTGAGCTTAAAACTTTAGTAGCTTCAAAGAGTGTAGATAAAGTTGAAATCGGTCAAAGTTATATCAAAGCCTCAGGAACTGATGGCAAAACATACACAACAAGAATAGTTCCAGGTGATGCTAATTTAGTACAAGAGCTGGACAAAAAAGGGATTGAATACTCTGGATTTAGTGAAACAAACTGGTTTACAGAGATGTTTGGTTGGCTCTTGCCATTTTTAATGATTATTGGTATTTGGATGTTTTTTGCGGGGAGAATGCAAAAAAGTATGGGTGGTGGTATTTTGGGTATTGGAAGTTCCAAAAAAATGGTTAACTCTGAAAAACCTAAGACAAAATTTGATGATGTAGCAGGAGTCGAAGAGGCAAAAGAAGAAGTTCAAGAGATTGTTGACTTTTTAAAATATCCTGCTCGTTATGTTGAAATCGGTGCAAAAATTCCAAAAGGAGTCCTCCTTGTTGGCTCTCCAGGGACAGGGAAAACACTCTTAGCAAAAGCAGTTGCAGGAGAAGCTGATGTCCCTTTTTTCTCCGTAAGTGGTTCTAGTTTTATTGAAATGTTTGTCGGTGTCGGTGCCGCGCGGGTTCGAGATTTGTTTGAACAAGCAAAAAAAGATGCACCAAGCATCATCTTTATAGATGAGATAGACGCTATTGGTAAAAGCCGTGCTGCAGGTGGCATGATGGGGGGAAATGATGAGCGAGAACAAACACTTAACCAACTTCTTGCCGAGATGGATGGTTTTGGAACAGATACCCCTATTATTATTTTAGCAGCGACAAATAGACCTGAAATCTTAGATCAAGCGCTTTTGCGTCCTGGTCGTTTTGACAGACAAGTTCTTGTTGATAAACCCGATTTTGAGGGACGTGTAAAAATTTTAAAAGTGCACATGCGTGATGTGAAAATAGATGCTGATGTGGAGATAGAAGAGATAGCGAGGTTAACCGCGGGATTAGCAGGGGCAGATTTGGCAAATGTTATCAACGAAGCAGCGCTTTTAGCTGGTCGAAAAAGTCAAAAAACTGTCACACAAAAAGATCTTTTTGAATCAGTTGAGCGGGCTATTGCTGGACTAGCAAAAAAATCTCGCCGCATCAATCCTAAAGAGAAAAAAATCGTTGCCTACCATGAAAGTGGGCATGCACTTATGGCTGAGACGACTGTGGGTGCAAAAAAAGTATCAAAAGTCTCTATCGTCCCTCGCGGACTTGCTGCTCTTGGATACACACTCAACAAGCCTGAAGAGAATAAATTTATGATGCAAATGCATGAGATGTGGGCAGAAGTAGATGTTCTTCTTGGCGGTCGTGCGGCAGAAAAGGTCTTTATAGGGGAGATTTCAACAGGGGCAGGAAATGATTTAGAGCGTGCGACTGATATCATCAAGTCAATGGTACAAACCTATGGCATGAGTGATGTAGCTGGCTTGATGGTTTTAGAAAAAAGCAGACACTCATTCATTGGCGGCGGCATGCAAGCTACTCGTGAATACAGTGATAAAATGGCAGAAAATATGGATGAATTTATCAAAACATCACTCTCTGAACGTTATGTCAAAGTCCTCCAAAGGCTTGAAGAGTATCGAGATGCCATCGAAGAAATCGTTGCCCTACTTTATAAAAAAGAGAACATTACTGGCGAAGAGGTAAGAAATATCATCATAAATTTTGAAAAAGAAAATGGTCTTGATTCTAAAGTCACAGAGGTGCATGATTCCATAAGTCAAGAGTTGGAGGAAGATGCCGCTATGGCTAAAATCTCTCAAGAAAAATCCAAAAATATCCATGAGAATAATGATGAAAAGTAATCTTTTTCCTATTGCAAAAGAGGGGTGGAGATATATCGCATACAGTGCCTTGGCGTATCTTATTTTTTCGATACTCGGTATAGGTTTTGGACAGATTATCTCTTTTGTTTTGTTTTTTGTATTTGTAGCACTTTATAGAAATCCTGAAAGAGAAATGCCCTCATTTGAAGAGTTTAGTGTTTTAAGTCCTGTAGATGGTGTGGTTATCTCCATTGAAGAGTTGGATGATCAAGAATATGCATACAAAATTGAAATAGACAGCACCTATTTCAATACAGCCATTTTGCGCGCTCCTATGAGTGCTACAATCCAAAAAATTGCTATAAAACGAGGGGCAAAACTTCCAAAAGAGAACCCTCTTTTTGAAAAATTAAATGAGCAATGCGAGATGATTTTTGAAGATAAAAATCTCAATAAACTCAAGCTTATTCATAGACTCAAGCAGGGTTTTGATGCTTTAAATATTTATGCAGCACCTTTACAAAATATCGCTCAAGGGCGCAGATATGGTGTTATGGTCAATGGAGTCACTACTCTTTGTCTTGCGCAAAATTTTAGACTGAGTATTAATGTCGGTAGTGAGCTTGTAGCTTCTGAGACGCTTATAGGCTATTTTTCTAAAAAATGAGATCCAAGCCCACGAACTTTATCTATATACTTCCAAATCTCTTTACCGCTGCGTCAATATTTTCAGGGGTATTTAGTATGATAAGTTCGGTCCATGGAGAGTTTATTCAAGCCGCATGGTTAATAATGCTAGCACTCATTTTTGATGGGTTGGATGGACGCATTGCAAGGCTTACAAATACATGTTCCAAATTTGGAGTAGAGTTTGACTCTTTGGCAGATATAGTCGCTTTTGGTGTGGCTCCAACACTTTTGATGTACCTTTTTGTAGGAGATGAATTTGGACGTTTTGGCATCGTCGCCTCTGCTTTGTTTGTCATATTTGGAGCCATACGGCTTGCTAGATTTAACGTCATGACTACCAGCACGGAACCCTCTGTTTTTATAGGCGTCCCTATTCCTACCGCTGCAGTTGTTATCTCCCTTCTCGTTCTTTTGTTTGAAAAATACTCTTTACATGATAAATATGGTGTCATTATCATCGTGATATCAATTTTTATATCACTTTTAATGGTAAGTAATATTCGCTATCCAAGCTTTAAAAAAATTGACTATTCGCCTAAGAGTGTCATGAAGCTTTTTATGGGTATTTTAGTTTTAGCGCTCGTGATATTTATGTTTCCTATAGAGGGATTTTCTGCTCTTTTTCTTCTCTACATACTCTATGGACCCCTAAGAGTCCTCATGCTGTTTCCAAAATATTTGGCAAAAAAAGGGAAGCAGTAACAAAAAATAAGGTTACATCCTATTGTTTTAAATGTTGTTTTTCAAAGAGTAATTTATTTGTATCAATCTCAAAATTGAAAAATTCAGAAGTAAACCCATTATCTCCAACTTTTGTAAATTGTATTGATGCCCCTTCATTATTACTTACCTCCATATACAAGAGTCCCAATGCATAGCGACTCTCTAAAAAATTGGTATCTTTCATTTTAGATAATTCAAATAGAGCAATTGCATTATCATGGTGTCCTGCTCCAATTGAAGCGACGCCACCATGAAAAAGTGTCTGCGCATCTCTGACTTTCAACTCATCAATAAGTTGGTTGTAGAGGGTATAAGACTCTTCAAAAGCTTTATCATAGAGACAAGCAAGAGCCAATGCACTTGTTAACTCATAAACAGGCTCTTGCGTGGCTTCTAAAACTTTTTTTAGTTGCTCTCTTAAAAAGTAAAGCTGTCCTGTAATAAGGTTTTGTTGTATGTATAAATATCGCGTGATATTGGGACCAAAATACAAGTCATCAAAGTGAAATGTTTGTAATTTAAGATATGTCATGACCTCTGAAGCGTAGTCAAGCGGTTTGGAGTGAGCAAAACGGGCATCAATATACATGAGGTGTGGCAAAATATCATGCGGCAACAATACAATAAGACTTTGAGAAGCTTTTTCTGCAATATCGAGCTTGTTTAAACTTGTTGCTATGATGACATTGAGGGCTAAATAAAGTGGCCTTAGTTTGTAATCTTTCTCAAGCCAATCTGATGTTGCAAGAAGGTTTTTTTGACTATATTCAAAAAGTGTTTTATATAAATCTATCGTTTCGCTCTCTGCTTCTTCCATAATAGAATCTTTTACAAGGGATTGAAGTTTTGGATTTTCTTTGTTGATAAGCTGCCCTGTCATGATGGCATAAACACCCGATAAATAGTTCTTTGCATCAAGATTATAAGAGCGTACAAAGTGGTCATGTGCTTGAATCATATTTCCCATTTGAGCATAAGTGAGTGCAAGGTTATAGTGCAATATGGAGTGTTTTGGCTGTATTTTGACTAATTGTTGCAAATCATAATTTGCTTCTCTGATTTTAAAAGAGAGTGCTTTTTTAATCGCTTGAATTATCCCTTTGTTCGAACTTGAAGAGGAGGCACTCTTTTTGAGATACTCCTCTGCTGTGTCAATGTTGTCTATAAAAATATTCGCCGTCCCTTTTTTGATATCGTCAATAGTTTGCTGCGCATTAAACATTTTATAAGGGGAAAAATAAAATATTTTTTGATAATTTAAGAGTCTGCTCTCTTTCATACTTTTTCTATAACGATTTTGTGCCTGTTTTGGTTCAAAAAGCGAATCTTTTATCATGACTTTTATAGGGTAATGTTTATAAACTTCTTCAGGGAACATATCTGTGACATTTTTTATCTCCTTGCCACCACTTGCCACTTCTCCTGATTTTAAATAAATAAGCCCAAGAGCTAATCCAGCTCGCGGAGATTGTATATTATTTTGTATGGCGTTTTGCAAATGTTTTTTTGCAAGAGTCAAGTCACCGATATTAGCATACAAAAGACCCAAACTAAAGGCATCTGAGCCTATAAAATCTTTTTCCATTGACGCTATCGCATCTTGATTGTTGCTAAAGAGTGCGTTAATTTTTGCACTCAAATGCTTTTGTGTATCGGCATATTCACCCGACGTAGGATTTTTAAGAGCACTTAAGGCTTCAAAATAATTGCCCTTATAATAATTTATCAATGCATAATAGTACGAGTAAAGGGGTGAATTTATCTCTTTTGGAAGATAAGCATATGCCAATTCTATGTAATAATCAAAACTTTTTGAATCCTTTAAATGCAAACTACAAACTGCTGCATTTATGGCACTTACACATCTTTTTTCATCATTTAATATCGCTTTTTTGAATGTTTCAAGAGCAGTTTCATACTGAGCATTTTTGAGTTGCGCAACACCAAGATTGTAGACAGAAATCGCTTCGCTATAAATAGCGATTTTTTCGTATAAATGGAGTGCTTCTTCTTTGGAGCCGTTTGAATAGAGATAATTTGCCTTTGTAATCATGGCTTCTAACTTACTTGGCTCTATAACCTCTTTTGGTTTTTCACTCCAGTTTTCATCCTCAAACTCCACTAATGCGGGCTCAACTTCTGGCTTAGATTTCATCAAGAGTAGGACAATAATAATGATAACAAGAACCACAGCAATCCCTAAAGCACCAAAGAGAAGTATTTTTTTCTTTTTCTCTTGAGCCTGTTTTTGAGATGCCTCTTTTTGAGAATCAGCACTTTCAAAACTAGACGCATCACTCTCTTCAATGATGATTATATCTTCTGCTGATTCAGCCATTTTAGCCCTTATATAAGTACCGTATTTAGCCATTTTAAAGCAATAAAAGTACCAAAAATAGTTATACTATTGTATCACAGATGAAGAGCGTATGTATGATAAAAATATATGCGAAAAAGGGCAATTATGCAAACGAGTTATAAAAGAATCGATGCACATCTCTCAAGTCTAGGGTACTGCTCAAGAAGCCAAGCAAAAAATTTTTTAAAAATATTTCGCGTCCGCGTCAATGGAGTGCAAGTTTTTGACACAAATATGAAAGTCTATCATGACGATATTACCGTAAATGAAGAAGCACTTGACCCTGAATCTTTAACGATTTTAATGCATAAACCAAAAGGGGTTATTTGCTCTCATGAGGATGCGGGAGTACTTATATACTCACTTTTGCCACAGCGCTATACTCAAAGAAATCCTCAACTTTCTACCGTAGGCAGACTCGATGCGGACACAACTGGAGCCATCTTACTGACAGACGACGGCGCACTTAACCACCGCCTTACATCGCCTAAGAGCGACATTGTAAAACTTTACGAAGTGACACTTGCGCAGCTTTTAAGAGGGGACGAAGGGGAAATTTTTGCAAGTGGGACCTTACTTTTAAAGGGTGAAAAAAAACCGCTCTTAGCCGCAAAGATGAAAATTGTAACACAAACTTTGGTTCATCTTGAGATTAACGAGGGAAAATACCATCAGGTAAAGAGGATGTTTGCGGCCGTGGGAAACAAAGTCATAGCCCTTCATAGAGTGAGTTTTGCAGAGTATAGTGTTGCGAATCTTCTCCCAGGGGAGTATAAAATTCTTTAACTGATGCTACACACTAAAACGAACACGTCTGTTTTAGTTGCAGGGACACAAAGCAGCTACAACCCCATGTAGCTACGAAAACAAGCGAAGTGCTTTTCGCAAAGCGAAAATGTTTCTTTAGTAAAACAAAGTTTTTCGAGAATTTCGTGGTATTTTACGCATTTTTTATCAAAACTGCTCTAATGCAAATAAGGCTCTAAAACCTTAGGAATCGTGATACTTCCATCTTCATTTTGAAAATTTTCCATGATGGCAACCAAGGTTCTTCCAACTGCCAAAGAAGAGCCGTTGAGTGTGTGGACAAAACTATTTTTCTTCTCATCTTTAAAACGAATTTTTGCGCGGCGTGCTTGAAATTCTCTTGTATTTGATATGGAAGAAATTTCTCTATAGGTATTTTGTCCAGGGAGCCACACTTCGATATCTACCGTTTTTGCAGCGCCAAAACCTAAATCGCCTGTACATAAAGTAACAAGGCGGTGGGGAAGCTCAAGTGCGCTGAGTAAATCAGAAGCACAAGTCACCATGGTCTCAAACATAAAATCGCTCTCTTGGGGTGTTGTGATGGCGACGAGTTCTACTTTATGAAATTGATGTTGTCGTATCATACCGCGAGTATCGCGTCCTGCAGCTCCTGCTTCTTTTCTAAAACATGAAGTATAGGCTGTCATTTTTTTAGGAAGCTCTTGGACTGAGAGTATCTCATCTTGATACAGGTTTGTGAGCGGAACCTCGGCGGTTGGAATCAAAAATAACTCCTGCCCTTCTACTTTATATAAATCGTCTTCAAATTTTGGAAGCTGTCCTGTCCCTTCAAGTGCGGCACGATTGACAAGTGCGGGAACACTTACCTCTTCAAAACCACGCGTAGAGTTGAAACTGAGCATAAAGTTTATAAGTGCACGCTCAAGTTTAGCACCCATTCCAAAAGAGACGCTAAAGCGACTTGTGGCAAGTTTTACCCCTCGCTCAAAGTCAATCCAGCCATTTTTTTCTGCGAGTTCCCAGTGTTCTTTTGGAGTGAAGGAAAACTCTTTTGGCGTTAACACTTTTTTTATCTCGACGTTGTCATGCTCGTCTTTTCCCTCTGGAACATCATCATCTGGAATATTTGGCACCGCCATGGCAAGGCTCTCAAGCGCTTCTTGTGCGACTCTTTGCATTTCAAGGGCTTCGTTGATTTTACTCTTGTTCTCATCGACTTTTTGTTTAAGCTCTGTGACATCTTTTTTCTCACGCATAAGCTGACCAAACTCTTTGCTCATGCTGTTTTGTGCGGCTTGGAGCGTTTCAAAATTTGCTTTAGCGATTTTTAATGCATCATTGTTATTTTTCAAATTTTCTAAAAGTACAGAATCGACACCTTTTCGCATAAGCTTTTTACTTGTCTGCTCGAAATCGTTTTGGAGGAGTTTTAAATCAATCATTTTTTTCCTTTTTATATCAATATATCTTTTGCTATTTGAAACTGGTTTGCCGTCATGAGATGAATTTTTGGATGGAAGGCTTTGATGTCATCGAAGAGTTTTTTGCTGAGTTCAAACCCTACTTTATACTCTTCTTCCGCCCCTTTTTCATTCGCATTTCTTAAAGACTCCAGCCAATTATTGGGAACGTTAATGCCGGGAACATGCGCAGCTAAAAACTGAGCGGTGCGGAGCTTTGTGATGGGAAAAATCCCTAAAATAAGTTCAGCTTCTCTGTGTTCAGAACAACACTCTTTGTTCGCCGCTTCTTTGAGTTCTATGAGTCTTTTCGCATTTTCTAAATCATATACAGGCTGAGTGATAATGCCGCATGCTCCGTGTTTAATCTTTTTTTGCATCTTTTTTTGCAAAATTTTTGGGTTTTTTGCATACGCATTGACCACTGCAAAGGGAAATATCTCCTTAGGCTTTTGTGCCAATGGTTTTCCTGCATAGTTGATGCCGCTGTTAAAACAAGAGATGATATCTAACAACATGGAGCTGTCTGACTCAAAAACACCTTTTGTATGGGGTTGGTCTGAGATAGTTGCGGGGTCGCCTGTGAGGGCAAGAATGGCTCTTATGTCAACTTCGTTTGCGCCAAGCAAGTCAGACTGTAGAGCAATTTTGTTTCTATCTCGCATGCTCATTGTCGCTAAAACTGGCTTGTTAAAACGCTCTTGAAGCATCTTCGCAGCAAACAAAGCGTTGTATTTTAATTTTGCCAAAGGATTATCGGTCGTTGAAAATGCATCGACATATTTGTCAAGCTCAAGCATTTGTATCTTGTCAATAATGGGTGAAAAAACAGGCGAATGCCCTGGTGTTGTCTCTAAAGTAATGTACGTGCCATTTTTTAATTTATCGAGTAGTTTATCAAACAAAAAGAATCCTAATCCGCTATAATTTCGCCATTATAACAAAAGAGAGTATTTAATATGTTAAAACTTGCAGTATTTGATTTTGACTCTACGCTCATGGATGGCGAAACTATAGATTTCTTTGCCAAAGAGCTCGGCATCGGCGAAAAAGTTGCCCGCATAACTGAAGAAGCTATGTCTGGAAGACTTGATTTTTTTGAGTCCCTCCAGCAAAGAGTAGGACTTTTAAAAGGGCTTGACTACTCCGTTGTAGAGAAAATCAGCCACAATTTGCCCTACATGAATGGTGCCATAGAGACTATCGCGGAGCTCAAAAAGAGAGGGATGACCGTGGTGTGTTTTAGCGGAGGTTTTAGAACGGCAACAAGTTATGCGAAAAATATTCTGGGGTACGATGCAGATTTTTCAAATATTTTGCACGTCAAAGATGCAAAACTCACAGGTTTAGTCGGCGGGGATATGATGTTTAACTTTTCAAAAGGGGACATGCTCCTCAGACTTCAAAACTTACTTGGCGTAAATGAATCCCAAACTTTAGTGTGTGGAGATGGAGCAAATGATTTGTCGATGTTTGCTCATGCAGGGACGAGAGTCGCTTTTTGTGCCAAAGAGATTTTAAAAAAAGAAGCGAATATCATCGTTGAGACAAAAGACTTGACACAAATTTTAGAAAAATTATAGGAGAAAAATATGTTAGAAAATTCTATTTGGAGACAGTATAACCAAGAGAACAATTTTAGAGAAAAATTGAGTCTATTATGCAGTATAAGTGCACATGACCTTCTTGATGATGACAAAGAGTTATATGGAGTTTTAAAAGCAAAGTTTACAAAAAAAGAGCTCAAGCTTTTTGCAATGGACTCTGCAAACATGAGTGATGATGCCCTAAAGAGTGAATTTTCTCTTACTGATGAAGAGTTAAGTAAAGCTAAATTTAAACTCTATAAAAAATTTAAGCAAGACAAAACCAAACTTGCTTTTAAGAGAGTTTCTGCCAATGAAAAGGAAGATTTCTAAAAAAAAATTTATTGAGGCAACTTTTGTATTAATCTTCTATTTATCAAACAATGTGTAAACTAACAATACATTATCAAAAGGAAAAATGAATGAACAAAACAACTTCATTATTATTGGCTGCATTAGTAGCTGGGTCTCTGTTTTCAACGAGTGCAATGGCTGACGCTAAAAAAGGTCAAAAATTTTATCTTAAAAAGCTAAAAGTTTGTAAAGATGATGGCTTAAAAACAGGTGCAAATTTCGCAACAAAACATAAGCGTGACGAATGGGCGTCTATGAAAGAAAAAGGTGCTCTTTTAAATGAGTGGAAAACTATTTGTCCAAGCGGTGCTGACAAAATAGAAAAAATGAAAGAAGACGATATTCAAGATTTATATGATTTCGTTTGGCAGTATGCTTCAGATGGCGACGTCCCATCTTGCGGATAATTTGAGTCAAAGTAAATTCAGAAAAATCTGAATTTACTTTACATTATTTTGTAGCTCGCAAAACAATTTTAAATGTGACTCTTCGAGATTTGTCTCTATCTTCCCTCTCCTCAGACATCACTTTTTTCCTATAACTCAAACCGTTTCCTGAGAGTACTTTTGTTAGCCAAGTTTGTGTTGGTCGCTCTTGCTTTAAAAATAGATAACTCAGCGTTGCATACGAACGGTTCATTGAGAGTTTTGCATTTTTTAAGTAGCCATCTTTAAAATCTGCCCCACCCCATTCACTTGATGTATGCCCATTAATTTCTACAGTTTCTATAGCACTTTCATTTGCCTTTAAAAAAGGGATGAATTTTTTTGAAAATGTGTCTAAAAAACTTTTTTGTGTTGGAGTAAGCTCATATTTTCCGACTTCAAAATACAAAGAAACATCACTCAGCTGTAAACTTAAATCTTCTTTTAAGAGAAGTTTCTTTGCATCAATTTCTTTTTTAAAAATTTCTTGGAGTTCACCATAAAATTTGTTTATTTTAGTAGATTTTTGCGCGAGTGTGATGTCACGGTTGAGTTTTACTATCCACATGTTTGATTCTTGTGAATCCTCGTTTGTGTGTATCCCAACGGCGGCTGCTTGTAAATTGTGTAAAATTGTAACTGCATTAAAAGCATCATGATTTTCACCTCCATAATGCTCTTGAGCAAGGAGCGTCAACTCACTATTAAATAACATAACAAGCGCATCAGTGTTATAAGTATCTCGCACATTTCCAACGGCTATAAAATTGGAATTTGCATACTCTTTGATATCTTTAAGAACACTTGAGTACGTAGTTCGAATCTCTTTATCTAGGATAATATTTTTTTGAAGATCAAACTTCATGATTCTGATTTGCTCTTTATTGGCTCCATTTTTTTGGCTTAAAAGTGCCAGAAAATTATTATCTCTGAGTTTGATTATTTTATGAGGCGTTTGGATATCTTCTGATTTGAATTGTTTAAGCCAAATTTTGTCCCCATTTTCCCCTATTCGCATAATAGTAATGTCATGATTATTGCCATAACTTGTTGATCCTAAGATCACTAAAGAGCCATCTTTTGCCTCTACTGCGTCGATACCTTGGTCGTCATGCGCTGTACCATATTTTTTGCTCCAAAGTATCTCCCCATTTTTTGAAATCCTCGTCAAATAGATATCGTTTAACCCTAATCCTGTCTCAAAAAGTGGGTCAAGTGTATCCCTTGATGTGACAGATGAGCCAACAGCTAAAACATCACCGCCGTTTAAAAGTATCAGATTATTCATTTTATCATCATTTTTAGTACCAAACATTTTTGTAAAAATGATATTCCCTTCAGAATCAAGCTTATGGACGAGTAAAGAGCCATCAAGTGTATAACCGCCTACAAAATACCCATTTGAAGGAGTTTTCACTAAAGCAACCGCTTCATTAAATTGTGAAAGCTTTGCAGCTTTGTCTAAGTTTATACTTGCGGAGTCGTCTACTTTTACGATATGCATTTGCGAACCATGAGTTGCTGCAACACTTGAGAGATAATCAAAAGCGTTTGTGTACACTTCCTCTTTTTCTTGCAAGGAGACTCCTTGGTCTCGTGAGAAACCAACTGCACTTATTTGTCGGTCATAATCTTGTGTAACACTTAATAAAGCGTCATCAAAAGGCTTATCGATAATAATTGAAAAATCATTCGGTTTTGCTAAAAGCAAGGTTGCAAGGGATAAAAGAAGTGCAAAATATTTCATATTATATGACATTTACCAGACATTGCCCTGAGGCTGCTCTTTCTTTTTTGTCCAAGCATCTACCACTTTGTCAGTAGCTTCACCGATTTGCTTATACGTAACGATGTCATCGTCGCCACATTTTTTGTGATAGTAGCCCTGAAGGTCGTAATACTCTTCGCACTCGCTATAGTATTTTGCAGAGATTCCATGCTTATTGAAGCAGGCACTGAAAAAAAATGTAATGAAAATCAGAAAAATTATTTTTATCATACGTGTACAAAGCATTTATTATGCCTAAACTTTAAAACTCTCTTTGGTTTTGCAAAATTGTGTTAAAAAACACTCTTGGCACTTAGGATTTTTTGCAGTGCATATATAGCGACCAAAGAGCACCATCCCTTGGTGAAGCGCATGAAGGTTGTTTTTAAATTTTTTCACAAGCGTTGCTTCTGTTTTAAGTGCTGTTTTATCCTCACTCAAACCAAGTCTGTGAGAGACTCTAAAAACATGAGTATCAACCGCCATGAGGTTAGCACCCGTAAACTCTATCATGACAACATTGGCTGTTTTTTGACCGACACCGCCAAGAGTCATGAGCTCTTTTTCATCCATTGGAATCTCTCCACCATAAACACTCACAACTCTTTTTGCCATTTCAATAATATTTTTTGCTTTATTATTGAAAAAAGAACAACTACTTATAAGTGCTTTGACATCATTTATATCTGCCTCTGCCAAAATTTGTGGCGTTGGGTATTTCAGAAATAAAGCAGGAGTTATAAGATTGACTCTTTTGTCTGTACATTGCGCTGAGAGGGTAACGGCTAGGAGTAATTCATACGCATTAGTATAGACTAACTCTGTGATGGCATCACTATATTTTTCAATAAAGAGCGCATGAATTTGTTCTATCTCTTTTTTGGTTGCTTTTTTCATAAATCGTATTTTACCTTGTTGTGTGTTATAATCAAAATTAAAAATACTCTCAGGATAATTCATGAATGTTTTTTCACTTTTTAAAAATACAAAAGAGAGACTCAACGATAGATTAAATTTTGCTCAATTTTTCGAAGAGGGCGTTACCAAGGAGATTATAAACAGCAGCGATACCATGATGTTGTTTTTTACAACCGATCATGGCTGGATTGGTGGCAATGAACTCTTTTTTACTACATTTGGATTTGTAGATATTTATGATTTTAGAAATAGATATGAGAGCATCCGAGAGATTTTTTTGCGTGAGAGTGAAGAAATTTTTACTCAGGATGATAAAAGTTGGCTCGATTATATAAAAAAACATAAAAAAGAGGGGTATAGAGTTGTTATATCCTCTCAAGAACAGATAGCCCACTTAAAGGTAACTTGTCACACTTTACATACTAATAAAGATTTTTACGTTGTGGCATTGCAAGATATTACAGCACTCCATGTATCAGAAGAAAAAGCACAAGAAGTTGAGAATTTAAAAACAAAATTTTTATCCAATATAGGTCATGAATTTAGAACACCCATGAATGCTATTCTTGGATTTAGCGAGTTGCTTGAGCAGACAGTGCTTGACAAACAGCAAACCGAATATCTCAACATGATTAAGTATTCATCTAAAAATCTTATGGTCAATATCGAGACGCTCCTAGATCTCTCACAAATGCAAGGGGGAAGATTGCAGTTAGAAAATTGCGACTTCTCTTTACTCGATGAGATGGAGAGCGTCTCGTACCATTTTTCCCAAATCTGCAAAGAGAAAGATATCTCAGTTATGGCGTTTATCGATCCAAAGCTTCCAAAAATAATCTATTCAGATCCAAAAAAAATAACGCAAATCATGATGGCGCTTATGCAAAATGCTATGAAGTTCACTGACCGTGGTGGCAGAATCATTGTCGAAGTCAAGTTACTCCAAAGACAGCCAGGAGGAGAGTGTAACGTTGGTTTTAGCGTAAAAGATAATGGACATGGACTCTCAAGCGAACAAATAGCACTTATCAATGAGCCTTTTACAGCCAGTAACTATGCAGATGAGAGACTTGGAGTAGGTTTAAGTCTGGCTAATGGACTGGTAAAGTTATTTGCAAGTGAGCTAAAAATCCAAAGTGAAAACGATAATGGAAGTTATTTTAATTTTGTTTTGCATTTTAAAGCTTCCCAGGGACAAGCGTATAAAATGGTTCCCAAGAAAAGAGTTAAAGTATTGCTTTTAAATAAAAATAAAATCGATGAAGCAAGTTTTTTGACTATCTACTTGCGCTCTTTTTCTATTGATGTTATAAAAGCCAATGTAATTGATGAGACAATTTATGATGATGCAGAGGCTTTATATATCGTAGCAGATCAAAATGATGCTTCATGGATGTTAAAACTTGGAACTTTTCATAAAAAAATTCCGGTTATTCTTTTGCTCGAAGAGTCAGAAAAATTACAAGCAAAGCTAACACCTCTTGTGGATGCAACAATCAAAAAGCCTTTATTAGCAAGCAGTATTGCGAAGCACTTGCAAAATATGTATCATGAAAAACACTCACCTCATGAGGAAGTTACAAAAGTAAAACTTAAAGAGAGCATCAGAGCTTTGGTTGTGGAAGATAATTTAATCAACCAAAGATTGATTCAAATACTTCTGCGGGAGTACAACATAGCTGTAGTTACCGCTTCAAATGGGAACGAAGCTGTCAATATGTGCAAAAAACATACATTTGATATCGTATTTATGGATATCGATATGCCAGAAAAAAATGGAATACTCGCCACTCAAGAGATTAAAGCCATTATCAATTTTAATGGAAAAACTCCCATTGTAGCGCTCACCGCTATGGCAATGCAAGGGGACAAAGAGATGCTTCTTCGTGAGGGGCTAGATGATTATATTTCAAAACCTCTGACACGTGAGAAATTGGAAAAAATATTACAAAAATACTTAAATTCCTTAAGCACAGTTGTCTCCAACTAGAGAAGTATTTTATCTCTTTTGGATACGCTCATGAAGCTTATACTCCATCAAATAAGCATCACAGCCATCAAGGTAAAATTTTTCTAATCTTTTGCGTGTATAAAATCCCAGCTTGAAATAAAGAGAAATTGCAGCAGCATTATCAACGCGAACTTCCAAAAGTAGATAGGAAAAATGGAGCATCTTCACCTCTTCAATAGCTTTGTTTATAAGTTTTTGGGCTATCTTTTTGCCTCTATACAACGTAGAGACACCAAGAGAGTAGAGTTTTGCTTTTGAGCGTTTGATCAAGACTAAAACGTACCCAACTATTTCTGTATTTAGTTGTGCGACATACAGTAGATTGTTTTTTACATGATAGGCAAAAGAGCCTCTTGAGAGTGGAAAATTCTCTGCACTAAAAAGTGTTTGCTCAAGTGCATAAAGTGCACTCACATCACTTGAGAGAGCTCTTCTGAGTATCATTTTTGATATATGGTATATTTTGGAACAAGCTTAAAAGGTCGATAAGACATTTTAACTTTTCGGAGATTTTCAAAGCCCATGTCATCACCTACATTGATGTATTCAACTCCGTAATGTTCTTTGAGCATTTTAGAGAATTCTCTAAAAATAAATTGGGCGCATCCTAAAACTTCAAAATCTGTTTTTTCGATGATAACCGTGGCAGTATGCTCACTGATTTTTTCACCGACCGTAAAACCTTTAAGCTCATTATTGATATAAATCACTAAACCTAAAAGATTTAATTCCACATAATATTTAAGCATTTGTTTTACCGCATGTCTCTCTTGATGAATCCCCTCTAAAAAAACTTCTGATTCCTCTTTAGGCATATATTTTACTCTATCAGAGACCCATTTATCAAAAAGGTTCATGATGTCTTCTTTGTGTTTTATACTATCTAGCTGCTCTATGCTATGTTCAGGATATGATTTGATAAACTTATTTATCTCGGTACGCTTTGTATGGTAAGAATTTCCTCTTAAATCTATAAGGGCATTCACCTCATAGATGTAATCAACAAGTTTTTTCTCGATGACATACGACTCTAGCATCTCAAACATACTTTGTGCCTCGTCCGTCTCTAAAAGAAACTCTTCTATCGTGGCACTTTGAACATAATCTATACGAGAATAAAAATAAGAGCTGTTGTAAGCATTCATGATTGCAAAACATTTTACAATCGCTTCAGTAACATTTTTCTTCTTCCCCAAAGGAGGCAATAGCATTGTAAGCTCATTTCCAGTGATGATAAAAAGACAAAAGCATTTTTTTATGATTGCATAAAATCCACTGCTGTTAGCAAGCCATATAAAATTTGCAGCAAAAGTGTAGTCACTAATTTCTACTTCTAATTTTGAAAGATATTTTTCAATGACTGGCTTTGCAGCTATGTTGAATGGTTTGAGCGAATGCTTATTGATGGTGAGTTTGGGCAAGAAAAATCCTTTGATTTTTTAATTATAAATGAAACTATACACATTTTTTTTCTATATTGCAGTTTTATTTTTATAAGCATTCTAAAATGCCCTATTTTATGGAGTTTTTACTTAAAAAAAAGAGCGTAAAAATTGCTATTTGCTCTATATTTTTCAAGAAAATTTTCTACAATTTTATTGAAAAAAATTGGAGTATTTTTGCCAATTTATTTCTTTGAATTATTTTTTAAAAAAGTATTTTTATTTGCCCTGATTTTTTGTGATAGAATTGTATTTATATTACTAAACATAGGAATTATTATGAACAATCTAACGACTTTAGAAAAACTGAGTGAAAAAGTTTCAAATATTTTGCAGCAATATCGTTTGCTCAAAACTGAAAATGAGACACTTCGCATACAAGTAGTGACTCTTAAGGCTGAAAAAGAGGTAAAAGAGCAAGAAATTGAAAAATTGACTGAACAAAATGTTTTAAAAGATATAGAAATAGAAGAGATTGTTAGCAAAATAGAGAGTATTTTAGGCTAAAAGATATGAATAAAAAATTGGGTTTGCACATAGGTGGTCGTCGCTTTGATGTGGATGTTGAAGGAAATTTTGCTATTTTTTTAGAGAGACAAATGGCGCATGATTTCAACACTGAGGGAAATAATGATCTTAAAATCCTTCTTCAAGCATATGTGAGAAAAAGCCATGAACTCTATTTGCAAGAGGAAAAAATAGAAAAATTATTAAAAGAGTTCGATAAATAGATACTATTTTATGCTAACGTAAGTTAAAAGTGCTATAATTTCAGCCTCTTAAAAAGAGAATGGTGTGCGCTCGTAGCTCAGCTGGATAGAGCACTGGTTTGCGGTACCAGCGGTCACACGTTCGAATCGTGTCGGGCGCACCATA
>JFJP01036970.1_pt1 | contig 102633 bp, 99 predicted proteins | sample 431651 | NCBI WGS metagenome assembly JFJP01 (sample SAMN02602958, study PRJNA72255) | Microbial mat metagenome, whole genome shotgun sequencing project. | biome: fresh water; feature: sink hole; material: water; isolation source: purple microbial (photo- and chemosynthetic) mats found in...
CAATCAACCGTTAACCTTTTCCTGAAAAATTTCATTCAGAGTGTACAAATGTAGGGCTTCCAGTTAGCATTAATTATGTACATTTTTGCCCTGCTTATATCCTTCGCCTTTGCTGAGGTCCCGGAATTACGATCTCTCATGGAGACGACCTATACCCGCGACAACACCTACTGCCAGTTCGGCAAACAGCGGGTGCAAATTCAAATTCGCGGTCTGGCCTTTCATACCGAGCCCAATGAAAAAAATTACGGCGAGTACATAGTGATCTATCCGGACGAAACGCCTAAGCTTCTGCCAATCAATCAGGACAAACTTCACACCTATAGACTATTTAGTGGAAAAAGTGCCCTATGTTCAAAATCAGTTGGATACACCATTGGTAAAGATAAAGTCGCCGTGCTCTTTCTAAAAGAGAATCGCCCTTTCATGGATAAACTGGTGATTCAGCTGATCGACGCCAAAACCATGGCGGCGGAAGCGGTGGTTGAGTCCGACTATGGATCAGACCTGACAGAGATCGCACCGGAGGGCTTTTATTTCAGAACTCAGGATGAGAGAACTTTAGGCGCCATGGGGAAGGTGAAAATTCAGGACGTCCCTTACACCCATCAAGAGCGAAATTTTTCTTACTGGGTGAAATATACTGCTAAGGGATTTGAAATTTCCGGGCCCGTGAGTTTTCAAAACTTTCAGTGGAAGAGTCACTTTAAAGATGAAAATGATTTTTTTGAGGCTTCAGGCTGGGACAAAACCGAAATGAAGTTCAAAAATACTTTCCTCAGCATTGCTGTTAATCATAGTCTCAAAAAAGAATGTATCATCTTCTCGGCTGAAAAAATTAAACCTGATGGCTCTGAGCCGGGCTGGCGCTGTAACTAATTAATATACGCCGTATAAATTGAAAAATTACCCTCTAGCCGCCCCTCGTATTTGAGATCAAGCCACGGATGATGATCAGTGATGATCTGTTTGGTGAATTTTCCCCGGGCCACAACTTTCACCGGGCGCTTTCTTGAAACGGCAGAAATTTGTTTTAGCGTGTGATCAATATGTTCGACTTGGCCGTAATCATAAATAAAATAAACATCAGCATGGGGAAGGTCAAAATCCGCAGAGGCAAGATCCTGAGCAATCAGTTGGCATTTACTTAATCCCAATTCTTTATAAACTCTATTACCCTCATCCACTCTGGATTTCACATACTCATAGCCGACAAATGTATTCTTGCCATAAATCCCGCCCACCACAATTCCCATTCGGCCGTAAGCGGCACCCAGATCAATTATGTGTTCGTAAGGTTTGATTTTTAAAAGTTTAAGAATCCGGGAAATTTCGCAGTAAGGAGTCTGCAAAGTTTGCAGATCTAGTCCCACCCACGTCTGAACTCCCTCGTGCATGGTAGGTCCCCATGTGCAGTGAGGGCCATCAAGATCAAATCCTCTGGCCTCAGCAATCAGCATCTCCTCAATATATTTGAGTCTCACACCCAGGATCTTATCCACATGGGCGGAATGCTGGCGGCGGATGACTTCATTGGCCTTAGGACTTAGGAAAAAATCTGGGTAATTGATCAGAAGGTTTTTATCTTTAAACGATAACAAGCTGTTCTCCAGACGTTGAAAGTCTAGAAGAGATTTAAATTCCATCCTTGGAAAAAACTCTAGTTGCAGCAAAAGAAATCCTTATTTTACTTTTTCTGGTGTGTATCCAATTTCTTTAAGTAAAAACAGAACACGATCATCAGAAAGATTTTCTACCGAAACGATTTTACTTTTAAGATCCACATCGACTTTAATTTTTGGGTCACCCTTAGTGAGTTCGGTCTTGATCGCCTTCTCACAGTGCCCGCAGGTCATATCTTCAACTCTAAATTGTCCCATGTATCCTCGGCTGCTTAGTGCAGATCATCTTTGGGTTTGTTCACGGCCTTCTCGACCTTATCTAAAAAGAGTCGCAGTCTCTGGACTCCAGTAATCAGGGCTTCTTCCGAACTGTATTGATTATAGACAATGTCCACGTGCTTAAAAATCTTGTGGGATTCTTTGTGAATAATATCCACTTCCGCGTGAAAATCCTCTTTCACGTGATAGATGGTTACCCGACCCAAAAGGTAAGGATTATTTTCCAGATCAATGTACTTTTCTTGCGGAAACTCTTTCATTCCTCTAAATGGAATCATTTAACGCTCCGATAAGTCAACGAACTAACCTAGGAGAATATATGAAAGTTTTATTATTTACCCTTGCCCTTGCCGTTGCCTCTACTTCTGTTTTTGCTCATGAGCATGAGGAACATAACAAGGCGAAAAAACACGATAAAGAGCACCATCATGTGGATCCTAAAGATGGTGACCATGAGCACGATGATAAGCATCATGGGGATCATGACCACAAGGCCCATCATGCTGACCATGATGAAACAAAACATGGTCACGACAAAGATCATAAACATGTAGATGCTGCTAAAGACCACGATCACGAAGAGGGTCATCACGCAGAAGCTAAGCCAGAGGCCAAGCCGGAAGCCAAAGCTGAAGACGTAACAAAAAAGAAGAAGTAAGATCATTCCAAATGGGCCCATCATGGGCCCATTTTTTTTGAGGCGATATGGACCAGTTTAAAGCTTTTCAAGATGCCCTCGAGGAACTTTACCCAAGTTTGACGGTATTTTCAGATATTAAATGGGATGAAGTCTCTCAGGAATATCTCGCTTCTCATGATGAGCGCCCCACTGACATTGAAGATTTTGTTTTTAATTTTCCCGCCTTTCTCCAGGAGAAAGCGCTGGAGGGAGATGCTCCTCCTTATTTGTTTGAACTCGCCTTTTTTGAACTTCTGCAAAATCAGATGACCGACGTTGAAATTGAAGCTCCTGATTCTCCCGGCATTTATTTGAATCCCACTTTGAGTTTTTTGAATCTTGAATTTGATGTCGCTGCTATGTTTGATGAAGCGGCCAAGGGCAACGTTCAGATTTTGGCCCGCCCTCATGTGCTATGTATCTATCATCACCCTGAGCGAGGACTCCATCACGTGGATATCACCACTCCGATGCTGGAAGTTTTGCAAAAATTTGAAGATGCGCCTTTGAATGCCCGGGAAGTGTTATCCCCAGAGCAGCAAAAGACGCTGAATCACTTAATTGATTTGGGTTTGATTCTTGAAGCTATCTAATCAGCTGCAGTAAATAAAATAATCCAATTTCAGAATCTTCCCCGTAACTCCATTTCTGCTCGACACAAAATCCCTCAGGAGCTTGAGGAAGAGAGGCCGTGGAGGCCAGATACAAACGTCCATGGAGCGAAAACTTTTTCAGCGCCTCAGTGGGATCCTGATCCCAAATCACCATTTGCGAAAAAGTCTCAGGAGCACTGGCTTCGGGTAAAGTTCGGTGAGTGTACTCTTTGAGATACTTATCAAATGCTAAAGTGGAAACGATCTGTTTTTTTGAGCGTAAAAAGAGCAAGAGACAACTCAAGGCAGAGACACCAGCGAGATACGTGTCCTTTTGGGGATCCAAGAGAGAAATCAAAAATGCCGAGCGCGCCTCCAGCAGCAAAAACGGTGAAAGCTCCTGAGGATTAGTTGAGCCAAATGATTGCGAAAAGGAGAAGCCCTCGTCCATCCAAAAACTCTGCTCATCCCAAGTCGTTGGGATCAAGCCCTGAATCTGAGTGATCGCCTCGGGATTAGAAACAAGCACTTTGGGTATCAAAACAAATTCCTTTTATCCGATAAGAACTCGTAGGAGTTTATCTATGAAACATTTTTTGGTTCTTCTTATTCTATTCTCATTTTCGAGTCATGCCAAAGTTTTAGAACTTAAAAAAAACTCGGGCACGATTTTTATTCCAGAAAAATCAAACTGGAAATTGGGCAAAGAACTTTTTGGCATGCCTTTTATTTATTTCTCCCCCGAGAGTAATGGACAGCGCTCCAACATTAGTTTTACCGATACCGGGGCCGAAATAGAGTTAGATATAAAAACTCTGGCAACAACCCAGGAAAAATATCAGGCCGGAAGAAAAAAATGGGCCAAGACCGTGGGTGCTGACCCTATTTCCTACGAGCCTTACGAAGTCAAAATTAACCGTCATGGTCACCGTATCCACCGAGTGGGTTTTAACTACGCTCATGAAGGCAAAGTCTACGCCGAGAAATCTTATTATATAGAATGCAAAGGGAAACTCCTCTTTTCAAAATCCCTGAGACTTCAGGAGAATGCCGTTCATGAAAATGATTTTGCAGATCTCTTAAGCTCCCTCGACTGCGGAGGAGTGTAAGATGAAAAAGTTCATTTCCCTCAATCTCGCTCTCGTCTTTCTATTAACCTCAATTATGCCGGCGTTTGCCCAGCAGCAATCGAGCTGTGAAAATGGTGAGTGCATTGAAGCTATAGTGGATAAGCTTGAGAAGCTTGGCTCTCTTTATAAAACGCAGTGTCTTCCAAAAAATATCAAAGAATCAGAAATTGTATCCTGGCATGAGAAAAACGGTTTCACAGAACCGTGCTGGAAATACATTACGGAAATTAAAGATCTCGAGGATCAACTTCAAAAACATCAAAACCGACTTGAATCCCGTCTGGGTTGCGAGAATGGTGAATGTAAAGGCCCCGATTCTCCCGGAGATGATTTAAGCACACAGCTTAAAAATATCAGTAAGGTTGAAGCCGAAGTCAGTTGTACGCCTCAGAAAAAAGTCTCTATCGCCAAACAATGTCCAGCGGACATGAACTGCGCCATGATGTCTACCGCTCTTGGAGTAGGTGGTTATCTGGCCGAGATGATTGTTCCTGCTAACTGGAAACCGGCCGGCTGTAATCTGGGAGATGACAGTTGTATCACTCAACTTGCCACGGGATTTCTTAAAGCTGCTTTCACATTTTTTGAAGGAGTGTGGGATTTAGTTAAACTTGCCGGTAAAAAAGCTGGCGAGGCCATGACTGATTTCTGGAACTGGGTGACGGACGCTGAAGATCACTCTTCTACTTCTCAACTGGCCCTGGCAAAAGCTTCGGCCGATCCGGGTGTCTTTGATATGCTGGTGAATGATTTCACCGGTACCATGAAAAAAATCTGGCAGGCCTTGGTTGCCTCGCTTAAAGAGTGGATGAAGACAGATATTTTCTGTCAGAAGTGGTCTGGCACTCCACACTTCTCGACGTGTCTTAAACCAACAGATAACTTTGACTGCCTTCCTTGTAAAACCATGGTCAACGGCATGTGTGCCATCTCGGGTGCGATTGTAGCGGAAGTTGTTCCCGCCTTCTTCACCGGTGGACTCACTACAGCTGCGAAATACGGAACTCAAGGTGCCGTGAAAATTGCTAAGCTGTTTAAGGTATCTTCATCCAGCATGAAGGCCCTGAAAGCGACGAAGCTTGGAAAGACGGCGATTCAGCTGAGTACCAAGGCCGATGATGCACTAAGAATCTCAAAAGGCTTAAAAGCTGCGAAGCTTGCTGTTGGTGTGGCACTGTCAGCAATTAAAACCTATATGCTCTCGCCCACCAGAAAATTACTTAAAACGTCTCTGGGCGCTCTCACCAGTCTGGCCAAAAAAGGGACGGCCTACGTAGCAGTCTCACCGGCCGGAAAGATTTTAGTCTTCTCAGGTAAGGCGCTCAAAACAACTGCCAAAGTTGTGCTCTACCCAATTGATAACCCCATGACCGCTTATGCTTTCAAAGCGGGTCAGAGAAGTTTTGATAAAGTCTTTAAGTTGGGGGCACCAAAACTCGCCGCCTCAACGGGTGTCGTGGCCAAAATTATTCAGAAACAGCCAGACATTGAAGTCAATCTGGCCAAACTTGAAGCGGCCAGTTTTTCTAGCAAACCACAAGTCGCCCAAGTGGCGGGGCTAGAAGTTGAGGCTTACAATAAACTCTTACCGGTAAGAAGAGAAATCCTTAGTGATTACCTCTCAGAGACGGATAATCTGGATGACGTGATTAAACACCTCTACCCGGAAATGCAGTACTCAAGTCTGGCCAAGACAGTGGGGCCTGATAAAGTTCTGGCAGCAGAAAAAGAACTTTGGGAAGAAATCTCAAAGTTATCTGATGGCCCGATTAAAGATGCTCTCTCAACAAAATTTCAACAGAGAGTTTCACAAGCTTCACGCAAGAGTCTTATTGTCTCGACTCCGACTTATGAGAAGGTCATCACCAATTCTAAACTTCCGGCGCAAAAAAGATTTGATGAGGCGATGATTCAGATCAAACGCACTCCATCTTCGGAAGCAGAAAAAATCAAACTCGCCAAAACTCTGGAAGACGCTCACTTGGTAGCTCCCGATAATGGCGTCTTTGAATATACCTGGAGTGAGTTAAGAGAGAAGTACCGCATTCTTACCGAAGGCGGATACACTCCGGCCGAAGCCGATGAACTTCTCCGGGCCGGTCTGGCCGGACGCCCTCCTGTTCGTGAACTGATTCAGCCAGGCAGCACTCTCTTCAGTGGTTTTGCTGAAGATATTGTTGAAGGTGATTATCTCAAACGCCGCGAGCTCTTTTTTGAACTGCTTAAAAAACAAGATCCTAAAAAAAGCTTTCTAAATAATCTGATGGGTGTGAAAGATCCCTCGCAAGTGGTGGGTGATAACGTTGAGTCCCTCTACTTTATTGATTACCAGCACGCCGCTCCTGAGTTAGATAACTTTCTGAATGGGGCCACCAAAGTGGCCGATGCCAGGCTGTCGGCGAAATATGAGCAGATTGCTTTTGATAACTTCAAAACCTCACGCAATTATCTTTTAACTGATAAACCTGAGATCAATAAGAAGACTCTGCAAGAAGTCCATAAGCGCATGCTTAAGGGCGGTGTTGAAGGGGCCGAAGACGCGGATCTCGGACTGATCAGAAAAGAGCATTGGTACGGTAACGTTCCAGAGTCTAGCCCGGTCTCTTCAGCGGTTAAAGCCGAGATGGAGAAAAACCCTTACCTCACATGGGTGGAAAGTGGTGAGTCCTACAAAGGCGGCTACTACGGCAAGATTCAGTACCCCAATTCTATCTACGTAAAAAAAGAAGCGCTGGATTTAATCCGAGCGAAACAACCAGCTCTGGTAGTTCAAATTGAAGATTACCAGAAGACCAGCAAGGCGATCTTAGACAAGAGAGCCGAACTCTCGAAATTTGAAATCAAAGATCCAAAACGCCAAGTACTGCAAGACGAGATCAAAGTTTTAGAGGCCCGCTATTCTGAACTCAACAAAGTTCAAACGAAAATGACCGGTGAGTTGGTGGAGGCCTTGGTTGATGACTTGATGGATTGGTTCACGCGTGAGCGCACCTTGATTGGCGAAATTAACTCTCCCGAAAAACTCGATGAGTACGTTAATCTTTTGGCCAAATTCCAAAGAGACTTGGTTTCTATTCATCCCGTCGCCAACGGCAACGGCCGCTCAACACGAGAGCTGATGAACTACGCTCTGATGAAGGAAGGATTTCCTCCGGCGCGAATCATTGATACCAATGCTGATATTTATAAGACCCTGGATGAGTGGAAAAAAATTATCAAGCACGGCATTCTTGCCAGTGACTTCTTAATGGATGATATGATCGAGCGCTTAAGATTTGGTCTTCCGATTGAAAACTCGGTTGAACTGATCACTCCCTATTCCCGCCCTCCAGTGAAAATGGCCTTGAAAGGCGAGAAAAAAGTTCCACTGATGGACGGAGTCGAATATATCGATCCCCGTCTGTACCGCGAAATTGTCAAACGTCTGGTGAAAGCAGATCCGGCACTTAAAGCGGAGCTAAGTGCAAATCCTCTTGAAGCGTGGGATAAAATCCACAAAAAAGCGGAAGAAGTTTTTGCTAAAAACAACGTCTATTACAATCACCCTAAAAAAGGGATTGGACGAGTTGAAATTGGTTACGTGGATGATGACTTTAAAATCCTCTTCGGGAAATCAAGTTTTGATAACCAGGAACTTTTTGATTTCAAAATGAAGACTTGGTACTCAGATGATATCAACTGGCGAGGGCTGGCCTCTAAGTCTTCAGAGAAGAGCGAAGATGAAATCATTGATATGTTCAAAGATCTCAACTCCCACATGGCCTCTAATGCCGTGCTCGGAAAAATTAACAGCCGTGCCACTCCCGAGGCAATTAAAAAAGCCGCTTTGGAAGATTTTGATAAACTCAACAATGACATCTTCGGTGATGGCCTGGTGAATATGGCCCGCGACCACTCTGAAACGGGTCCCATGTATGGCATCAGTTATGGTTACTCGACTTCTAAGAACCGTGAAGTTGGTAAGGCCTTTGCGATGGGTGCCATGGTGGTTGGTAAATATGGTGAGCATAAACTCCCTGAGCTTCAAGCACTTTTAAAATCACGAGTTCTGGTGGGAGCGAAGAAGTCCATGAAAGACGTGGATCTCGGTCGCTTAAAACAAGTCCGACCAGAGTTTTCTTATAAGTATGGTCGCCAGCAGGAAGTGATGGGAATTGGTGCCAGTGATCCGGATGCGATCACCATCATTCAAACCATTGATGCCGAAGGTGAAGTCATCCTGAGTTACCTCAGAAATCCGAAAAAAGCGGATGAAATCTGGGTGATAAAAGGTGAAATTGAGCCAGATGGTATTCCAAGCAAAGAGCAACTCATTAAAACAATTAATTTAAAGCGCTAAATTTCATTTTGGGGTCCCCTTTTTGGGGACCTCTTCATTCTAAATACCTTAGACGAACCTTCAACAAGACTACCTTTATCCCCTCATTTTTGAGACACTCCCTCTATGAAAACACTTTGCTGGATCCGCCGTGACTTACGCCTCCATGACCACGCTGCCCTCTCTCACGCTTTGGCGGCGGGCGAAACCACCATGGTGTTTGTTTTTGATACCCATATTTTGGATAAACTTAAAAACAAGTCGGATAAACGAGTCACTTTCATCATGCAGTCGCTGCAAGAAATCGAAAAAAAACTTCAGGCCAAAGGCTCTTCGCTGATTATCCGCTACGGCAAACCGGAAGAAGAAATCCCCAAACTGTGTGAAGAATTAAAAATTGAAAAAGTTTTTGCCAACCGGGACTATGAACCTTATGCCAAAAAACGAGATGCTCTAATTGCTAAGAAAGTGACTTTTGAAACTTTTAAAGACAGTGTTTTCTTTGAAAAACATGAAGTCGTCACCGGCTCCGGCACTGTGTATAAGGTTTTCACCCCTTATAAAAACAAATGGCTTGAGCACTTTGAAAAAAATGACAAGACCGTCTCTAATTATGAATGCCCTCTCAAAAATCTGCGAAAGTTTGAGAACAAACACAATGTTTTAGATTTCGACTGGTATATAAATATCGGTTTTGTGGAAGACAAACCTCTTCTGCACGGTGGAACCAATGAAGCACTTAAACGTCTCAAAAAATTTGACGACGTCATTTCTGAATACACTGAGGCCCGCAATTTTCCAGCGATTGAGGGAACCTCCAACCTCTCCGTGTATATCCGTTTTGGGAATTTGTCCGTCAGAGACATGATCAGGGCCGCCGTTTCAAAGCACTCAGACGGGGCCAGCACCTGGCTTTCAGAAATCATTTGGCGAGATTTTTACCACATGATTCTGGACACCCACCCCTACGTTGAAAAAGAATCCTTCAAAAGAAATTATGATGAAATCAAATGGCTAGGCAAAGAGGAAGACTTCCAGGCCTGGTGCGAGGGTCGCACCGGTTTTCCGATTGTCGATGCGGCCATGCGCTGCCTGAACGAAACGGGCATGATGCATAACCGCCTGCGCATGATTGTCGCCTCTTTCTTGTGCAAAATACTTCTTATTGATTGGAGAAAGGGTGAGCGCTATTTTGCTGAGCACCTTCTGGACTATGACCTGGCCGCCAACAATGGCGGATGGCAGTGGTCTTCGAGCTCGGGCTGTGATGCCCAACCCTACTTTCGGATCTTTAATCCTTATACTCAGAGTGAAAAATTCGATTCCGAGGGAGTTTTCATCCGTCAGTGGGTGCCCGAACTGGCCCATGCCTCCAAAAAAGAAGTCCACCGCCCCGAAAAAGCTCCTATTGTGAGTTATGAGAAAAACCGCGCCCGCTGCTTAGTCATGTATGCTGCAGTGATTCCTAAGGATAAATAAGTCAATAAATGTCTTATTTATTTCCCTGATTAATCGCCTGACAAGTCACGCAAATCTGCTACTCTAAAAGCAGTTAAATCTAAGTCTAAAAATCCTGCTTTTTTAAATTTGAAAGGGAGTTCTTTTGTATGGCCACATCTGCTGTTACTCATTACTTCAGATCATCCATCGGTAGAAAACAACTCGTGGCCATTACTGGTCTTGCGTTGTGCGGATTTCTTGTGGGACATCTCACGGGAAACCTTTTGCTATTGGTGAGTTCTGATGCTTTTAACATTTACGCTCATAAGCTTATTTCACTTGGGGCCTTGCTCTACGTGATTGAAGCTGGACTAGCGGCTGTGTTCCTCGTTCACCTTGGTCTGGCCATGAAACTGAACATGGAGAACATGCAGTCTAAAGGTAAATACCAACAGAAAACAAAAACTGGCCGCGGGACAACGTTTGCTTCTCAAACGATGCCTTACACTGGTGTTATGCTTTTGGTTTTCCTGATCCTTCACTTGATCAGTTTGAAATTCGGCACTCACTACGAGACAACTGTTGATGGTGTTGTAATGAGAGATCTATACCGCACGACTATTGAATACTTTAGAAGTCCTATTGCAACAGCTTGGTACGTGATTGCCATGGCGGCTGCTGCTCTTCATACTTCTCACGGTTTTGCTTCAGCTTTCCAGACTATGGGCTGGAACCACGGAAAATATTTTAAAAACGTGAAACGCCTCGGACTTATTTACGCCATCGTAGTTGGAGCTGGCTTTGCCGGTATTTCAATCTGGTGTCACCTGAAGGGAGTGTAATATGGCCATTAACTTAGATGCTAAATCTCCAGCTGGAGACCTTAAAGATAAATGGAGCAAACACAAGTTTGAATCCAAACTCGTTAACCCTGCGAACAAAAGAAAGTTCACTGTTATCGTAGTCGGAACTGGTCTTGCTGGTGGCTCTGCTGCCGCAACACTCGCCGAGCTTGGTTATAACGTTCTTTCATTTTGTATTCAGGATTCTCCTCGCCGCGCTCACTCGATCGCAGCTCAGGGCGGGATCAACGCTGCTAAGAACTATCCTAACGATGGTGACTCAGTTAAGCGTCTTTTCTACGACACCATTAAAGGTGGAGATTACCGCGCTCGTGAAGCTAACGTTTACCGTTTAGCTGAAGTTTCAAATAACATTATCGATCAGATGGTTTCACAAGGTGTTCCATTTGCTCGTGAGTACGGTGGATACTTAGATAACCGTTCATTCGGTGGATCTCAAGTTTCTCGTACGTTTTATGCCCGCGGACAAACCGGTCAACAACTACTCTTGGGTGCTTACTCAGGGATGATGAAGATGGTGTCGAAAGGCAAAATCAAAATGTACAACCGCCGTGAGATGATGGATCTGGTTACTATTAATGGTAAGGCCCGCGGGATTATCGTTCGTAACTTGATTACTGGTGAACTAGAAAAATACGCAGCTGATGCAGTTCTTCTTTGTACTGGTGGATACGGAAACGTTTATTTCCTTTCAACCAACGCCATGACATCGAACGCTTCTGCGGCCTGGAGATGTCACAAACGTGGAGCGGCTTTTGCCAACCCATGTTTCACACAAATTCACCCGACTTGTATTCCTGTTCACGGTGACTACCAGTCAAAACTTACTCTCATGTCTGAGTCCCTTCGAAATGATGGACGTGTTTGGGTTCCGAAAAAAGAAAACGATCCTAGAAAGCCGGCCGATATTCCTGAAGAAGAAAGAGATTATTACCTTGAGCGCGTTTACCCATCATTCGGTAACCTTGCTCCACGTGACGTATCTTCTCGTCAGGCCAAATACCGTTATGACGAAGGCAAAGGCGTAGGTCCAACTAAGCAAGCTGTTTATCTTGATTTCGCCGACGCCATTAAACGCCTGGGTCAGGATACCATTTCTGGTCGTTACGGAAACCTCTTTGAAATGTATGAGCGTATTACTGGAGATAATCCTTATAAAACGCCGATGATGATTTACCCTGCTGTTCACTACACGATGGGTGGTCTCTGGGTAGATTACAATCTTCAATCAACGGTTCCAGGTCTTCACGTTTTAGGAGAAGCAAACTTCTCTGATCACGGTGCTAACCGTCTGGGTGCTTCGGCACTTATGCAAGGTCTTGCTGATGGATACTTTGTTGCACCCAATACTGTTTCTCACTACCTCGCTTCAACGACTCTGGAAAAAGTCACAACTGATGATCCAGCATTCAAAGATGCTGAGCAGGCAGTAATGCTTCAGACGTCTAAGCTTCTTGGTGTGAAAGGTAAACGCACCGTTGATGACTTTCATAAAGCACTTGGCCACATTATGTGGGAAAAAGTGGGAATGGCACGTAACGAAGCAGGCTTAAAATCTGCTATCGAAGGCATCAGAAAACTTCGTGAAGAATTCTGGCAAGACGTAAACGTTCCGGGCGATGCAGGGCATTTCAACCTTGAACTTCATAAAGCTACTCGCGTGGCCGACTTTTTAGAACTCGGAGAACTCATGGCACTAGATGCTCTTGAGCGTAAAGAGTCTTGCGGAGGTCACTTCCGCGAAGAATATCAAACGGCTGATGGTGAAGCGAAACGAGATGATGAAAATTTCGCCCACGTCGCTGTATGGGAATATACAGGTTCTAACTCAAGCCCGATCCGTCACAAAGAAGAGCTGAAGTTTGAATACCTGCAACTCGCAACCCGTTCTTATAAATAAGGAGAGACGATGAGCTCTGATAATACTTTTTCCCTTAACCTTAAGATCTGGCGCCAGAAAGGTGCCAACGCTGAAGGTAAATTAGTTGATTACCATGTTGATCACGTATCCCCTGATATGTCTTTTTTGGAAATGATCGATGTCTTGAACGAACAACTAGTTCGTAAAGGCGAAGATCCAATTGCTTTTGATCACGATTGCCGCGAAGGAATTTGCGGTATGTGTTCAATGATGATTGATGGTAAAGCTCATGGTGGTTATAAAAACACTACGACTTGCCAAGTTCACATGCGCTTGTACAAAAATGGCGACACGATTGTGGTTGAGCCGTTCCGCGCTTCAGCTTTCCCAATCGTTAAAGATTTGGCAGTTGATCGTTCAGCGATTGATAAAGTGATGATCAAGGGTGGATACATTTCTGCCAACACTGGAAACGCTCAGGATGGTAACTCTATCTTGATTCCAAAACCAATTGCTGATGAAGCGATGGATGCTGCTGCCTGTATTGGTTGCGGTGCTTGTGTTGCTTCTTGTCCCAACGGTTCAGGAATGCTTTTCATGGGTGCGAAGATTTCTCAACTCGCTCTTCTTCCTCAAGGCCAGCCTGAAGCACCTCAACGTGCTCTCAATATGGTTCATGAACACGACACGCTTGGATTCGGTAACTGTACCAATCACGCTGAATGTGAAGCGACTTGCCCGAAAGGCATTTCAATCGAGCACATCGCTCGTATGAACCGCGAATACATCAAAGCGGCCTTCACGTATCACGAAAAAACTCGTTCAGAATAAGTAAAAAAAGGGAGCTTCGGCTCCCTTTTTTTTGTGCTTTCTCCTCCCAAAATTCTTCTGCTCTGTCCCTATTCTCCCAATAAATCAAGCTGTTGCCTCTTAATAACATGGTACCAAAATTGGAGGTATGTTTATGACGTTGATCAATACGTCAAAATGACATATAATGGAGCCGCAAATGGATCGGGTTGATTTCACACCTGTGCTTAAGATTTTGCCCAAGTTACCTCCCCATATTCTTTCAAAACTAATGATGTGGGCCAAAGGAGTGAACACTGAGGGAATAGAAGAGATGAGAAAGATTCCTAGCTATAACGATGAGGCATTAAAAGGTCAAAGACTAGGACAACGCTCGATTCGACTCAATAGGGCCTACCGGGCGATCTATTCCATGCACTTCGACGGAACAATACGAATCATTTTAATTGAAGAGGTTAATAAACATGAGTACTAAAAAACCCAAATATGGACTAACAGAATTAGAAAGAGACTACGGTCCACTAACATTTTCACGCGCCCTTGAAGCGTACCGCCTTTGTGAAGAAATTCCTCAAAAAGACTTCGCCAAATTCTTAAAAATCTCCTCCGCCTCTCTGTGTGATCTTGAAAAAGGCAGACGCATTCCTAGTCCTACGCGAGCAGCGCAAATCGCCCGCAGACTCAAAGAGCCAGAGTCCTTTTGGGTCCAACTGGCCTTACAGGATCATTTGAATGAGGCGGGATTAGATTTAAAAGTCTCGGTGGCGTCTTAATCAAGCACTCAGAATAATCCGGCACTGCTTCTTCAAATTACTAAAAGTCTCCCAGCTCAGGGACGTACTGAGTGACAGGCCGACTCGCACGTCCTGCTTTTTAAGGAAATACCCCTTAGGTGCCACGTACAAAACGGTCCCGAAGATTTCCCGGTTAAGCGGTTTATTATCAATCGCCTTGATCCAGAAATGATCGTAGGGCCGCAAAAATTCCCTATTGGCCCCAGAGATAAGAATCCCAATACCTGATTCTGAAATATCAATCACTCTCACTTCTAGTTGTGGGGCCATATCCTTCATTGTGCGCCCAAATCGCTTGAGTGAAAGTGACAAATCCAGCTCAAAGGGCAATACGTAGCGCTCGGTAGTTCTTGGGGCCAATGCTTTGGCGTCCTTTGGGATTGAACAAAAGAGTTTATCGCCAGCGACTTTGAACTCATGCCTTTCCAGTTTGAAGAGGATATTACGGTAGCGGAGTCGGATAAAAATCGGATAATCCTGATTCACCTCAGTCAGCGAATTGGTTCGAAGAATGACCTTGTCATGAATTGAATCCACCTGGATTTGTACGATTTGAAAGACCTCACGCTCTTGACCCAGACCCGTCTGCCAAATGTCTCCACCAAAGGCACTTCCTCTCTCGATGGCCGAAACAATATGAATGTGTTTTTCGAGTTGCTCTAATTTTGAAAAATCCATACAACATCCCTGTATGAGAATCTATCCACGAATCAAATAGTTCTATCGACATTCTTTTATAAATTATTTAACATAGGCCTATCTTCCTCAAATTTAAGGCCTTTTTCCGATGAATATATCTCTTTCTCTCATAGCTTTGTTCCTTCTCGCTCTCTCTGCTCTCGTGAAAGCGGCGGACCTTATTTAGGAATGTTTGCTCCCATTGCCCTCCTGATTCTGGCCATGATCTCCATCCAAACGGGAGCAAGTTTTGCAAAAAATCTTTTCCCACTGGCCGGGGCAGCTGGAGCAACCACTCTCAGGTTAGTTTTTGCTAGCGCCATTCTCCTGATGATCTGGCGTCCCTGGAAGGCCACGTTTACTAAACCCCAGATGAAACACCTCTTTGTTTACGGGGCGTCTCTGGGACTCATGAACCTCTCTTTCTACTTTGCCCTTGAGCGAATCCCCCTGGGTCTCGCAGTGACTTTGGAATTCGTGGGCCCTCTGAGTTTAGCAATTCTCTCTTCACGCCAAAAAATTGATTTTTTCTGGGCCTTTCTCGCAGGACTTGGCATCTATATGGTGATGCCACAAACTGATCCAGCCCACGCAACTGATGCCCTCGGAATGATTTATGCTCTTATTGCTGGGCTCTTCTGGGCTTTTTATATTCACTTTGGACAAAAGGCCGGCAAAGACCTCCACGGTGGATTGGCCGCGACCGTAGGAATGTGTTTTGCGGCCCTAGTGGTTCTGCCTTTTAGCCTCGTGATCGATGGGCCCAAACTTTTAAACCCAAGCATTCTTCCCATGGGTCTGTTTGTGGGTGTCCTCTCTAGTGCTATACCCTACTCACTTGAAATGTATTCACTTAAAAAAATGCCTACCAAAACTTTTGGAATCTTGATGAGTTTAGAGCCAGCAGTGGCTTCGCTTGTTGGACTCATATTTTTGGGTGAGCTGTTAACGCTGACTCAGTGGTTTGCCATTGGTTGTGTCGTGATAGCATCTCTGGGAACTGCCTATGAGCGCGCTAAATAACCGCAAACCTTTCTTTCTTGATCTCTTCTCTTAAAATAGCGAACAACGTATCACTGAAGGGCAGACTTCCTGATAGCCCCACTCCAATAAAACTTTTATGCTCTTTCGCTGAAATATGTCGAACCGTCAGAGTCGTCTCTTCAAGCAAATTGCGGCCACAAATTTGAACAATTTTAAAAAAAGAATTCCTTTTAAAATACTCTTCGTTCAATCGACTCACCTTGATGCCCAGACCACTTTCTGAAATATTTTCGATGCTCACCTTGATATCCAGTGCCGATCCAGTAGAAAGAGTTCTCAGAGTCAAATGAAGTGAGGTTTTCTTGGGCAATTTAGTTCTTACAAGTGCTCTTTCCTCAAGTGCCTGGGCCTGTTTGGGAAAGATACAGCTCATTTGATTTCTATGAGTTCGAAATTCCTTAGGAGAAAGTTTGAAGATTAAATTTTTAAAGTTAAGTTGGACATAAATTGGAAAATCAGTCTCTAGATCAAAAGGCACTGTGGTATGAAAAATCATTGCATGAGTCAGGACTTCTAAATTTGTGATTTGATAAACTTCACGTTTATGAGGCAGCGTTTGCCAGATCTGACCAATTCCAATGATGGGCGCCATTCGGGCCATCTTCAAAATTTCCTCTTTATGATCAATTAATCGAAACTTATCCATAAGCACTTCATTATACAGAGCTTTGAATTACCTCGCAAATTCAACTAAATGGGTGTTTAAACTGCCATAAATTGAGGGCGGGTATAACCCCACCCTCAAAATAACTTATTTTCTTAGTTCAAGTTTGTACGCTTTTTCCATCACTGGTTTTTTAGCGTTCATCAATACTCCGTCCACATTAATGGGGGCGGTAAGCTTAATCGCCACGTCATTCTTCTTGGCCAAATCATGTTGCATGATATTTGCCAGATTTAAATTCAAGATTGAACCAATCACTCCAGCGTGGGCCGAAGGATAAGACGCCTTGAGTTCGGCCACTATTTTGCTTCTTCCGATTTTAGGATTAGCAGTAACAACCGCATCCACTTTCCCCATCGCCGAGATGCTGCCTTCGATACCAAGACTCAAAACACTATTGGCCTCATTAAACTTGGCGTCTTTAAGATTAACTGGGAAGGCCGGAGAGACCATATTGGCATCAAGAATTTCGAACACGACATCTCCTTGAATCGTGATCTCGGTAGCCGATTCCTGAGAGGTGATTTCTTTTTTCTTCAAGAAAACAAAAACCTGAGGTTCTTTTAAGAGTTTAACTTCAGAAGTGAACGTTTCAAATTTTGCATCCGGAGCTTGAACTGAAAGGTGCAAAGGAAATTCTTCCACTAAACCATTGGTTAAGAAGTGAACTTGAACTTCTCCTGACAGTTTTTTAGCAGTTGTTTCATCTCTATAAAGGGTACGCATACAAGCATACTCTTCCTGACGGTATCGAGTCTCATTTCCACAGACTCGCTCAGAGTAAGGAACATTACGACAGGCATTGTGACCTGGAACAGTCTCACAACGGCGGCGAGGAACATCGTCACAATCTTGATCTGTATAACTTACGTCACGGCAGATTCTATCGCCACCAACCGTACGACAAGACTCTCCCCCACCAACGGTTTGACAAGATTGCCCACCACCAACGGTTTGGCAAACTTCCTGACCTTGAGAATTGGTACGACACACTTCACGAGTTGGTCTTTCGGTACAAACTTCGCGGCTTGGTCTTTCGTGACATTCCTGATGACTTGGGCCCGTATGACATTCCTCACGAGTGCGAGTGACGTTGCGACAAACACGCTCATACTCAGTATGGCACTCTTCCGATGAAGGAATCCAAGTACATTCTTCACGGTGCCTGGTGACGTCACGGCATTCATAACTCTGGTACGGAATATCTCGCGTGCAGGTAGAGGGAACTTGATAAGGAACCGGGCGAACAACATTGATGTTTTGTTCAATCTTGATCACATCAGAGTTTTGACCACGAAAATTAATTTGTGACTCAACTTGAGCGTGCGTGGACACGCTCACGAGCATAAGAAACAGAGCTGTTAATAAACGCATGATGACCCCTATTTTAAGATAAAATGACACTCTTCCTGAGTTAATCAGGTCGGTATTGCAATTATTTTGCCATTGAAAATCTGTAAAATTTTCAACACTTGATGCGTGACCACAAAGTCACCAGTGCCATAATGAATTGAGCTGCACCGCACATTACAAATCGCACAATAAAGTTACAATTTAAGTATAAAAATTTTTGGGAGTCTCTATGCGTTTATCAATTATGCTTTTGGGTTTAGTTTCATTTTCAGCTATCGCGGCTTGCCCAAATCTTGGTGGCGTTTATAAAATTTGTCGCTCATCAACGAATCAAAACATGATGACTGAAGTAGTGGTGGATCAAAAAATTGTGAACAAGTACAACCAATTCACTTTTACGACCAAAGAAGCTGAAGTGGAAGAAGTACGCATTGAAAAATATATTGCTGATGGAAAAACTAAAATTGTTTCTGATACAGATTCCGATACAGGCATCACCATCAAGACAGAGACCTTAACCACTTGTCTGGATGATGTCCTGAATATCAAAATGAATGCGACTCTGGATGCGGAAGCGTTTGCCAACATCACGATCAAAACTCACAAAGAAGGCAATCGCCTGATCCAGGTTTTTAGCGGAGTGAGTATGGGTGATCAGGTCAGCGATACCATTACATGCGAATAAAAGCTAAAACGACGAGTAAAAAACAGGCACCAATCAGCTTTTGCATTCCGTCCTCCATTTAGTTTCGGGAATATCTATTGATAACATGGACCCTAAGCCTGCGTAAGAAGTGCATTTTGGCCCTCTTAAGATAGATATTTTTTACAATTTCCCTTAAATTTCAGGCACGAAAGCTCTTTTTGCCATATATAGAGCGCCTATGAAACTCATCACACTCCTCTTTTTAAGCACTCTGCTGACCGTAACTCCCCTGCACGTTCAGGCGCAGAACTATAAGCTGGAGAATACGTCAGATCTCTTAGGGGGATGTGGATACATTCATACAGACAAATACAGCTTTAATGATGTCCTCATTCTGATCCAGGAACAGCTCAAAAATAAACTAGAAAAGGATCAGGCCTGTGCGGCACCTTTGGCACAATTAAATTCTCAATTAATTGAGATGGACTCATACTTTAATCGTAAGATTACCGAAACCGAGAGGATGGAGTTATCTAAGAACGCCAATAAAGATTATCTCCTCGATCTTGAGTCCGAAATCTTGCTCCTGAGTCCTACCGACCCTGCTCAAGCGGCACGTATAAGTATTCTTCAGTCAATGATCGACTCAGTAAAATACAAGTCAATCACCTTAGGCGTTGAAACTCAATTGGCGACTTTGGAAGATAAAAAAAATGAAGATATGGAGATGGCCCAAAAATGGCAAAACGTTTATGCCAATTCAGCAGCGGCCCTCGCCACATTAAATTCACTTGATTCTCACTGCGTAGATCGTTTGGGTGGCTGGAAAAATATGATTCCAGTCGTAATGAAACTCGCCTCTGCCGCAGGTCCTTTGGTTGGTGGAGCTGCAGGAGGAATCATTTCCGCAGGTTTTGAAGTTGGTGGGCAATTAGCTATTCTTCTTCGTAATAATCGCCTTAAAGGGGCCATTAGCTCCACTCTCCGTGTTCAGAACGCCCAAATCATTGCTTGTACTTACTCTGTACTTCAGACCAACGCTTGTGAACTCAAGCGCGCCAAGAATTTAATGGACGACAAGAAAAAGATCACTGAATTAATCAACCAACAAGTCTCCAACACAAAAAACGTGGAGTATGAATCGTATTATCTGCAATTATCGAGACTCAGCCGAATCCATAAAATGTTCAAAGACATTGGTTCGATGGGATCGGCGCTGACTTTAGATCTTGATCTATTAGCTAGTTATTTTGAGGCGGTCAGATTAGATCCCGAGAATATCGGTGGTATACCTGCAGAAAGCGCTAGTGATGATGAGCGAGCAGACTTTCTAATTAGCATGAAGGCCCGTGGAGTCGAGTGGGCCACTCGAGATATGGGTGGAGTACTAAGTTTAGCCGAGCAGGTCCAACAGGTGAAAGAAATCATCAGCACGGCCAAGAGTACGATTAAAGCGGCCCAAGATTTAATGACGAAAAAACAGTCATTCTACGATTTACAACGAGAAATTATTGCGAGTAATCAGTTCGTTGCCAAAGAATTGAAAAGTATCCAGACCTATACCACTAGTTACCTGAATTCCGGAAAACTTCCTCCTCAGTACCGTGCGGACTTTGCCAGCAATGAACGTATGTTGAAAAAAATTGTGGATTATATAACTTTTGATTATACCGGCAATACAGATGAAGATTTTGAGAAATATCTTGAAGACATTAATGTCAAAGGTAGAGTCTTGTTTGAAGAAATGTCCCGTGGCTCTATCGCTCAAATTACCGCCCAAACGGTTTTGATGATTCCAGACATTGCTTTCAAAAGGTTTAATCGTCCTTTCAGAAACCTCGAGAAATATTTCCTGAATAATGATGTCATTCGTCGGGCCGATCCGACTTATGCTCCTTACACTGATTTCGTTATTACTCGCTCGATGCAGTCAAAATTTAATACTTATCCTGATTTCCATGGATCTAGTGAAGCCTTCAGAGTAGAGACTTATTTGGCCGCCAAAAACGGCTTAGAGAAAGGATTTAAACGAGAAATCATTCGCATGGTTAAAGGTGCGATGGAATCTAATTCAGATATCCTAAAAGCATTTGAAGGAAAAACTGCTGCTCACTTATGTGCTCTCTACGCTCCGTTCTTAAAAGAAGATGCTCCTCAACTTTTTAAGCAATGTCAGACTAATTATAAGTCCCTCTCACTATTTCCAATCTTAACCGAAGCTAACCGACCTGATTCAATGCAAATTGATTACAACGATCCATGTTTTTATAACTCATATAAGCAAGAAGAAGAAGGTCAGCGCCGTTTATTCGAAGTCCTGATTGACTACGGAAGCCGGAATAATCTAACCTTGACCGAATGATCATCTACGACCAGACCAGTATTGCCTTTATCCAAAGAACTGAGGAACTCCTCAGGGAAATCCTCACGACTTTGGGTTTTGAAGTCAGAACGAAACGCTTTGTTTTCAAAAAATATCTCTTTCCAGTGAACGTTGTGGTGTTTGAAGGTGGAGCCGAACTCGCCCACTTTAATGCCAGCTACTACCAAATTGCCCTTAACCGAAAACTCATCTATCAGGCCAAAGACTCAGTTCTACGGGATATTTTAAAGCATGAACTCGCCCACTATCTAACCTTTCTGGAGTACGGAAGTGTTCAGGCCCATGGCCCGGAGTTCAAAGAAACATGCATCCGTTATGGATTTCCTGCTGAAATAGCCCTGGCCACCATGAATCTGGAGCACGCCAATCTTTCTAAAGAGGGCGATATTGATTCCGAAAAGATTCTGGAGAAAGTAAAAAAACTTCTGCAACTCGCGCAAAGCTCAAATGCCCATGAAGCAGAGCTCGCCACCATTAAGGCCAATGCCCTTCTCTTGCGGCACAACCTCGATCACGTGAATCTCAAAAACAATGATGAGCCCATTTATCTGGACCGTGTTCTTCTGCAAAAAAGAAAAGACGCCAAAATTTCTGCCATATACGACATGCTCAGACACTTCATCGTGAAGCCAGTGATCAGCTTTGGAAAAAATTCTTGCTGCTTGGAAGTTTCAGGTCCCCTCACCAACGTAAAGCTCGCCGTTTATGTCGCCAATTTTCTGGATCAAGAATTTGAGCACCTTTGGGATAAGGCCAAGAGCGAGCATGGGCTTCAGGGTCTGCGTGCGAAAAATTCTTTTTTCTTAGGTATCGCCAAAGGTTTTGATGAAAAGATGAAAGAATCAAAATCCAATCTCTCGGCTTCAGATCAAAAGGCCCTGATGGTTGTGGAAAAAGATCTGACTCTCAGAACCAAAATGATTTACCGCTCCCTTGCTTCTTCTCGCTCCCAAAACAATGTGGACTCTCACGCAGGCGCTCTGGGAGTGGTAAGTGGTAAGAATCTTTCTATCCGCCAGGGTGTTGAGACCTCTTCAAAAAATCTGTACCTAGGCTTTTCAAAGTCGTAGAATACTCCTATGAGTAATATGACTTCAGAACACTTCTTTACACTTTTCCGCTCCTTCAACAAATACGACCTGGATAACGGGCTTGGGTTTGAAATTCATGAGCCGGGTTCTATCACTTATAAAATGACGATTGCTGAGAAACATCTCAGCTCTCCGAATACTGCCCATGGGGCGGCCCTGGCCGGTTTTATGGATTGTGTTTTGGGTTTATCGGCCCTGTCTCAAGCTGTCGCCCACGGAACCTTAACTTCAACGGTTGAATTCAAAATTAATTATATTCGTCCCGTCTCATTAGGTGAAGAAATCACTGGCACAGGTAAAGTGGTTCACAAAGGTAAAAGTCTTATTATCAGCTCCGGGGAAATTCGCAATTCAAAGGGCGAATTGGTAGCCTTGGGCCAAGGAACCTTCAACACTTATCCGTTTAATAAAAAGGATCATCTCCATGAATTTGCAACCCCAGGCTAGAAAATACTTAGTAACCGGCTGCGCTTTTCTAGCGATGGCCGTTTTGATCGGGGCCTTCGGTGCTCATGGAATTAAAAGCATGGTCACACCTGAGAAGCTTGTAACATTTGAAACTGGTGTTCGTTATCATTTCTATCATGCTTTTGGTCTTGTGATGGTGGCGATTGCGCAGCAATCTTTTCCGGGAATACGTCTTAATACATCTTTTTATGCCTTCATCGTAGGCATTCTTCTTTTTTCATTTAACTGTTATTTTTATGTTCTATCGGACGTAAAAACTTTCGCGATGATTGTGCCTGTCGGCGGACTGATGTTTGTTTTGGGATGGATACTGTTTGCGTGGAATGCTTTAAAACTTCGGTAGTCCGAAACCACAGTTGTTTTGTAAATAAATTTCAAACTCTTCGTCAGTCGCGAACTTAAATTCAATAGGAGCGACATCAATTGCGTCCCAAAAATCAGTTTTAGGACGGCGACACTTTTGTCCAGTGGTTCCATTAGTGATCAAGACTTCTGCTGAGCCTTTATTTCCAAATTCCATATCAATTTTTTCTTTTTCGAATTCACCCAGTTGTGGAGATTGCCCGCGAGAGTTAACTCTTAATACAACACCTCTACCATTGTATTTCAAGTCAGCGTACTGGCGCTTCATACGGTCAGGAGTGATATCGATAGCGCCTTCCTGAAACACTCCGCCAATGATTTCTTTTGAATCTTTATCAAAAATCATCTTCTCACCGTTTGGAAGTGTCACACGCATCGTTGTCTCTAATTGCTCGAGGACCGGCAGCTGATTTCGTGGAAAAATCATAAATAGCGAATGCATGGTATGAGAAATGGTTTCATTTGGAGCATCATCAATTTGCATGGCAATATTTTGGCGTGCATGCTCAGGATACTCAAAATTAAAGGTACGTGATGAACTAAGTCGCTTCACTATCTTATTTGAGCCAACGTTCACAAAACTAAACTCTTCAGAACCTGAGGCCGGAAAACGACTCCCTCTCCCAACCATGACTTCCCCATTGGCCTTGGCCTCAAGGTACTCGTGGTGAAAAGGCAAAAGGCTATCCTTCATAGGTGAAGTCGAAGATTTCAAGACTACGACCTTACTTTTAATTTTATTTTTCCAATCGACCTGCATGCGAATATCCGGACTCTTCACTCTTGGTAGCAAGTCTGTTTTATAGACTCCCTGCTTAAGAGAAAAAGGCTTGGCCTCAATTTCCTGGGAGCATGAGAGAGTTAGGTCTGTTGGATCGACGTTAGTTAAGAGAGCTCCGTCTTGATCAAATAGTTTGGCAATAAGATGAGTAGAATCCATACCGCTAGCAAAAACTGTTGAGTCTTTAAAACTTAGTTCAATGCGCGCCACCCGAACTGAATCATCGGTCAGACTGGCAAGATAGGCCTTAGATGAATTAAATTTGTACTTCAATGATGTTGAAGAAGAGCAGCTCGCAAGTAGTAGGAGGATAAGAAAACGCATGTCTTCTTATCGGTTAAGGCTCTTAATACTTGAGTGTTTTGTTAAACTAGTCTTTCCGAAGGCCCGTAGGCCCATTTGTGTTGCTGACCAATCACTCGGAATGGTAACCCAAAGGATTCATTGAGCTGAATCACCTGCTGAAAGCGATTCATAGGAAAGGCTTCACCGGGCTCATAACAAGGAGTCAGGCACCAAGGGATATAAGAAGAAATCTGTCCTCTCACAAAGTGGAAGACGTCATAGGTGGCTTCAAAATCTTTCTTATCTGCTACGACCGCTTTAATCTGCGCCTTAGGTCCATATTCCAGCAAAAATTTAACCATCAATTCTTTAGAAGTTCTGACTTGAGTGGAAGGTGTTTTAAAATCGTAAGAAATAAAATCAACCAGATCAAAAACTTCTTTTACGATTCTAGTTCCGGCCGCTTCGATATTGACGAAATAATTACGAGCTTTGAGTTCTTTAATGAGTTCTACCAGAGAGGGAATATGAGAAGGATGAAGTGGATCTCCCCCGGTAATTGAAACTCGCTTGATAAGATTTTGCGACAGGACTTCAATTTTTTCCATGACTTCATCAAGAGACTGCGTGAAAGCGGGATCAAAATCCCACGTGTCTTTTGTATCACAATTTACGCAACCAATATTGCAGCCTTGAAAGCGCACGAAAATTTGCGGAATACCAATATGGATCCCTTCACCTTCGGTGGCCCTGTAAATTGAATTAATTAAGAGTGTTGTCATTTCGGCCGGATTCTAACATGGCCGAAAGTGAGTGAAAACCAAGAGATATCCGAGAGTTTCTCCGGAGTAAATTTTACAGATCAAAAGCATCTACATACAATCAATCTAAGCACAAATCTGGACCCGTTTTTTAAAGGTATTTCATGAGATTTCAATACGTTACCTCTCAATTGATTCTGGCGCTGCTTTTAGTGGGTTGTAATGAAGATGTCCCCTCTCGCAAGGCCATCAAACAAACTCCCCAGCCCGTAGTCACAGAAACAGTTACTGTTTACTCCGGAATCCACCGGGAAATAGGCTCTAAGCCAATTACTTATAAGTCTGAAATCGGAGTCAACTCTGAGAGTCCAAAAATTCGGGCCATCCCAGATATTCGTTTTGATGACGAGGGCGGAGACGAAAGAAATGTTACCACCAGAACTTTTAAGGTCAGACCTGATAAACTTTGTGGCGCTGATGCAAAGGCTACGCTGAATGCAAAAATTGCGGACTGCCTGTCCCAAAACGGTGATAAATCTGTTTGGGATGGAACAATCAATGCAGGATCTGCTGAATCTGAATGGGTGCTCGTAACCTTATCCGAAAAAGAAAATGGTGAATCATTTGAAATCTGGCAGGATAAAAGAACTGGCATGCTTTGGTCTGGCCTCGTAGCAGTTGATGGCAACTGGTGTGCAGCTTCCGGCAGCCAACTTCAATCTTCTGATCATGTTGGAGAGCCATGCGAGATCACTGGCAAAGGCCAGAGTCTTTGCACAAAATATGCTCCCACTCAGCTTCCGGGTGTGAGCTGGCGCCTGCCTACTCGCCATGATTTCCTTCAAGCCGATATTGATGGAGTTCGATTTGTTCTGGATGGAGACTCAAATACTTTATGGACCGCCACTACTAGCACTGACGTGAAGGCGCGAGATAAGGCATGGACCTACAACATGCAGAATGGAACCTTAGTCGCCGAACTGATGAATACCACGAGAAATGTTCGTTGTATCGGGACCCCAAACTTCTAATGGACATTGAAGTACGTTATCAAAAAATCATTGCCGATCTTGAGGCGGGCTCACGCGCCCTGGTTCGCTACTCCGCCGAAGAAATTGATGAGCTGACTCAAATATTCGAGAAGGCGCTAGCCGAGGAAGATCTCACCGCCCTTGAGAAAATTCTTTGTTTAGTAGACCACAATGCTGTCGACTACGCTCCGTGGGAGCCCATCATCCTCAAGGCCTTGAGTAAAAATCTTCCCCCTCATCTCATGGTTTTTACTCTTAATTGTGCCCGAAAACACATCATTCAGGCACGCTTCAAAAAGGGCCACCGACTCGATTTTGATTTTCTGCAGGCACTTAAAAAACTTCTTTTCTCTTCTTCTCCCGAAATCGTCGAATGGACTCTGAGGACCATCGAAGAATGTGGCAATCAAGGAGTTTTCTTTTTACAGGATTTTGATAAAATCAAACCACCACCATGGAAATGGTTTAACCAACATCAAAGATCCATAAGGGAAATAATAGCGATGTTGGAAAGACGATGGAGTCGTTTTGGAAAAGTTTAATCACAAAGATCCCCACGAAATCCTCAATCACATCAAGAAATTGGAAAATGCGGTAGACCAACCTCTTCTTGACCTTGAAAAACGTGAAGACGTCAGAGTCAAAATAAGAGTCGATAACAAAGTCGGCCCGGCCATGTTCAAAAGTGATCCTCTCATTCCTAATGGTTACATTGCCAATGAACTCACCATTCGTGCCATGAGACCGGATATCTTTGTTCTGGGAGACACACTTGAAGATCTAAGCTCCATTCACCACTGTGCTTGTGGTAAAAGTTTCGACGTACAATTCTGGAAGATATGTCCCTACTGTGCTCGTTCATTTAACCTTTAGATTTTTTGACGATGTCCTAAAAAAAGCTCACAATAGCTGTAATGCTAATTGTACAAAAATTTCACTCCATTCACGAAATAGATCCGGAATTTATTCCAAGCCTTGAGCTTTTGCTTCAGGAGGATGTTCCTAGCTTCAAAAATCTGGTGGAAAAGCATGATCTAGCACCTGAGGGAGATGTTTTCACCTATTTCCTCTTCTTTGGTCCAACTCAGAACACCCCTATTGGTTTTGCACAACTTTGTATCCACCCATTAAAGGGCGAGAACTTAGTCAGCTGGCAGCAGAAAGTTTTTAAATTCTGGAAGAAAGATCATCTTCACTGGAAGAGCCTTACCTGGAAAGTTGGTGATGGAAATTCTGGTCTGTTTGTTTTTGATCCCCGCTTTTCAAAATCAGGCAAAGATAAGATCCAGGAACTCATCAAAGAATACGAATCACGCCCTGAAATAAAATCTCAGGAGTTATTTTTAATCAAAGGCCTTCAGGATTTTCAAACAAGCTGGTCCACGGATAACAAGCAGGTCAAAGACCGCTACGTTCTTGAGCCACTAACGAAGTCATCAAAATCTTATCAGGAATATTTGAATGCGCTTCACCCTGACGTTAGTGAGCATGTCAAACAAGGCTGGAAGGAACTTCACCAAAAGAGCAAAGTTGAACTTGGAGATTATGTCTCAGCGAAAGAAACCCCACAGACAATTCCTATAGATGAAAAAGTTCTTAAACAATGGGACAAGCTTGGTGTTCAGATTCTCACCTTTGAAAAAGACCTCAAAGTTCTTGGATGCCTCACCGTTCAGAAGGGAAAAAACGGAAATATATTTTTTGAGCCTTATCCGTTTGAAGCTCAGGGAGAAGTCACTGTCAATGATGAGCTATATACCCAGTACGCCCTTTTGAAATTCTTTGAAATGCCTGAGGCTAGAAAGTGTCATATGTTGAAGTTTGGAACAAAATTAGTTTTTGAAGAAAAAGAAGACTTAAAATTTTTCCAAGAGCAAGGTTTTCAATTTAAAACGATATCTCATCAAAATTTCTCAAGACTTCCAGTCTCGGCCAAGCCGCTATGACTGAGCGAGATTGGATCCTTCATGTTGTTCATGCTTTTTATCAAAAGGCAAAAGATGATGTTCTAATCGGTTATCATTTCAGAATCATCAAGGACTTTGACAGCCACATCCCCCGTATCGCCACCTTCTGGGACCTGCAACTTTTGGGCTCAACTCAAAGACCATTCACTGAACCTTTTGATGTCATGAAAGTTCATATCCCTCTTCAAATTAAACGTGGAGAATTAGGGCGATGGCTTTTGTTGTTTAGAAAAACGTTGGATGAAGAGGTCGCTACTCGACCGGAGTTCGCCGCCTTGAAAGAACTATGGCTGACTCGCTTAATTTTTTTTGAAGGAGTCTTTCTAAGGTTTTTTGGCTTCGAGTGATTGCACCACGAATTTTTCAAGCACTGGCTCACCAGTGACATCATCAAACAGCCAGTTTCTCACGTAATAGCCACGAACCTTCTTGGCCGCAAACTTTGCTTGTTCTTCTGTCGTAAACTCTACTGCAATAAAATCTAATTTCTGAACTTGGACAATGTGTCCTGAAATACACCCTTCAGTATAGTCACCGCAACTAACTCCTTCCGCCATTGATTTAGGGAGGATAAAAGTAGTAGTTGCATCGGCAGCCTTGGCCTTAGCATAAATTTCCTCTTTGCTGTACTTGAGTTCTTTAGTGCAGGACATAAAGAGGAAGATAAGAAATAAAACTGAAAATGACTTCATACAAAAAGTTTAAACCATTTTGGCCCAATGTCTATAACGCTTTACTCACCCAAAGTTGATTTCAGGTGAAGATACGCAGCACCGTCTAGGCATTTGATCTTTGAAAAGATAAACCATCCTCTGAAAATGGAGGTCCAATGAAAAAAATCATCGTCTCTTGTTTGATGTTAACCGCTCTGCCCGCAGTGGCAGATGTGGTGACAAGCACTATTCATTCAGTTGAAAAAGTGAAAAACAACTATCTCGTGAAGTTTGAAAACGGACGGGTAGCCTTCGTTTCCAATCAGAACAAAATGTTTGGTGTCCAAAATCTACACGCCCTTAAGGGCGCCAGAGTTGAGGCCAAACTCGGTAGCGACTACTCCCTTCAATCTATTCAATCAATCGAGTCAGCTCCAGAGAATGTAAAAAGTCTTCCCTCATTTGAAATCGTGGAGCCACCGACCTATGAACCAACGGTGATTCCAAGCTTAGCTGAGGCCAATAAGATCTTCAAACGCCTAAACCCCAACTACAAGCGTGCTTCGGAATGCTCCAATCGAGCACATGTATGGGCAAGTGAAGAATTTAAGAAAAATAATATAAAATCCATGAAAGTTTTTGCTCTCTTCACCGCCTCATATATCGACCGAGTACGGTTTAAATGGTGGTACCACGTGGCCCCGATGTTTGCCGTTAATGAAGACGGAAGAATTGAAAGAAGAGTCATGGACTATATGTTCAATCACCATCCTGTAACCGTAAAAGAATGGACCGACCAATTTGTCTTTAGTAAACGTCCCTGCCTACCTACCACCAGATTTTCAGAATATGACGTTAATCCCCAGACGGAGGACTGTTATTTAATGGATGGAACCATGTATGACTGGACTCCAACCGACTTAAGCAATCGTGAATTACAAGGCAGATATAAAACTGATTTTTCACAAGGCGAAATCCGCGCCGCTTACAGCGAGGCATTTTAAATGAAAAAGATTAATAAACTAATTCCTGCAGCATGTTTATTGGCCCTTGCATCTTGTGGAGGCAGTGGAAGCAGTGCGAGTGGTGGCGGTGGCACCAGACCAGCTGATGACCCGAGAGAAGAGATGCAAGCAGCGGAGGGAACTTATAAAGCGATACTCAGACCCTACAATTTTACTGTGGCCGGCTGGATTCCTAACGGAATGACCGATATCAAAATCACTGGTCATATGATTGAGGTCAAATCGTGGCTTGATGATGCTGCCAATGTTGTGCATATGCAAAATATTCATCTTGGTACTGAGTGTCCAACCATCGCCAATGATTCAAATGGAGATGGCTTCGTAGATTTCAATGAGTCAGTGCAAGTCTCCAAACAAATCCTACTTCATCTGGATGCAGATATAGAGTCTCAATCAGAAATCAGTGTCTATCCTAAAGGCAATTTCACCTATTTCCAAACGGCTTCGCTCTCGTCTTTGATCCCGCTAAACTTGGAAGGGAAAGTGATTATCGTAACTGGAGCAGCAGCAAACCGTGGGCTTCCCGCAACGGTAAGTCAGATCAATAATCAAACCCGAGAATTCTCGATTCCAATCGCGTGTGGGGTGATTGAAAGAATGCCTGAGATTGCAAACAACTAAAAAAAAAGCCACCTCAAGGGTGGCTTTTTTAATTAACGTCTTATCGGAGAATAAATTTTACCTAACCCACCCAACGGTACTGGTGAATTCTTAAAGGTGGCCGTTCGCTGAAACATCCATAGGAAGTCAGGTCTGGTTTCTGAGATCCACGAGCCGCCAATAACTTTTCCAGCAGCATCAATTTCAACGTAGTACTCGTAAGGCTTAAAACGAAACTCCTGGTGAACTGTGCCTGTGACAGGACTTTTTGAAACAAAGTTCTTTTTGCCTTCAGCAGCAAGTTGTGGCGTATAAAACTTTAACTCTTCACCATAAGTCATTTTTGTATGAACACGAACTTTGCGTGCAACTCCTCCAGCTCTTTCTGATTCAGAAATGGCTTCTTCACCAACAATCGCCGATTCATAACTCGTCACAGGTTGGTTCCACACATCATTGTATCGATCAATATCGGCGACAAATCCCCTGCCGTGAATTCCCAGCATATTCGTTAAGACCACGTGAAAGGCACCTGCATTGACGTCTTTGCAGTCAGGGCTATTAGCATCCTCATCTGAAGGTGGGTTGGTGTTTCTATCACGATTGTCGCCTTCTCCTGGCACTTTACCGCTAACCTTACAGCGTCTACCGGTAAAAGAATAAGCTCCACCGAAATTGGAAGCCTCATGCGCAGCAAGTAAAGCCTTCACATCTGACGATCCAAAAGGAACTTTGATACCATCTGGATTTGTCACTAGAACTTTGGCCGGCTCCGGATAATTGGTCGCTGCTTGTGACCAGCCATGGCAAATGCCTTCCCACCATAAATCTCGAGGCGAAAATTTTCCAAGCATTTTTCTAGTCAGGGTGTAGTTGTAGTCGCCCATTGCTACATCATACATTTCAGCAGGAGAAAGCTGCGAGAGTTCCTGCATATTCATTCTTTTCAATTCATCTTTTGAATAGAATTTATATTTAAACGGCTCCGGATTTGGATGACTCCAGCGGTAAGCAATTCCACCCACGTTTGATGGCCAGTAGGTTTCAGACCACCCATACCTGTCATCAAGCTGTTCCCCATTTGTTGGGAGTTGTTTGAAATTCATAATCATCTCAGTGCCGGCCAATTTTTTAAAAAAGACTGGACTATTACCTTCCTCAAATCTTTCTGCGTGCGCCAAATGAGGGGCCAGAGTTGCAAAAGCCAAGAGAAGAACAGTTTTCATTTTCCATCCTTGTTTAAGTAAACGCGACAAACTTATAACTTAGTCGTGCATCTAGCGAAAGCCTGGAAGAGATATTGGAAGATAATTTTACAGTGGGGATTCAAGCAGCTGGAATAGTGATTGATGACTTAAGATATGGGCATCGCAGTAATTAAAAAAATTAAGCAATGCCCTGAGAAAATTAGAACACCGTTTCTTTTAATGTCATTTCAAGAGTCGGGTAGCGGAATCTGAATTTTGCTTCTTTGAATTTTATTGGAAGAACTTTTTGACCTCCGAGAAGAATCTGAGACATATCACCGAATATTATTTTGAGCGCAAATCCCGGAACGGGAATAAAAGCTGGTCGTCTCAAAACTTTTCCAAGTACTTTTGTAAATTCAGAGTTCGTTGCAGGATAAGGAGCTGTTCCATTCAGAGCACCTTTGATTTCATTATTCTTTAGCGCCTCGATATACATTGAAGCTAAATCCTCAATATGAATCCAACTCATGTATTGGTTACCTGAACCTAATGGTCCGCCGGCCCCCATTTTGAAAGGAGGAAGCATTTTAGCCAGTGCTCCACCACGCTTACCTAGAACAACGCCGACTCGAATAAGCACGACTCGCGCACCAAAGTTGCGCGCCTTATTAGCTTCATTTTCCCAATCTTTACAAACTTTCGCCAAAAAATCGTCAGCAAGAGTTGAAGACTCATTGATTTCTTCAGACCCTCTGTTGCCGTAGATACCAATAGCTGAAGTAGAAACAAAAACTTTAGGTTTGATATTAAGCTTCTCAATGACTTCAACTAACTTTCTAGTTCCGTGAATACGAGAGTCATAAATATTCTTTTTATGCTCATCACTCCAACGTTCAGCAATTGTTTCCCCCATCAGGTTGATCACGCCGTCAGCACCTTCTAAAGCTTCAGCGGGGGGAAGAGTCTCAGTGTCATTCCACTGATAGTATTTACACGCACTACCTAGAGTCATAGCAGCTCTGGCCACATTTCGCGTCAGGACAATCACTTCATCCCCTGAAGCCAATAATTTTTGAACTATTACTTTTCCAACAAAACCGGTAGCCCCAGTAATTACAACTTTCATAAAATAACCTTTTTATAATTTTTCACATCTTACCCCTTTGGGGACCTCTATAGTATATACAAATTTTAGACATGGAGAAACTCTAACTACCAAGTTTTAGCGTTCTGGGTTAATCATTAGGCATGAGTATTCAGAACGAAGAAATCATCATTATAGGGGCAGGGATCACTGGTTTGCATCTTGCTCAATGCCTTAAGCTCCGTCATCAGGGCTGTCTCATCCTGGAGAAATCCAAAGGGCTTGGAGGCAGAGTGGCCACAAGAAGGATTGATGACTTGGGTCTTGATCATGGTGCAGCTTTCCTCGACTCAGTCATTGCCACACAGCTTAATCCTGAGGTCTGCAAAAAAGGATTTTTTTTCCACGGGGGAATGAATTCTTTGGCCAAGGAATTGGGGAAAAATCTAAACGTCTCCAAAAGTCAGAAAGTTCAAAAAATTTCCCAATCGGGCCTCGGATGGAGTTTACAAACAGAAGATGGAGCAAGCTTCTTTTGCAAAAAACTCATTCTCACTGCTCCTCTGCCTCAGGCGCTGGAGCTTTTATCTCAAAATTCCTTGAGTCCAGCTTCGCTTGAACTTGGAATAAAATATTCCAAAGCCATTATATATTTGGCCATCCTTAACGACATTCCAGCAGATGCAGTTTCAAGCAATTTTGAAAATCATGAATTTCTCCTGATGAGGGAGCGCCACCTCCATCCAAGAGGTTTAGTCGTTCAGCTGTCTCAGGATTTTTCAGAGAAATATTTCGAAAAAACAGATGAAGAAATACTTTCATTGATTGCTCCTGTCATCGCCCAATCTCCATTTGCTGAGGCAACAGTCGAAAAATTTGAGTTGAAAAAATGGCGTTACTCTCGCCCACTTTCCACTTACTCATCTCCCTATATAGAAATTCATCCTGGACTCTTCCTTTGTGGGGACGCCTTTGGTTCTCCTTTTACAAGCGCTGAGGCCCTGGCCCAAGTCCTATAACTGCCTAATCAGATCGGATAACATCCTCGTGCAAATTTTACGGGATTTGGCATAATGAAGTGATGAAGAAAAATCTTGGTTTGGTCATGACAGGCGGTGGTGCAAGAGCGGCCTATCAAGTTGGTGTTGTTCGGGCGATTTACGAAATATTAAAAAAGGACACCGGTCTTTTTGATGTCATCACCGGAAACTCCGCCGGAGCTATCAACTCGACCTATCTTGCTGCCAATGCCAGAGACTGGGATGTGGCGACTGCTAACTTGATTTCCCTTTGGAAAAGAATCAAGCCTCAGAATGTTTATGATTTACGTGCCAGAACCATTTCGGAATTAGGAATGAAGTGGCTAGGCGGAGCTGTCTTTGGTGGGATGACAACTACAGGAAGTCATATCAACCATCTTCTTGATACCGCTCCTCTGAGAAAACTTCTGTCACGAGAAATAGATTTTAATCACATCCAGCAAAACATTAAAGATAACACTCTAAGGGGTGTGGCCCTCTCGACCACTAACTACAATTCTGGAAGTAACGTGGTTTATTTTCAAGGGGCGCTAGATATAGAAAACTGGGCACGCAGTGATCGCTTTTCAATCAGAGAAGACATCAATATTGATCAGCTCATGGCCTCTTCGGCCATTCCGTTTTTCTTTCCTCCAATTCAAGTGGGAGATAGTTATTATGGGGACGGATGCGTAAGGCAAACAACCCCTCTTTCTCCTGCGATACATCTCGGGGCCGAAAAAATTATTGCCATTGGCGTGAGATACCCCCACAACCAGGCACGTATGCAAGACCTCGCCCTCTCTCCCTTTAAGAATCCAACCATCGGACAAATTACCGGAGTGATGATGAATGCCGTCTTCCTCGATTCTCTTGAGGCAGATGTAGAAAGAATGATGAAGATAAACTCTTTAATCAAAGAAGGTCACCGGGATGGATTTAAGGCGATCCCTATTCTGATGCTAAGACCCTCACGGGATCTGGGAAAAATGACCGAAAAATTAAACGAGGAGTTGCCTGCGACTCTTAGGTATTTACTCAAAGGTATTGGTGTGACTGAACACGAAGGGCTGGATCTTTTAAGTTACCTGGCCTTTGATCAATCTTATACCGTTCCACTTATGGATCTGGGCTATGAAGATACGATCAAACGCTCAAGCGAGATCCAGGATTTTAACGGCGTTTAATACCGCGGTTTCTCTTAACGGGAGCCTCTGAGAGACCTTTCTTATAATCGGCTTTAGCACCCGAGCGCCCACGACCTGATGATTTAACCGCTCTTCCACGTCGATCCACAAGTTCAGCATTATCAGTTTTCTTAGTTGGCTTGCCACGGAAAGTTGCTGGTTTTTTGATTTCGACTTTCTTCTCAAATTTCTTCTCTTGAGATTTTAATTTCTCTTCAGGAATCACTTCAAGATTAAGATGGCTTTGATTGGCAATGGCTTCATTGATCTGAGCAATCATTTTAGAGTCATGTGGGGCAACCAGGTTATAAACCATACCCTTTCTTCCACCACGAGCAACTCGACCACAACGGTGTAGATAATAGATCGCAGTCTTAGGCAGGCCGTAGTTCAAAACCCACACAAGATCTTTAATATCGATACCACGAGCAGCTACATCAGTAGCAACCAAGACTTGTACTTTGCCTTCAACAAAAGATCTAGTGTTAGCTTCTCTTTCTTTAATCTCAAGATCCCCATGAAGAAGCTTCATTTTAAGCTTCGGCATTTTCTCTGTGAGATATTTAAATAATTCTTCGGCTTGATTTTTTTGGTTAGTAAAAATAATCCCACGGCCCTGAGCTTGTTTCTCCATGAACATTTTTACAACCATGTTCTTTTCTGCTGGAGTCACACTCACGTTATAAGTTTCAACTTTTGACTGAGGAGCATGAGAATCGCCTCCGGCAATTTTCTCAAACTTGATGGCCGGGAAACGGTCAATAATAAACTGCTCAACATCAGCGGGCAGAGTTGCCGTAATGAAACCAAACTGAGTCATATTCATATCAAAATATTCAATAATGGTATCAAGGTCTTTTTTAAATCCCATATCAAAGAGCTGATCAGCTTCATCAAAAATCACATATTGAAGTTGGTTAAGATTAAGTTCTTTATGTCTTAATGCACTTTTAATTCTTGATGGAGTCGCAATCAAAATTTCATATGAACCACTGGCCACTGATTTCATCTTGGCATTGGTGTCACCACCAGTCAGATCACGCACGCGAAGTTTCGTGTGGTGAGAGATACTTTTAAAAACGTTATAAATCTGAGTTGCAAGTTCTCTAGTTGGGGCCACGATCATGGCGTAAGGGGCACACTTCATGGTGTTTTTTACACCTTCATCTTCTTTGGTTTTAAGCTTGCTACAAATTGGAAGAGCATAGGAAAGAGTTTTCCCTGAACCCGTTTCAGACAAAACAATGATCGATTTCCGATCAAGGATCTCAGGAATCACCCTTTTTTGGATCGCTGTGGCCGTTTTTATCCCCTCTTCTTTGAAGAAACCTTCAAGACCGGGATGGAGGGGAACATGTAAAAACGCCATAAAAATTCCTAAGCTAATGATTTGTGACTCCGAGTACCATCTGGCGCAGAGTTTGTCAGTCTGAATGGTAAAAAATTCTGAATATCCCAGAATGGCGAAAGCCCTTAGAATGTGGGGAGTGCTTTTCACTATAAGGACCATTTCATGCTTAGAAAGACCTATCTTGCGACCCTAGCCCTACTTTTGGGACTTTATTCAACTTCTTCTAGTGCCCAGATCTTTGATCTGACTTTCACACCCTCGACAGGTGTGCCGCCAGCGGTAACCGCTGCCATTAATGCAGAAATTCAAACGGCCGAGAACGAAATCAACGATGGACTCCCGAATGCTTCTAACCCTGACCGCTTAATGGAAGGGATGGCCAATTCATCAGTTATGGCCGGTAAAGGGATTGGTTCAGATTACGCCTCAAACATGTCCGTATTGCTATTAGGTGCGGGCGTCGGTGTAGGTGCAGATTTAGAAAAAAATGAAGAGGCAGACACTGATCTATCAGGAGTGGGTGTCCAGGGTGGACTTATTCTGGGAACCAATCTCGCCTGGATGGATACAAAAAGTATTCTTGGTCTTGAAACTGATAAGCTGAACGTCTACGTAAACTTTTTTACCTACTCTACTGAAAAGGTAACAGGTGACACCGACGCTTCAATTGATATGTCATCCTACGGAGTGCACTTTAGTTATAACCTGGTCAAGCCTAAGGGGAATGTCCTTCTCGGCTGGGGAGGAGTCAAAGTTCACTGGGGCTATGAGTACAATAAGACGAATTTGAAATTTAACTCTAGCATTACTGAAAATATCAGCACCACCGATGTAAGTGGTACTTACTCAGCTGACGTTGAAGCCAGTCCATATGCGACCATTGACGTCGCCACTCATTCCATACCGCTCGAGATTTCAACCTCCGTTCAATTTCTCTACTTTGTCAGCCTATATGGCGGACTTGGCGCCGATTACAACTCGGGTAGTGCCACTGGTAAAGGGGATCTGAATTCCACTCCAGCGGCACTGAATTGTACAGCTGGTGCTTGTCCAGGTGGAGCAACTTCAGGAACAATCACAACTTCCGCCAACATCGATGGAAAAGGTAAGGCTCTGCCTATCACTACCCGCGGCTTTGCAGGTGTGCAGTTAAATCTTCCTTTCATCCGAGTTTTTGTTCAGGCCGATAAAGCCTTCGGAAACGAACTTGTTGGTGCTACAGCCGGTGTTAGACTCGTTTTCTAAATCGTTTTTTATTTTTACTTCGCCAGGCCTTTGGTTGCTCAATACCTCCAAAGGCCCAAAGATTTCGCTTCTTTCTTTTGGCCATAATCAGCGCCCTTAAATACTCATACTTCTCGTTTTGACTGGTGAATTTGGCGTGGGGATAGAGACTAGCACACCCCTCTTGAATCAGCCTGAAACTCACCCGATCAATGTCCCCCAAAATCCTGCCATAGATATCAAGCCCATAAATATCGAGTTCCCCTTTTTCTTTTAGAAGTCGGCTTAAGCATTTTTGTGAGAACTGACCCGCGTCCGTGTTGCTTAAGAGAAAAGGCTGACCTTTCTCAGGGGCATCAACCCGTGATAAGCGCACCTTCGCTTCAAATCTTCCCCTCCTTATCAGAACCGTATCACCATCATAAACCCTGAGAATTTCGACACTCATTCGTATGGGTATGAGGTCTGTAAGATCTACTCTGACTAGGAAAAGACTCAACAAAGGCCAAAGAATTTGATAAGGTCCGCGCATAAATTAAATCCTTACTGGAAATGCCGGGGCCTAGGCCTCTGGAAAACAACTAATGCCAAGGAAAGTTCTAAAATGAATGTTCGTTCAGATGTAAATCAACATTTTAAATTCACTCTTCAACACGTCGACAAGAGCTGCGGAGCTCGCGCCGGAATTATTCATACTCCACATGGTGATATTGAAACTCCGGTTTTTATGCCGGTGGGAACTCATGGAGCGATCAAAGCTCTTCAACCTAAAGAGCTAGTGGATATGAATATCCAAATTATGCTCTCAAATACGTATCACTTGCATTTAACTCCTGGCTCAGAGCTTATTGCCAAGGCCGGTGGACTTCATAAATTTATGGGATGGGACCGCCCAATCCTAACTGACTCCGGCGGCTTTCAGGTTTTTTCACTCCAGAAAAACTCCATCACTGAAGAAGGAGCAAACTTCAAAGGGGCAAAAGGCGAGAACGTTCTTCTGACTCCAGAGATTTCAATTCAAGTTCAACAGAATCTTGGCTCTGATATCATGATGGCCTTTGATGAATGTATTCCTTATCCGGCCACTGAAAAATATGTGGAAGAATCAATTGCTCGAACTCACCGCTGGCTAGACCGATGTATAACTGCTTGGACTAAACCCAATCAAGCGCTATTTGGAATTGTTCAAGGTGGGATTTATGAAAAGTATCGTGAGAAATGTATTGAAGAAGTAACTAAAAGAGATCTTCCTGGTTACGCCATCGGTGGGGTTTCAGTGAACGAAGGAACTGACTTGATGGAGAAGGTAGTTAAATTTACTGCCCCATTAATGCCAAAAGATAAGCCTCGCTACGTTATGGGTGTGGGAATGCCGGAAGATCTGCTCATGATCTGGGAAAACGGTATTGATATGAGTGATTGTATCATTCCAACTAAATTTGCTCGTGGAGGAACTCTCTTCACCAATCGTGGAAAAATTCGTATCGATCACCAAAATTACCGCCGCGATTTCTTTCCGATAGAGCCGAATTTAAAAGACTACGTGAATACCAATTTCACTCGTGCCTATATCAAACATTTATTTGATTCAAATGAAATTCTGGGACAGATTCTGGCCACAGCTCACAACATTTCTTTCTACAAATCTTTGGCATCCAGAGCACGGGAAGCGATCCTTGAAGACCGCTTCCTGGAATTTAAGAAACAATTTCTTGATGGGTATAAGAAGAACTAGAAGTTTTCCTTAATCACCCTGAGTTGAAGTCGGCGGCGGTTAGTTTCAAGTTGAGACTTAACCGCAGTGACATCTACTTTAAATTTAACCACTAGTGGATCTGCTGAAAACTCAGTGATGGCACTAGCTTCAATCGGTGCCCACTCTCCTAAAAGACAGGCCTCACGTTCTTTTTTAAATCTGATGCGGTTGAGATTTGTATCAATTGGGTATTGTCCCAAACATGCTTTCGCCTTTGTCGTGGCCAGCTCGACAATTCTTTTTTCTAAACCGGAAATCGACTTCTCAGCAAAGACTGACTTCGATTCATCCAGCCAAGAGTTGTATTCCGGCGCCAGATGAATGTCTCGGCAGGCACTCTCTACGAATGCTCCAAAGACCGGTGCCCTCAGCTGATAAGTCAGAGGGAAATCAATTTTCACCAAGGCCAGCGCCTGACAATCCTTATTTAGATTCTCTACATTGAGCACGTCTTTAACCCAAACAAAATCGGCCAGCATTTTCTTTCTTAAAGTTCCCTGATCATTTTGGATGTATTCAAGAGCAGCTTTATTTTCTTTTGCGCGTTTCTGTTTGTAAATTTCCAATAAACTTTTCTGGAGTTCAGGAAGAACTTCTTCATGAAGAATCGCTTCTTCTTTTGGATGTTGAACTTTAAGGTCCCCGACTGCAAGATTTCTCACAATGGATTTTGCACCGTCAGGAAAGTCCGCATTTAAACAATTAAATAGAGAACTGGCCATGTAGCCATCCCCCACAGAGAAGAACTTGCCTGAAGGAGGCAGGTCATCACTTAATGGGATGGATTCACACTTGGCCCATAAATCTTTTGCCTCAAGATCAATCTGCGACTTGTGAGAAAGCACAAACGCCTTGTAATAACCATTAAGGTATTCTCTAGTATCAGCGATCGAGTGGCTCGTGAGATAAAGTTCGGCCAAATCCTGAGCATGGGTACTTGGAAGATTGAGTGGCGCAATTTTCTGGGTCGCCAGTCTGAGAACTTCAGTTTGATAACAAGTTTCTTCTGAAGCAATATCGGCACAAGAAAGAAAAGCCGTGTTGGCCATACTTCGATTAGGAATCTCATCATAGAAAGCCTGAACTTTTGCGAAGTAGGTTTTATCCGTCTGAAGTTCCTGCAAGTATTTATTCATGAGACCATTCACTTCAGTTTTAAATCCCGACTCCCAGTCACTACTTGGCGAGTATCCTGAAAGGACTCTACATCCATCGGGGTCACTGACTTTAACTTTGGCCTGAACTTCCTTGGAAATTTCTGTCGCTTTCGCCCCCAAGCAGTTAATCATCGCTGGGAGAAGAGGCGTGATAAAATCCGTTTTCTTAAAATAAGTAGAAGCAAATCCCTGACTACTCTTGGAGCAATTCCCTACCGCTCTGAAAGCTAGCTGGGAGATTAATGAAGCGTGATTTACCATCCATCCTTTCACGAGATCAGAATTCTGAAACTGTTTATCAAAGAAATAATTCTTTGAAGTAAAGTTCCAATGCTCAGAGGAAATATTGTTTTTTGTGGTTGAACCCTCAACCCTAAAGTGGGCGATGGTCTCTGCAAAGTTTTCTGCAGGAGAAGTTCCGGCATAACTTGTGGCCAGTTTAATGCCTGGCTTATGCTCCCATTGGCGAACAGTTTTCCCAGCATCATCTTTATACTCTTTTAAGAAAAAATTCGATACTGTTAGATAATCCGGTTCATCCGAGCGATAACTTTTTTTAAGTTTTTTCCCCTGATGGTAGTCCACTTGGTGGGTCAACTCATGCAGAACAGATTCATAAAATGTTCCGGGATGCGCATCAGTTCCTGTCGCCAGACAGCCGTCCTGGAGAGACACAATCCCGTGGCTCCATGCAAGTCCACAGGTCATACTACTCATAAAACCAAAATATTCACCACGAGGGACACGCTGAATTTCCGTCAAATAGTTCAATTCCGTATGAGGAGCTTTGATCATGTGAGACAAACGCCAGAAGGCATAAAGCTCGTTTTCGCTCCATAGATAATCAGAAACTTTAAAAACTTTTTCGTTATAAATCCCGGGTTTGATATCCCTGTAACTGCCACCATAAACCGTGTTGTGAGCAGTTAAATAGTTCCCCATTTTGAGAAACCAAAGGTAATGCACATATCCCGCGACGTAGTCCTCTTTGCCGTAGATTTTATTGAAGATGCAGGGAAGATCCTTACAGGCCGAATAATCGATGGCATCTGCGTCGTTAAGATCGCCTAGGCGTTTTCCGTGGGTATTTAAAAAATTCGCCTGTGGAATCGGAAGATCCTCAAGATTTAAATGCTTCCACTTGCCTTTAACTTTGGTACCCGAAGCATATTTTTTTTCTAGCTCTTTGATCTCACTCTTTAGTATTGAAACGGAGAATACGTCTTTCAGACAAAGGTCAGCGGCCAGCGTCGCCACCTTTCTCTCGGCGATTTTCTCGTCAGGAGCTGATTTCTCAAGCTGACTGAGGAGTGTAGGAAAGTCATTCGATCGCGAGCAGCCCACACTCATAAGAGCAACGAGAATAATTAAATTATTTTTTTTCATATTCTACCACTCTGCTAATTGTATCGGAACCTTGGGTGTAAATGACTGAGAGCCCTTGTTCTGGGCATGCCATTTCAACTTCTGGTTGAGTATGCGCCTTGGGATCCTGAGGAAGTGTTGTAGTCTTCATGAATGGACAAGATTTGAATTTGTGTTTCCACCACATCACGAGTTTTTCATCCCCAGTCGGATTAGTGAAACGATTGCTCACAAGGTCACCCTTGAGTTGAATGCTTTCATTATTTTTAAATTTCATCATGGAGCCATCTTTAACCTCCGGAATTTTTTCTTCCGAAAGTGGCTCACCTTTTTCAGCGATCACGTCAGCACGTGTCGTCTCACCAATTTTAAAGGATGATCGTTTGGCGCCACAGGCGCTCAAAAGCAGAAGGCTTAGAATGATAAAGACTTTCATGGTTATTTTTCTCCATAAAGCCTATCGGAAGCATTACCAGACAACTCAAGTCCGGAATGGGTTTTTCTCGTGATATCTGATGGTTAAGACGCTAACCAATTGACTTTTATTAATGAATCCCGTTTGTTAGGCTAAATAAAAGGACATTCTATGAACTGCTTAAAATCTCTTATCGTTCTCTCGGCCCTCTTAAGCTCACAAGCATTTGCCAAAGATCTCAACCTCAAGTGTGTTGCCACCTATAACGCAGATAAAGTTCTTGAAACAGAATTAACTCTGGCCTCTGGAGCTCGCAGCATCTCTTTCGGAGAAGCTCAAGGATTTGATTTTTTCCTGACTCATACTGGAGACAACACTGTTGAACTTCAGGCGTTGAATATTGATGAGCCTTCTCGTAGTTACGCAACAGCAAAACTTACTGACTCATCTTCATTTGTTGAATTGAGTATCTGGAAAAGAGAATTCATCATGGAAGTTCGCTGCACGTTGATTTAATTTTATCGCCGGTGTCGAAAAGGCCCCGATATTTTTAGCTCCCGCCATTCTTCAATTGACAGAAAATCACCCTAATTGGTTTTATAAGAGAAAGATCTTTTGCCTCACATACATGGAGCTCGGATGAAACACTTTCTCGGAATTTTCCTTTTCTCATTTGCCTTTAACGCACAATCACAGCCTCTACCCCAGAGTCAGTGTCCACAGGCAGGAGTCCTTCTAAGCCGCGACTATATTGGCCTCTCTGGTGATGCTGTTCAAAGTAGCTATCGCCGTGACGGAGCAGCACAAATACCTACAACTCAAGATTTTGCAGGAAACCTGACAGCTCGCACTTACAAAGTTTTTAATGAACGCTCGTGCGTTGCTAAGGTTCACAACTACCAACAACAAGTTTGTGCGGATGTTCCAGCCGATATCGCTGTAGGGCGTGGAAACAATCTCTTTCGCAGTTTCTTTGACTTAAACATTACTTCACTTAAGCGTGCTGAAATGTTCTCTCAAACTGTTAAATACGGCCTGGGCACTACTCAAGCAACTCGCATAACTACCGCCAATGAAGTTATAAAAAACATGACTCGTATTGCAATCTCAACTGGTATTCCAAACAGCTGGGATCTATTAGGTCTAATGCTAAAACAAGTAGTAGCTGAAGGCTTCATGACTCAAGCGGAATTTGATGACATTTTTGTAGTCAACGCTGCTACCAATAAGGCCAACCTTGGATTCCAACCGCTAAACGGAGTACAAATCAACGAAGGAAAAGGAAACGGAAAATTAGCTCGTATTTTCGATCTCACACTCACTCTTCTTCACCGCGCTCAACTGATTAAGAGAACTATCAATGGTGTTTCTGATGCTGCTTCTGTGAACCTGGCGAAGTCATTTATTGAATTCGCTAGCGTCAATGGTGTCCCAGCGAAATGGACCCACTTCGTTGTTATGCTTAAAGATTCAGCAGTTAAAAATGCCATCTCTCAAGCAGAATTTCAAAACATCACCGAGGGTCTTGAAACAATCAACAGAATGAACCTTGGCTTTGAAGTGAATTACTTCATCTGCAAAATGGAAAATAGACAGCACTTTTATAACGCTGTTATAGATACACGCAGACAGGATTTTCATCAGGATATTTCTAAGAGCTTCCGTATAAATGTCTCTAACGCTCCTCTACTCCAAGGAGAATCTGAAGAAGTCGTTGCCACTTTCAATGGTCTTGATGAAATGCAAATTTCTGTTTCACAAAATTACAACAATTTCACCATTGAGCGCTCCACTGCTGATCAAATAGAGTTCATAAAATTGGTTGGTGCACGTAAGAGAGTCACTCCTCCCAACGCTATTGTGGCCCAGGTACTTCATCAGGGAAGCAAAGTGAACGTTAACCTTCAAAACTCTGCTTTCAACCCTTTAGTTGGTGGAAAAGTTGTTGTTGAAGTGCGTTTCTTTGAGAAAGTAGCGATTCTTTCAGATAAGCATCTTGGAACAAAGATTTTTGAATTAACTAACGGTGATATGAATACTTTCACCCCTAATGTTCAGATGATCAAATCGGGCCGTAAGGCATATGTTCAACTTTACATGAAAGTAGTTGGATCTAATTATTACAATGAAGAGCTTTCAACCTTCAAAGAATTCAGAGAATAAGATTTCAAATCTATGATGTCCAGGCCCTACAATGAGGGGCCTGGACAAATTAGGCTTAGTTAACTTGAGTAAAAGAGAATTCTGGTGGGAGCATATTGCATGTACCGGCGTTTTCACCTGCGCAAACACCAGATGCTCCATCATTACCGTCACAGACTTTACCGTCGGTATTCACGGTAAATTTTGCAACGGCAGACCCACTGACTGTTAAAGAGGAAAGCAACTGAAGTCCAGCGAGGGCCGTACAGCCAGCTGTATTACAAGCTGGTGGATTAAAGGCATCACTTCCCAAAGTACCGTCCTGAGCAGTGGTAATATACATGGCAACGCGATTGTCACCTCCATCACAGCTGCTGGTCGTTCCATCAATCAAAAGCGAAGTACTTGTAGCACGGCATACGTCTTGAGTACTCTCAACTGTATTATCGCAAACTCCCACGGTGCTATAAGGTGTCACTTTAATATTGTCTGAAAATTCGATAATCACACAAGGATAAGTGCCGTCATCAAGGCGACCAGAACCTAAAGTTGGACCACCTTTAAATTCTGAATATTGTGGATTTGATTTCACAAAAACGGTAACAGGGTTAGAGCAATTTGGCGAAGTTGAGACCGCCATTTTATAGATTTTAAGTTTAAGTGAGTTCGCATTTAAAGGAACTGCAAAGGCAGAGTAAGTAGTCATTAGACACAAACCGGCCGCAAGAAATTGCTTTTTCATCTTAACCTTCTCCTTCAAGTGTAAAATTATCAGAAGAAGAACTGTCACTGTCACCGCTAAAACAAGAGACAGCCGTTAGACTCATTAGTAAAAGAAATAAAATGGTTACCATTTTCATCAAATCCTCCATTCAAAATATTGATCAACTGACTTAACGGTTAAGACAAATAAATCTGTAGGATTCCTGTAATAAATTTGGGCAGAAAAAAATGACTCGATCTTCAACTGATAGGATCAATCTCCCTAGACTCACCCTCCAAACTGACAGCTTTAGTCAGTTTTCTTTCCAGATTCTCATAACTAACATTATGGAGCATCGAAATGCGGAACTTATTGCTCCCAAGTTCTCAGTAAGAATCAATATCAATTGTCGCCAATGCTTGAGCGCGGAATTTTTCTTCTTTTACAAATGGGCCTAGATTGGAAAGAAGGTCTCCCTTGAGTTGAATACTTTCATTAATTTTTAATTTCATCCGAGGGCCATCTTAAACCGCCCGAAGTTTTTCTTCGAACGGTCCCTCACCTTTTTCAGCGATCACGTCAGCACGTTTGGTCTCACCAATTTTAAAGGATGATCCTTCGGCGCCACAGGCTTTCAAAAGCAATAGGCTTAGAATAATTAAGGCTTTCATGGGTACTTTTCTCCATGAAACCTATCGCCTCTCAGATTCAGAAGGTGTCGATCCTATAATATCAATCCGCTAAGGACTAGTCTCATCCAAGTTATGAAACATTAAAATGGGAAACTTAGGTCACTCTAATTAATGAGAAGGTTCAGAATTTTTCCTAACGCCCGATCTTTCATGACTCAAATAAAGACAGACCCAGGATGGAAGATTCTATAGAGCTAACTGTAGGAGACATCAAAAAACAATCAAAAATCAACAATGTTTTCAGATGCAATAAATACATCGATTAAAGCGAGCCATCAAAGCGTTATTATCAATTTTTAATATTTATAATCGAGTGTTACTCTTAAAAAGAATCATAAAAGGAGTTTTCATGAGAATACTAATATTAAACTTAACTGTTTTTCTTGCAGTTTCTTGCTCCTCCAAGAATCTATCAACAAGTGGACTGGACTATAAGCCTGCCTCATACGGTCCTCAGTTAGACGAAAGAGGCCTTCGCCAAAACTTTATCGACCGTGGGAGATAAGTATGAAACCTTGGATAAACTATCATCATCTATATTACTTTATGACCATCGCCGAGCTCAATAGCATATCAAAAGCTGCCGAGAAACTTCTAGTGGGACAGCCAACACTGAGTGCCCAGTTGAAGCAATTCGAAGATCAGCTTGGCATCCAGCTTTTTGATCGGCAACATAAAAAACTGATTCTCACCGAACATGGAAAACTAGCTCTTGAATATGCTCGAAACATCTTCAAAATGGGTGGCGAGATGTATGAGGCACTTCACGACAGAATAAAGCCCGCAAAGGTAAATCTTCAGCTTGGGGCTTTGGACAGTATCCCAAAGCAGGTCATGCTTCAACTGACACAGGCTGCGATAAAAATTGGCCCATGTACCATCTCTCTGATTGAGGGTAAATTTGATGAACTACTTCGGGACATTACTTCACACAAAGTAGACCTCGCAATCGTTAATTTCTTACCACAATTAGAAGCAACAAAAGGTCTTTATCATAAAGTCCTTTCTAAACGGCCCGTTTCAATTTATGGAAGTTCGAAGTTTAAAGGGTTAAGAAAAAACTTCCCCCAGTCTATCATTGATCAGCCAATTGTGCTGCCAACTTATGATAGTCAGATGAGGTATGATCTTGAACACTGGTTTAACGTGAATCATGTCAGAGTCGATGTAATAGCAGAAACACAAGATACAGCACTCAAAAAACTCATGGCAGTAAATGATATGGCCATGATACCAGCTGCATCACATACTGTGACTCGCCAAGTTTACGAAGGAGACTTGATTGAAATCGGACAACTTCAAACAGTCTTTGAGGAGCTGTACTTAGTCTCTGCGCATCGAAAGATTACAAATCCAATTGCCTCAGCTCTTATGAAAGATTTTATCTTGTAGATAGTATTAGGTGTTCACAACTCATGAATTAAGGATCGTTATTGAAAGCCTTGCATACGTTTTTTCAATCAACAACAAAAGATGATAAAGTTGAAATCCTTGCGACAACACTAGGGACATTTATTCTCGGGGGCTCTTTTGCTAAAGATTTTTTCACAAATGGACATTTTGAGTTAAGGATTTTCCTGTTTGGACTCTCATCTTTTGTTTTGCTATTTTCGATTTCTCTAGTCGCGCAAATTCGAATTAAGCTCTTCGAGAGAAGTAAGGTTTTCACAAGCTTACTTTGGATTATATTTTTTTTATTAGGCACATTATCTGCTGTCGATCTTTTCTGGGATCAATTTATAATTCAAGGATCTGGTATCGATATCCGCGCCGAGACACTCATTTTCCTTACGAGTTATACGATCTCGACAAACCTCCTTTATATTATTAACCGAAACCTACTTCAAGAGACCCTAAGCAAGAAGACGATATATAAGTATCTTCTAGCTCCCTTAAATGGGTTGAGTCTAGGAATCGTAATCATGGGTGGAATTGTATGGCTTGTAGCCTAAAAAGCTTGCCGGGAATTTACTAAAAAATAACACCTGATATCCACATTCCCAAACTAGCTGTCTCCGTCGTCAGTCCGTTTCCATCAAAAGGCCAAGCCTGCACAAAAGTATAAATATTTAGCGACTTCGCAATTGAAAATGTAGGTCCAATCGTCCAGGCCGTGGGCCAGCGTTTAAGAAAAGTCGGGTCGCTTTGAACAAACTGTCTAAACTGAAAGTCTAATCCACTTCGGAGTCCCACTTTGTCATTAAACGCATAGTTAATTGTTGGTGCGGCTTGAATAATCGCTCTTGGCTTTTCTCCGGGACTTCGACCTGAAAGAGTCCATTCTGGTTCTACCGCCTGATCATTTTGATAAATAAAAAGACGAGGAGCCATAATTGTATATAGTGACCACTTAGGATGAAAATTCCACGTGAGTCCAGCAAAAATCCCGGGATTAAAAAAAACTGTTCTTGCTCTTGCATCTCTCCCATTGAGCTCGGGAATATCCGTATTGACTGCTCCCTTCAGGGACCAATCATTACCGCTCAGGAGCTTTCCACTAATCCCTGCTCGGAGCCCTTGAAAACGCCATTCTTGCTCCTGGGTATGGATCCACTCGAGACGGTTCTGGAGGTCAAGATTGTAGCGGTCAGTTAACTTATAGGTAATAGAGACGAGATTAAATAACGAGAGCCCGGAGTCGAGGGGTCTTGAAAGTTCGTTTCTGCCGGTTTGACCATCTTCAATTGAAGGTCCTTCCCAAAAACTAAAGTAGTTCACGCCCACTTTTTCCATTTGCTTATAGAATAAAGATGGAGACAAGTTCTTTTCCAATTCTTGGACTTGCCCAAAAACATTAGGTAAAAAAACAAGGAAGTGGAGTAAAAAGATAGCAGACACCAATTTCATAATTAGCCTTTGGGATAATTGAAAATATCCTTCAGATGTTAGGCCTGATTTAGAATATAGGAAAATGGATAAATATATTGCTAATCATCGTTAAAAACGATTCAAAATAATTTTAAAGATTATACTCATCTCATGACTAACTACTGTTAAGATGTACCAATGAATAAATCTCGGGTCGAATCCTTTAGTGATGGGGTCATGGCGATCATCATTACGGTAATGATCTTTAACCTCAAGCCACCGGCAGAAACGACAAGAAAGGAACTCCTGAATCTAGTACCTCAACTCCTTAGTTATTTTGAAAGTTTCCTTATTATTGGAATATTTTGGTACAAGCACAATAAACTATTCGCTTCTTTTAAGGGAATAGAGAGACCCTTCATCTGGGCAAATCACCTGTTTCTTTTCTTCCTGTCTCTAATTCCATTGGTCACCAACTGGGCGACACAAAGCTCAGATGAAGTCTGGCCCCGCTTCTTCTACGGGATCGTGCTCCTAACCTGTTTTTTAAGTTTCTTCTTTTTACAAAGTCTTCTAAGCCTAGGCCAACGTAAATCGAGAACTCTCATTTTACTAGGAAATTCTTTATCCATAGTAATCGCTCTTTTTAGTCCGTGGTTAGCCTATATCTTATTTGGGATCATCGGTCTGATTTTCTTGTTCATCAACGAAGAAGCTGCACCTCTTAATGATTTAAATCATCTCTGAGTTTAGTATCGTTTAAAGCAAACGCATCGAATACATTTATCTATTTTCGAAAAACACAGATTCTCCTTAAGCTAAAGTAGAAGATCCAAAGGGGGACTTATGATTAAAATTGTTTTTAAAAATTTAGACAAATCAGAGCTGGCAAGAAACATCGTGACCGACAGACTTAATCCTATCTTGGAAAAATTCCCTAAGATTAAAGGACATCGAATAACAGTGACGCTTGAAATGGAAAACTCGCCAGCACAAGCTGGTCTTGATTATTTCAAAGTAAGCACAATGATCACAGGGCCTCTATACAAGAATATTAAATTGGAAAAATCATCTGAGAATCTGTATCTCGCAACAGCTGCGGCATCGGACGGGATTCAGGCGTTACTTGGAAAACAATCGTTAAAGTTGAGAAAAATTAAAAAATCAGGAAAGATTAAAAAAATTATGGAGGACAAATCTTATGAGTAATATCTATGAAAGACATTTAGAGGCCCTGCAGAAAATCTCGAATAAATCAGAGGCACTCGTGTCTTTATTTATTCCTTTGAGATGTGCCAATTCAAAGCCAGAAAAAACTCTTTCAACACTTGTTAAAACTGCGGATGCTCTACTCAAAAAGCAGGGCTATCCCGAAGTTTCATTATCAAAAGTGGACTGGGGGAAATGGAGCAAGCAAGGTACCAATACCCTTGCAATATACCAGGGCTCAGGTATTACGACTTTTATCCCTCTCCCGGTGAAGATGAACCCAAGAGTCGTGGTGGCCTCAACCTTCCACGTAAAGCCTCTGGTAGCGTCTTCAAGTGAGCACTTGGAGGCTCTCATTTTGCACTTTAATAAGTTTGGTGCCTCTCTTTTTAGGGTTAGTCAGACCAATGAAATTCTCGTGGATAGCTACCAACCTTCCCGAGCCTATATTAGAGAGGACTGGCCAATAAGTTTAGAGCGCTCTGATTTCAAGAATTTCCTGGAGCTTCTTAAACTTGAAATCAATGGAACAAAACGTAGTTCCACAAAAATTTTGGCAATCACTGGATCAAACCATCTGAGCTTACAGATCAAAGGTATTTGGGAAGAGTGCAACCTTCCACTATACTTTTTAGAAGATTCATTCATGAATGAGGTGCCAAAGAAGTCAATCCCATTGGTGAGATTAAAGCTAGATGCTGAAATCAAGGAAGAATATAGATCGATAGTTAAAAGAATTTTATCAGTTGAACCAGCCGTCCACCAGGATGATGGTTTAGCAACACTGGGAAAAAAAATTATTAAAAAAGAAATCAAAACTCTTTGTATATCACTTGAGGATCTTCATTTTGGTGAAGTTAATATTTCCACAGGGGAATTGATTCTTAGAAGGTCACAACAAAATGTTAAAGATGACGATGTGTTGGATGATCTTCTTGAACTAGCTTTAAAAAATGGAGTAAGCGTTAGTGTAGTACCAAGACTTTACTTACCATCTGGTACAACATATCTGGCATCATAAATGATCCTGGTTCTGTAGCTAAGTTAACAATACTACAGAACCAGATTTAATCAGATCGTCGTTTCAATCGCCAAACTGATAATTTTCGTTAGCTTCTCCAAATTTTCATAACTCACATTATGGAACATCGAAATTCGGAACTGATTGCGCCCAAGTTTACGGTAAGAATCAATATCGTAAACAATCCCCTGCTTGCGTAAAACATTGGCAAGATCATCAGCTTTAAATTTTTCATCAATATCAATTGTGGCCACTGCCTGAGAGCGAAATTTCTCTTCTTTTACAAATGGACTGAGATAAGATTTTTCCTGGGCCCAACCGTAAAGAAGAGCGGCTTTTCTTTTGGCCTCTTTCACGACTTGATCCTCACCCAGCTTATTCATGAGTTTGACCTGTTCATTCAAAAAGAAAATCGTGGAAATTGATGGCGTATTGTAAGTCTGATTTTGTCTTGAATTCTCAATAGCGTGGGCCCACTTAAGAGATTCTGGAATAAAACGTGAGTTATCCTTAGCTATCTTTTGCGCGCGCTCAATGGCTTTCGGTGACATGATCGCCACATAAAAGCCGCCTTCAGAAGCAAACACTTTTTGCGGAGAAAAATAATAAAGATCTGACTTTTTGAAATCTATCGGTATTTGTCCGGCCCCCGAGGTGGCGTCAATCGCCATGATGGTTTCTGCATTGACCCCTGGAAGTTCAGATAACATTACGCCCGTTGAGGTTTCATTGAGTGTACAAGCAATAAAATCGTAACCAGGCATTTCAGCCGGATTAATCCCTTGCCCGAATTCTACTTTTTTTGCGTCTGGTTTAAGCCACGGAATATTTTTATTGGCACGAAACCATTTATCTGAAAACTCCCCGCACACAAAATGATAAGGAGCTTTTTCAATCAAACCCAAACCAATCATATCCCACAGCATAGTGGCGCCACCGTTTCCAATGACCACTTCATAATCAGCAGGAAGTTTAAAGTAAGTACGCAACCCTTCCTGCATTTCCTTGACTACGTTACGAACAGCTTCCCGCCGATGGCTAGTTCCCAACAATTCATGTCCAGTCTTGGCAAGCTTCTCAACTGCTTCAGTCGGAATAAGGGACGGCCCCACTCCGAAGCGAGGATCAGAAGGAATGAGCTCTTTTGGGACTTTAAATGACTCGAACATAGAAATCTCCGGGAAATTGATAGGTCTATGATAGCGATTGCCCAAGAAATTTGGTAGCGTCATTAGTAAATGTTTCGAAATATAATTTTCCTCCTCATCGGCTTCCTTCTTGGCGCACCTGCTCATGCGGCCAAAAACTCGCCTTCTATCGTCCAAGACATCAATTTTAATCTCGGGCTCCACACCGAATTTTATAATGCCGTTCAAAACGACGACTCGGGCGGACTGCGTAAGCTAGATTTCGCTCCCACCATAGGGATTGGTCTGGTCATACCCTCATTTTATTCCTGGAATATGCTGCCTGAATTTAACTGGGTCCTTCCAAAAACCTATGAAGATTCCCACATCATGGTAAACACTTTTATGTACCGCTTCGACATGGGATACGACGCTTTGGACTGGCTCCGCTTAAGAGTTGGAACCAGTATCATGCATATGAATCAACAGGGCAAAGGCGGAAGTACCAAGGCCAACAACGGAAATGGAACGTCTACCTTTTATTACCCCAGCGAAAATAGATCGAGCCTGAATAATACATTGGATTTTGGTCTTGAAACTCTGATCGATAAGTATGCAGTCAGGCTCCAAACCTATACCTATTCGGTTTTCAAGAAAGAGCAGCGCCAAATTTCTTATACGTTGTTTTTTACTTACTACTGGGAGAAATGAGAATGATCAAATTCATCACTCTGTTTTTTATCCTCATATCAAATGTCCAGGCCTACACTTTTAATAATAATTTTGAGTCCTCTTTCAAAAGCCATAATGTGAATGTCTCAGTTGATGAACTCACGACCTGCGCCAATGCTGGAATGACGGTTTATGAACTCAGGGATTATATCGGTCCAGCTATTGATAAGTTCTGGAACCGTGTCCCGACTTCTAATCTGCGCTTAAAAGATGGCGGCTTTAGTCCGGCCAATACCAATATTAATACCGGCCGTCTCTGCGCTCCTACAGACACCACTTGTATCACTGATGCCGGTGCTACAGTTATCGCTCCTGTCACAGATATCGTAATAGCGTGTAACACCTTAGCTGATAATTTTGCTAATAGTTCAAACGTACTTGCGGTGACAATCCCTAATAATTTCTCTGGCAAGAGCATTAAGGGCGCCATTATTGTTATTAACAATACGCCCGGATCAGCTTTTGCTGATTTAAATACCCAGGATAAAATCGGCGTAATCGCTCACGAAATCGGACACGCCATTGGCCTTGGGCATACTGATGATACGGCAGCTTTAATGTATTATAAAATTGTGGACCAGCGCAAAGCACTAGGCTCAGATGATATTCGCGGAGTGAGTTACCTCTACCCCATGCAGGTGGATGGATTTGGACTTTTAGGCGGATGTGCCACAGTTCAAAACAAAGATGGAACACCAGGACCGAAGCTCCCCTTTTGGCAAATGGGAGCTTCGCTAGCTTTGATGATTTTATTATTTGAATTAGTTAAATTACTTAAGCGCTCTAAGGCTCGTTCCGCGACGTGAACATTCTGCTTCGTATTCTTCAAGCACAGCTTTTTCTTCATCATTAAGTAACTTCATATCCACTAGTGCTGGATCAAACCCGATAAAGACAAATCCTACAAAATGCAGCATGCCTGCATGAACCGGATGTTTTTCTACGCGGTAAATATTTTCTAAGCGAACTCCACCAAAGCCCGGAATATAAATACCAGGTTCAATGGAAACAACTTGTCCTGCTTTCATAGGAACGGTTGAAATACTAGAAATTCTTACTCCAGGCTCATGGACGTGAATGCCCACTCCGTGACCAGTACCGTGAGCATAGTCATAACCTTTTTTTCTCATCGGTGTGCGGGCCAAACCATCCAACACAATACCCTTAGTACCTTCAGGAAAAACAGCACTGGCACAGGCCAGAAGCCCTTTGAGAACCAGCGTATAAATTTCTATGTATTTTGGATTTGGTTTATCTGAAGCACTCCCACCGAAGAAAGCACGGGTGCAGTCAGTAGCAAAACCTCCATCAAAGTAGCCACCAGAATCAAGAAGAATAAGATCTTCTTTTTTGATGATTACTTCATCAGAAGGGCTTCCGTAGTGAATGATTGATCCATTGGCACCAACACCAGAGATGGTATTAAAGCTCTGGTCTTTGGCACCTTCGGCTTGGTATTTTTTAGTGGTCTCGTGATAAAGATCAAGCTCGGTAATTCTTTTTCCGGCGTTCAGAGAATCTTTAACCCACTTGATGGTATTAAAAATCGCTCTATCAGAGCGGTTAAAAGAAGCCGCAATTTGCTGCATTTCAACTGGCTCTTTGATTGACTGCCAGTCGTAGAGTCCACCAGTTTTCTCTGTTAATCGTTCAGTGCCAAAAGTTTTAACGAGCATCCCGAAGTCGGCAGCGTTACTCATGGCCGGATCAAACCAAACATTTTTAAGGTGAAGAGTATTTTGAATTTTATCAAGTTCCTTCGGCAAATCACTAAGCGGAAGGCTGATAAATTCAAGACCAATTTCTTTTTTGGCCTTATCAGAGACTGGAGTTTCCGGTGTGACAAAAATATAAACTTTTTCTTTGGTTACCAGTGCGCGGGCATAAAAGCTGCTTAAATAAGGTAAATGGTATCCACGGCAATTGGTGATCCAGGCGATTGAATCAAGGGCCGTGAGGTACATTCCCTCTTCGTCCTTGAAAATCGAGCGCGTTTTTTCGAGTGTATCTCTGCCTCTGAATTCACGGGCAATCAATTGAATTTCTTTTAGGTCACCCAATTTTTGAAACTCAACAGACTTGGCCAGCTCGCCACCCGCTAAGGCCACAGTTTCTTGGGCAGCTTGAGTGAGTCGCTTGAGGTAGCCCAAGGAAGTGCGGTCAGCTTCATAACCAAGACGCTTAACGTTGAACTTGGTCACATCTTTGACCAAATCAGCGGTAATCGAGCTATCCGCAGCAGATTTAACCACGTCAACTTGTTCGTGGTCCACTTCCAGATCGGCCTGCTCATGGTAGCGACCGTCCACGTATAAACGAACCTTACCACTGGCCAGAACTAAAACTTCAGCGGTTGAGCCAGTAAAAGCGGTGAAATAAAAGCGATGATTGTCCTGTAGAGGAACATATTCGTTCAAAAAGGGATCAAAACTAGAAATATACATGGCGTCGAGATTCTTCTCTTCCATGATTTTTTTAAGCTTTTGGATGTTAGATTTGATAGTTTGATTTGATAGATCGAGGGACTTTTTCATACAATATCTCCGTTCTCTAAAAATACGATCAATCACAATACTTGTGAAGGCTTTTATGAAAATTCAGAAACCTGTTTATTATGGTGAGTATCTGCAACTGCCTAAAATCCTGAACGCTCAGGCCCCAGAAAGTGCGAAATACGGTAAAGCGGCCCACGATGAGACGCTCTTCATCATTATTCATCAAACCTACGAGTTATGGTTTAAACAAATCCTTCACGAACTTGCGTCGATTCGTCAAATCATGCTCAAGCCCTTTGTTCCTTCAACTGACCTTTCGGTGATCAATGCACGTCTGGAAAGAGTTACTTCAATTCAACAAATTTTAGTCGATCAAATCCGGATCATGGAGACCATGACTACGCTAGACTTCATGGAGTTCAGAGATTTTTTAGTACCTGCTTCAGGCTTTCAAAGTTTACAGTTTCGTTTAGTGGAGGCCACCCTCGGAATAAAACCAGAACACCGAATGGAAATTGAAAAACAATTTTTTACCTCAAGGCTGACTGCTGAAGATAAAGCAACACTTGAAGCAGCTGAAAAAGATATCAGTGTTTTTGAATTGCTTGAAATCTGGCTCTCACGAATGCCTTTTTCAGATTTTGATGGTTTTGATTTCTGGGGAGAATACTCGGTCGCTGTGGATAAAATGCTCACCAGTGATTATGAAATCATTTCCACCAATGCCAGTCTGAGTGATCTGGTTCGCAAGATGGAACTTAAAAACCTCGATATGACGAAAGAAACTTTCGCCACTCTCCTTGATGCTCATAAGTATGCTGAATGGAAAGCCCAGGGCAAAGTGAAGCTTTCTCAAAAAGCCATGCTCTCAGCGGTTTTTATTTTTCTCTACCGTGATTACCCGGCCCTTCAGATGCCGTTTAAAATTCTAAACTCTCTGGCAGAAGTCGATGAGAAATTTACCACGTGGAGATTTCGCCACGCCATTATGGTTCAAAGAATCCTTGGAACTAAAATCGGCACAGGTGGATCATCTGGACATGAGTATTTGAAGTCCACCACTGAAAGGAATAGAGTTTTTCTAGATATCTTTAATCTAGCGACTTTTCTCATTCCTAAATCCATGACTCCTGAACTTCCGGTTTATATCAAAGATCAATTGGACATCGTATATGACTCTTTCCAATCCTAAGCAGTACTACTCTCGTTTCTTAAAAGGTCACGAGGGAAAGTTGCATTTTGCTGCTCACTCTCACCACTTCTGGCCGGACGTCACTAGAGATGCGCAAATTGCTTACTGGGATGATTGCGCGGCACTTAGTGATGAGAAATGGGGCAAGATTTTTTCAGAGACCATTCCTAAAACCCAAAAACACATCGCTAAAATTTTGAATTTAAAAGATCACGAACAAATCGTGCTCGCCCCCAATACTCACGAACTCTCGACTCGTTTGTTGTCCCTTTTTCTGGGCAAAAAAGATTTAAAGATTCTGACTACGACTAATGAGTTCCATTCATGGCGCCGACAGTTTCTGCGACTATCGGAAATTCCTGAAATAAAAATTCATCAGGTTAATTCTAATAACGTGCCTCAGGACCGAGCAACTTTTCTGAATGAGATGAAATCCGAACTGGCCAAAAACTATGATGTTGTTTTTTTAAGTCAGGTTTTCTTTGATTCCGGGGCGGCCCTAACCGACGAAGAAATTCAGTACCTGGTCGAAGCAACCCCCGCCTCCACTCTTTTTGTTCTCGATGGCTACCACGGCTTCGCTGCCATTCCCTGTGACCTTGCAAAACTAGAAGGTCGGATTTTCTATCTGGGCGGCGGTTATAAATATGCCCAGGGCGGAGAAGGCATCGGTTTCATGGTGGTCCCCAAAGGCCAATGGCGCCCGGCCTACACCGGATGGTACGCCGATCACGCTCACCTCTCCCAGGCCCCAGGCTCCCAAGTGGGCTACTCGGACAACGGCATGGCCTTTATGGGTGCGACCCAAGATCCCAGTGGTTTCTACCGGTTTAATGCCGTTTGGGATTTATTTGATACTGAAAAAATGAACGTCACAAACATCCACCAATACGTGCTCGGCCTCCAGAAGACCTTTCTCAAGCACCTGCCAGCAAGCTTCCTAAAGGCATGGTCCCTGAAACCTCTATACTCTCCAGAGCTCTCTTGGCACGGGCATTTCTTAACCTTTGAGGCTCCCTCCATTGAGATCGCCGAAAAGTGCCAGCAAACCCTGAGCTCCCACCACATTCTCATCGACCGCCGAGGCACTCGTCTGCGGTTTGGCTTTGGTCTTTACCAAAATGAGGCCGATGTGTCCGAACTCACAGGGCGCCTCACTAAATTGGCATAGAATTCATCTAAAGTTTTTAGCTTTAATGCCGATATGGCCCTATAAGAGGGGTTGTAATATGAGCGTAAAACTTAGTTCAGTTGTTATGGTGTTAATGGTGTGTTTTATCGCCAAGATATCATTTGAAACAGCAACGACTAAGAAAGAGAACGCACAAACGGCCAAATCTAACGAGCGCTCCCCTGCTTCCATCGATCAGAGCTACCACGAACACATGAATAAACGATAATTTTTACAATCCTCTTTGATCCCCACCCCTTAAAGTAGTAGTTTAGCCTTCATGAAAACATTTATTCTATTTGTATCCCTATTCGCTTCTCTTTCAAGCTTTGCTGGTGACATGTACCTGAGCTGCGGTTTTGGTGAAGAAGAACACTGGGAAAATTTCACAGATAGTGTTCTGGACGATAATAGAAAAGGCATGGTTACTCTGAAAAATAATACGAAGACATACGTCGTTACTTTCGACGGAATGTTTTACCGTTATATCAAATCAAATTCCAATCGTGGTGGTTTCGAAGAAAGAACAGTTATGCCGACTGACATGTCTTCAAGAAAAGTTTCCGCTATCGTTGACGATGTTTGGTGTCACATTAACGACTAAGGCTTTCCTTCGCCCAAGCCTTATACTTCTCACCCCGGTCAACGTAGTTCTTGAATTGATCAAATGAAGGAAACGCCGGCGAGAAAACCAAGTTCCCTTTTAAGTTTTCTTTCTTCGCGATTTCAAAAACAGTTTTTAAATCCCCGGCTTCAGTCACCTTAAAATCTTTGCCTAATTCATCGGCCAGGCGTTTGGTAACATCCCCAATAGTGAAAATGCGAGCGATTTTATTTTTAAACGGCAAAAGATCCGGCAGCACCTTATCACTCTCACTGCGAAGTTTGCCCCCAAGGATGAGATACAAAGGTCCCGTGGAGTCATTAAAAGCTTTTATCGCCGTAGTGGTAGCCAGTGTATTGGTGCTCTTGGCATCGTTATAAACCGCAAGCCCTTCGAAAGTCAGAACGTATTCTAAACGGTGAGCGACACCTGGGAACTCGTTGATAAATTCCTGAAAGATTTTATCCAGATTTTCAATTTTAAGCAGCTCCAGAACTTTATAAGCTGCATAGAAATTTGCTTCATTATGCTCACCCACCACTTTGGCTTCTTTAAAACTAAACTTAGTTTTGAAAGACTGAGGTAGGTCCCCTTTTTGGAAAAAATCTTTATGAGCAGGGTGATCCTTGATGTCGGCCAGATAAGGATTCTCCAGACCAATAATGAGATGATCCTCTTTGGTCATGTTGTTCAGCATGCGGTACTTGGCCTTCGCATAATCGTGAACGTCATCATAGCGCTCAGAGTGATTAGGAAAGACATTGAGTATCAAACCAATGTGCGGATGAAATTCATGAATTGTTTCAAGCTGGAAGCTAGAAACTTCAATGATAGCGTAATCCACTTTTTCACCACTCAGGGCCAGGTCACAATACGGGATACCAATATTGCCACCGCAGAAAACTTTTTTACCGGCCTTCTTGAGGGCCTCGGCAATCATGGTGGTGGTAGTGGTTTTGCCGTTGGTACCGGTGATCGCAATAACGGGAATATCTTTGGTCTGGCGGTAGGCGTATTCAATCTCAGAGAGAATCGGCACACCCTTCTCAACAGCTGCCTTGAGGGCAGGATGAGTGGTGGGAATTCCTGGGGAGATAACAATTTCATCCATCTTATGAAAATGGGCGGCAAAATCCTCTTCAGAATAACAAGAGCAGCAATCAAGGACCTGATCCAGCTTCTCAGCGCTAAACCAAGAGTCAACTGGCCCTTTATTAACGGCATAGAGGTCTTGTTTGAGCTTCTTAGCTAGCTCAACTGCGGATTTGCCCGACTTACCCATTCCAAATATAGCGACTTTATTTATCTTGTTCATAAGCTGTGATATATCCTTATCCCATGGACCTTAAGAAGCGCTTCCAGGAAATTGCTGAATTTCTTCAACCATATCAAAGAATATGGCAAAACGAAATCATGCTTCTTTATCCAAACCCTTTGGATGATTTTCCTCGGGAATGGGTGGACGAGCTGGCCCAATTTAAACAGCAAGAAGACGTCATTAGGCTGGAGAAAAAAGAGGTCTTTGACTACATTAAGTCCCCTTCCCTGATTGCCTTTTACCGGCGGCTAGAGGAATTGGCAGAGGTTCCCAAGATTGAGGAGCTTCCTGCGTTTCCAGATAATAAAAAACTCTTTTTGCACATGATTCCTAAAAAGCAGCACGAGATCAAACGTCTGGCCCCTTTTGTGAATGCTTTTTATCAGGCCCAGGGAATTGAGAAGGTTGTGGATATCGGTGGCGGAATTGGCCACTTAGCGCAGTCACTGGCCAACCACTATCATCTCAAGACCACCAGTTTGGACCTTGACCCCGTCATGCAACAGACAGGCAGAGAGCGGCAGGAAAATAATCAAGTTGAATACATACAAGTAAAAGTTGAGGCCAGTGACGAAAAGTTCAATAGCGTATTAACTAAAAAGACCATGACTCTAGGGCTCCATACGTGCGGCCCTCTGGCCAATCACCAAATCAAGGCGAGCTGCTCGAATCATATTAAAGGGCTCATTAGTTTTGGGTGCTGTTATGAGAAACTTCAGCACGATCCTGCCAGTCAGAATATTTCCCAGACGGCCAGAAATCTTAAGGAGCCGATTACTTTTAATTATTTTGCTTTAACTCTGGCCACACGTGCTCACCGTAAAATGCATGAGAAGGATTATGAATTAAAATTGAAAGTGAAATACTTCCGATACGGCATTCATATTCTTCTGCATGATGAATATGAAACTAAAGAACTTGTTTCTTTAGGAAATTCCAGTCCTAAACTTTATGATGAATCATTTGGTGATTATGTCATTGAGCAGTTTAGAAGAATCAATCTTCCCCTACGACATACGAAAGAAGAATTGAATGCCTTCTATGCAGAACCGGCCCGCCAGGATCTCATCTGGAAGATGCTGGTTGCCGGGCTGATACGAAATGCCTTTGGCCGTTTGATGGAACTTTATATTCTTTTAGACCGCGCCCTCTATCTGGAGGAGCATGGCTACCAGGTACAATTACTTGAGTTCTTTGATGAGCCAATTTCTCCTCGTAATCTTGGGATTGTTGCTAATCTGGTGTAAAATAAATCCATGTTTAAACATCACCGACTCGATGCTCTTCTCAGTCTTATTTCCTTTCTTCAGGTAAGTCTGTTGATTTTACCTTTTGTGGTGGATGTCTCTTTCCCCCAGCTTATTTTGTTAGTTTTGATTAACCTCTTTTTAATTGGTACCAACTATCAATGTGTCGCCCACAATTTTATTCATAATCCCTTTTTTAAAAGTGCGCTTTTAAACTATTTTTTTTCAGTTCTCAATTCGCTGTGCCTCGGAATTCCTGAATCTGTCTATCGCATCCATCATCTGGAGCATCACCGCCACAACAACAACCCTGCCAAAGATGAGTCCTCAACTTACCGCCATGGCCACAATGGTAAGGAAGAAAATATATTTCTTTATTCAACATTAGGTGTCTTAAGAACTGATCTGGTATCTCTCTATAAAACTGCGCTAAAACAATCTTCTCTGGTTCATGTTGAACTAGTCAGTTTAAGTCTTTTTATCGCTATCTTGAGTTTTCTTAACTGGAAGTTGTTTTTGGGTTACGTTTTGACTTCTTATGTCTTCGGTCAAGTGTTTGCTCTGTGGGAAAATTACTGTGAACATCATCATGCAGATTTCAATGACAGAAAGCGGGATTCAGTAAGTTGTTACAACAGGGTCTACAATGTTATTTGGTTTAATAACGGCTACCATCAGGAACATCACTACTCTCCCACAATTCATTGGACGAAAATTCCATCCATAACAGAAAAGCTACCAGGCGACCGCGTGATCGTGGGGATTTGTCATCTTGCCAATAGTTTTAGAAATTAATTCAGGTGAAAAACTTCTCTCATCTCTTTATTAAGAAGTTCCATCTTGTGATCGATCTCAGGATGATTTTTATCATTTGGATCAAGTAGATAATTCTCTGGACCCATAGGCTTGATCATTAACTTGGTTTGCCAGATGTTGTCGTGGGCCATGTTGATGTCTTGGCGATACTTATATTTATCAAGCGTCTCTTGCTTAATATAATCCTGGATCGAATTGAAATAATGGTCGTTATAAATCTTCTGACCATTCTGCATACGAGTGTAACCACGAACCACGTAATCGATATAAACGACATCACATTCAAAAGCTTCAAACATATAGTTCAACGCTTTGAGTGGAATAATTTCTCCACAAGTAGCGACATCTAAATCCAAACGAAAAGTACAAATCCCTTCAGGATCTGATGCATCTGGATAGGTATGTGTTGTGATGTGAGATTTATCTAAGTGCATTTTAACTGCTGCTTGGCCTTGAGCGCCTACTTCCCAATTACCTCCACCCTTAATATCTGACATAAGAGTCATCGTAGAAGCACCAACTGGCTCATAGTCCTGGACTGTCTCAGAAAGAATATTGGCTTCAATAATTTTGCAAACGTTACGGGCGATCTCAGAGATATTAGCGGCGCAAAATTTGGTATGAATGTAATTGATATAATCTTGTTTTTGCTGCTCGTTCATAGCGATACAAAAATCGTAGAAGTTAAAAGATAAAATCTTCGTCAGATTGTTGAAGCCCGAAAGCTTGATAGTTTCCTGCACGTTTTTCATGGCAAAAACCTCTTCGCAAAAAAAATTGAACAAAATTGAAAACTGTTTATATGGGAGGGGGAATATTCTGACAATAAAAAAGGGGCCCAAAGCGTTAATTCTTTGGACCCCCGGAAAGGCTTGAAATTAGATTAATCCAAGTGATTTAACAGCATCACGCTCACCACGAAGCTCTTCAAGAGACAGTTTAAACTTCTCCTGACCAAATTCATTGTGCTTAATTCCCTCAACTACTTTCAATTTCCCACCCTCTACACGGCATGGGTAAGAGAAAATAAGGCCTTTATCAACGCCATATTCGCCATTAGAGGCAAGACACATTGAGAATGTCTCATTGGCCGGAGTTTCGTGAACGAGATTATAAATCCCATTAATAGCAGCATTAGCGGCTGAGGCAGCTGAAGAAAGACCACGGGCCTTAATAATCGCAGCTCCACGCTGTTGGACCGTTTTAATAAAGTCACCTTTTAACCATTCATGATCAGTGATCACGTCTGTTACAGGTTTACCGTTAATAAGAGCATTATAGAAATCTGGATACTGAGTCGCCGAGTGGTTACCCCAGATCGTCAGATTTTTCACAGCTGTCACATCAGTTCCAGCTTTAATCGCTAATTGAGCTTTCGCACGGTTCTCATCCAGAGTCGTCATGGCATAAAAACGATCAGCAGGAATACCTTTAGCAGCATTCATGGCAATCAAAGCATTTGTGTTACAAGGGTTACCCACTACAAACACTTTTACATCAGAAGCAGCACTCTGCTCAACGGCCTTACCTTGAGCTGTAAAGATACCACCGTTGATTTTAAGTAGGTCTGCTCTCTCCATCCCATCTTTACGAGGAACTGATCCCACGCAAACGACGAAATTAGCGTCTTTAAAAGCAGTATTAAGATCTGATGTGAGAACGATATTTTTTAGAAGCGGGAAAGCACAGTCTTCAAGTTCCATTGCTACACCTTTAAGGGCAGGCAAGGCCGCTTCAAGCTCAAGAAGCTGAAGCTCAACTTCAGTTTCTGGACCCAACATTTGCCCAGAAGCAATTCTGAAAAGAATGGCATATCCAATCTGTCCGGCAGCACCGGTAACAGCAACTTTTACTCTCTTTTTGGCCACAAAAACCTCCACAAGGATGTGTTAAAATATGGACTTATTATAAGGGAAACCTGAGTCTTGATCACCTTTTATTCATCTCGCCTAGACAAATTCTTTGCGTGAAGCATAGTATTAAGACTAAAAAAGTTTAACATCCAGGAGCACCTGTGAGCGATAATTCAAATAACCCCAGCAGTGGTGGTCAACAAGGTGGAAGCGGGGGCGGCAATCGTCGACGTCGCTACCGGGGAAACAGTAACCGTAGTGGCGGTGGTGGACAGCAGTCTCAGGGGCCGGCGACCACCAGTGGTGGCATGGGCCAGCAGCATGTCCGTAGCAACCCTGAAAACCGTAATAGTCAACATCAGTCCAGTAGCCGCAACCGCCGTCCTCACGGTCGCCCGCTTACTTCAAATCAAGTGCTCGTAAAATACGACAATCTTCTAGAACAGCATCTGATCACTCGTCGCAAGTACTATGACTATTTCAACCGTGTGGACGAGAGACAGCTCTACCGCCTCGAGAAGAACTTTTTTGACAGTATCGAGCATCTAAGACGTTTTGAGGCAGGACTCGAGCCTTGGCAGCGTGAAGCACTGGAAAAACGTAAAACAGAGCGATATAGAATTGATTCAACCTATTCCGAAAATCGTGGCTGGGATCCGCTGGCCGTTCAGCCGGTGGAAGTAAAACCAGAAGAAATTGAAGATCCCCACTTTAAAGAGACGCAAAAAGAAGCGTTTGATGAGTACCGGGATGACAGGGAAGAATCGGTAGGAACTTTTGAAGATTATCTAAAATTAAAAGGCCTCAACTGAGGCCTTTTTTTTATGCTAAAAATGTGATTTTAAATTAAAGTCCGTCTGTACCAGTAGCTCCATACTGAGGAACCATAGTTACAGAGGCAACATCCTTCTCTTTCTTAGAAGTCTTAAGATTATAGAGGTAGTTATTAAGTGTTTCTTCCTGATCTTTCAGAATAGAAGCCTTCAACTCCTCAGCAGGGATATCTAAAACTTCAGAGACTTTTCGTAACATCTTAAGAGGGATGTTACAGAGAGCTCTTTCTACGTTAGAAATGAATTGACCATTCTTATAGCCAAGCAAGTGTGATAGTTCTGACTGTGAATAACCTTTAGGATGATTCATTCTTTTAGTGCGAATAAGCTGAGCAATGTTCTTAAAGCAACGCATGTGTTCTCCGTAGATGTGGCGAGAGGAAAATATTATTCATTTTTTATAGAATGTCATTCTACATTCTAAAAAAAATTATTATACATCTTATCGGCATTTTAATTTCTTAATAACTGGGAAAATTTTTATGAAGCTTATTTCGTGGAACGTTAACGGCATACGCGCCGTATATAAGAAGGGATTTCCTGAATGGTTCACTAAAGAATTACCAGATATCCTATGCCTACAAGAGACAAAGGCGAGTTTTGAGCAAATCCCCACCGAATTGACTGAAATTCCGAATTACCAGATATTCCACAGTTCGGCGATTAAGAAGGGGTATTCGGGAGTCACTACATTTAGTCGTGAAAAAATCCTTGACACTAAAAAGTTTGAAAAAGAAGTTTACGATTCAGAAGGACGTGTGCTGGTCCACGAATTAAAGGACTTTTTTCTTCTAAATTGTTATTTCCCTAATGGATCAAGAGATCACAGCCGAGTGCCTTTTAAACTTAAATTCTGTGACGACATTCTTGCAAAGATCAACAAACTTCAGAAAATAAAACCAGTGATCATCACTGGAGATTTTAATACTGCTCATACCGAGATCGACCTGGCCAATCCTAAAACGAACATTAAAACAACCGGATTCCTTCCTATCGAACGTGCCTGGATGGATAAATTCATCGCTGAGGGCTGGGTCGATATATACCGACACTTACACCCTAAGAAAACTGGTGCCTATACCTGGTGGAGCAATCGACCTACGGTCAGAGAAAGAAATATTGGATGGAGGATTGATTATTTTTTTATTAGTCCGAGTCTTGTAAAGCATGTTAAACGGGCCGAAATTCTTCCCTCTGTTATGGGCTCAGATCACTGCCCTGTTCTCCTGGAACTGGATTTATAAAATTTCCTTAACTCGGTCTAAGAGATCCTGGAAGTTGAACGGCTTAAAAAAGACGTAATCGAATTCATCTTTATCGGCGGACGTCTGAAAGTCGAGATTCCCAGTAACATAAATGAATTTTCCAAACTCCAGTTTTTCAGCCTTTATAATGGAAAGAAGATCTTTACCACTTCCTAGAGGCATTTTTCCGTCAGAGATAATAAGGTCGTAAGGTTTAGATCGAATTTTTTCAAGCGCCTGACTGAATGACCCACAGGTCTCAATAGGCAGCCCCTCTTCAGCAAAAAAAGATGCTGCCAAAGTCAGCAGCTCCTCTTCATCGTCGATATATAAAATTCTAGGTAGGGCATTCATTCTCATCAGCTCCCTTGGTGATTCACATTTTATCACAGCAAAAAGAGCTCTAAATATCGATTGGTAGGTAAGCCATTGAAATGAAGGTTAAATTATGCCAATGGTCCGCAACTGTGCCAGATTAAATTGCCTATTTTAAATACAGTTGATGACCACTTTTTGGGCCTAATGCCTGTCAAAAATAAAGTTCCCTTTAGAACATGTATGGGAGACGAGGGTTTCATAATTTTTTCGAGACGACTTATATTGGTTAATTAATTTGTCTAGGGCATCTTCTGCGTTACGTGGCTTCAAAGTCTTTTTGAGCGGAACTACCACAAAGCTAGCTTCTTTGTTCTTACCAAAATTTCCGGTCCGTTTAGACAATCCTAAAATATCAGCACCTGCAAGTGTGCTTCTATAAAGTGCCTTGATATAAGTTGCACCGGTTATTTTTTTCTTTTTGTTCTGCTCAACAAAACTTCTCATGACATCAAACATCGACAGAAAGGGGCCACCACCAATGTCAGAACCTAAAGCCCAGGACACTTTTGCCTTCTCTAGTTTTTTGAAATCAAAAAGCCCAGATCCAAGACCCTGCTCCTTGATTGGAGCATTGGAAGTGGGACAATGAATGACACTAGTCTTGGTTTTATGAAGAAGTTTTAGTTCCTCACTGCTGAGGTGAATTCCGTGGCCCATCAGAGAGCGCTTGCCGAGCATCCCAGTCTTTTCATATATCTCTGTATAGGATGCAACTTTCTCAAAACCTGGAAGTTTTTTATAGATGGAGAGAACAAAGTCAATCTCGGCAGGAGTTTCAGACAAATGGGTTTGTTTGAAACACTTGGCCTTATCTGCCATCTTACTTCCCTTTGTCATAACTTTGGGCGTAGTCGTTATGGCAAATCGTGGGGTGAAGCAGTGGCGCTTGCCATATTTATCAATCAATTTCTTAGTAAGCTTGAGTGACTCTTCTTCAGTTTGAGTTAATGCTGCTGGTGAATTCATATTCATCAGCACGTTCCCAATAACAAAATCTCCCTTCACATGTTTCATCGCGGAATGAATGGCGTTTTCATGGATGGAGCTATAACAGGCCCCGCCAACTGTGCCAGTAGAGGCTAGCTTCTTAAAAAATGTTTTCGCTTTCTGTTCAGCATAGGACTTATTTGAGTACTTGGTTTCAGTAGGGAAAGTATATTTTTCCAGCCATTCAAGAAGTGAGTCTTTGGGCATCTCTCGTACATCGTCTTGTACCCAGTGAAAATGCATATCAAAGAATCCCGGAAGAACGAGTGAATGCCCGAAATCTTTTGTGTTATTCTTAGTCATTTCAGAAGAGTACTTCTTCAGACCCTTAGCGTAAGGCAACAAGTCTTTGATCTTGCCCTTTTTAACTACCAGCAAACCATCGGGATAGTATTCACACTTCTTATCATCTAAAGGATTTAAAAAAATGCCCTTATAAAACTTATATTTCTGCGATGCCATAAACGATCCTTTTTACTGGCCCATGGGGCTTCAATTAGCTAGCCTTGTGAGCATGATAAGACGAACAATTTTACACCCATTATTATTCATTGTCTTGAGCCTTTTACCGATGATTGGGAAGGCGACCCCTTATCAGGTCCAGGAAATAAGTCATCTGGAAATTAATTCTGCCATCTCACCGGCGACCTACGACTATTTGAAATACCAGTTTGAAAACATTCCTGATGGTGCATTGATTCTTATCAAGATGAACACGCCTGGTGGCCTCATCACCACCACCAAAGATATTATTACTCTCATTGGTGCTCAGAATAAGCCGGTCGCCATATGGATTACGCCCGAGGGAGCATCCGCTGCAAGTGCAGGAGCTATTATCGCGGCTTCTGCCCATTTTATTGTGATGTCTAGCGGTACTAATCTAGGGGCAGCAACTCCTGTTGGATTGGGTGGTGACATCGCTGAGAATGATGGACGATCCAAAGCTTTAAACGATCTCAAGGCGATGGTTCGCTCACTGAGTTTCTCCAGAAACCGTCCTGCGAAACCATTTGAAGACATGATTGAGACTGCGAAATCATTCACTGATCAGGAAGCTCTCAACTTAAAAATCATTAATGGAATAATGACCAATGGTAAAACGCTGAGAGAAATTTTAGACCAAAAATCTTTTTCTCTCCAAGGTAAGCCCATGGAGCTTGAATTCCTTCCAGAGGCACTTTCAAAAACTTATGACCCAACGTGGGGACAAAAGATCCTGAACGTTATAGCTAACCCTTCAACTGCCTATTTATTATTTCTTCTCGGCATAGCCCTTCTCTATTTTGAACTCCAGGCACCTGGTGGCTACATTGCCGGCGGTATTGGGGCGTGTCTTTTGGTCCTGGCAGCGATTTCTTTTCAGGTACTGCCACTTGATTGGGGTGCACTCTCTCTTCTTATTATTGGTGTGATCCTTTTAATTCTTGAAATTTATATAACGAGCTATGGTCTTCTTGCTATTGCGGGGATTGCGTCCTTTGTTGCCGGATCACTCTTTCTCTTCCACGGAAAATCAGGCTTCATCTCCGTGAATTATCCCGTTTTGATCTCAACTTTATTAGGAGTAGCCACTGCGGTGGGGGGAATTATCTGGTACCTCGTCCGTGAAGAAAAAAAACACCCGCAGCTAGGGAACTTCTTTGTTCCGATTGGCTCTCAGGGTGTTGTCCTGACTAAAATGGAATCAGATTCTGCGTCCTACCAAATAAAAGTAAGAGGAGAAATATGGAGAGGTCACTCTCCTGCTCATCTCGCGGTAGGAGACAGTGTCATCGTCACTGCTATTGATAGTGAAAAACTAATTGCTGAGATAAAAAAAGTTGATAAGGAGTAAGTATGTCATTGACCTTTTTGCCGTTCATTGTTTTTGCAGGGCTTGTTCTCTTTAGTACTTTTAAAGTTCTAAACGAGTACGAGCGCGGAGTGATCTTAAGACTTGGTAAGTTCTCAGGAGTCAGAGGTCCAGGACTCATCATTCTCATTCCAGGTCTAGAGAAGATGATTAAAGTAGATCTACGACTGGTAACCATGGATGTTCCGGCTCAAGATATTATTTCCAAAGATAACGTCACTCTTAAAGTGAATGGTGTTGTTTACTTTAAAGTCAGCAGTCCAGAGCACGCCATAATTACAGTTGAAAATTATTACCACGCAACCGCTCAGATTGCTCAAACGACACTACGTTCTGTTGTGGGACAATATGAACTCGATGAAATTCTTGCTCACCGTGACCAGATCAACTCAAGACTTCAGGAAATTTTAGATGAAGTGACTGAGCCGTGGGGAATTAAAGTGACCAACGTAGAAGTTAAGGCAATCGATCTTCCGATTGAAATGCAAAGAGCAATGGCCAAGCAAGCCGAAGCAGAACGTGAAAAGCGTGCTAAAATTATTTCTGCTCAAGGTGAATTCGAAGCCTCTCAAAAGCTGGCCGATGCGGCCAAGGTATTAGGTGAACAAAAAGACGCTATCACGCTCAGATACCTTGAAACCATGAGAGAGATTTCAGCATCTGGAAACAGCACGACGTCTTTCTTCCCGATTCCGGTTGAGATTTTTAAATTTCTTGGTAAATAGATTTAGATAACTGTAAGGGGTGAGAAATCATCCCTTACCATTTTGTATTTCCGAACTGATTAACTTTCTTTTCAATTTTTGAATCTTCTTGTGGAGCAGCTTCTTCATTATCTGCTTCTACTGACGCGGGTCCACGCATAGGTGAGTTATCTTTTTTGAATTTTTGATCATTGTCATTCTCAATATCATTTTGAACGTCATCAATAAGCACTTTATTAAAGTCTTTCACATCCTTCGCAAATGCCAGGCCCGAACTTAGAACCAAAATAATGACGAATGTAAATTTCATGAGACTTCTCCTGTTAAGTCTCTATCGTCTTTATTCTGGCTTTTCTTTAGAAGTGATTTTGTCCTTTAATTCCGGCTCATTCTGGGTAGCCCTGATCGGCCTTGTCCTCTTTCTCTTTATCCTTCTCAAACTCGAGCTCCTCCTCTTGGGCCTGGCGAAGCAGATCAGGCGCTGGAGTGGTAATTAAGCTGGTATCTTCCGGGATCGGGGTCGGGGCCGTATTGGACTGATTCAGAAGTTGATCTTCCTCCTCTTCATCCACCGGCAACATCCGAGCGAGTGTGGACTCAGGATCGAAAATCTTGTCCCCTAAAGCGGGAGGCACAGCTTCCTTCCCTTGGGCGGAGTCGGCCAGTAAAAAGGAAAACACTAAAAGCCATTTCATACATTCCCCCTAGATTTCTCAGAGGAACCTGAGAGTAACTTTATTGTAGCGAAAAATAAGGGGTTGGTTTAAGCAAGAGTTGAACAAACTTTTAACTGACAAAAACAGGAAAAAAAAAGGGAGGCTAAGCCTCCCTTTTTGCAATTAACGTGTAACTTTACGTTTATTTTGATCAAGTTCTTTTTTACGGATACGAATACTCTTCGGAGTTACTTCTACCCATTCATCCTCATCAATCCAGTCCAATGCCCAGTCAAGAGTACGGTTAGGAATCGGTGGAAGAATAACGTTCTCATCCTTACCTGCAGTACGAACTGAAGTAAGATGTTTTTCACGACATACGTTCAAGTTAAGATCGTTAGGACGTGTAGACTCACCTACAACCATCCCTTCGTAAGTCATCTCTGTTGGCATAACAAATTGTTTACCAGAAGAAAGAACGTTGAAGAGGGCGTATGGAGTCATTTTACCAGCTCTATCAGAAATGAGTGCTCCGTTTTGACGAGCAAGCATTTTTCCTACGTGTGGCTCATAACCTGTGAAGTATGAAGACATAAGGCCTTGGCCTTTTGTATCAGTTAGGAAAGTTGAACGGTAACCGATCAAACCACGAGAAGGAACATGGAATTCCATACGTGTACGACCTTCACCAAATGGTGACATCGCTTCAAGCTTACCTTTACGGATAGCCATTTTTTCTGTGATGGTTCCACAAGATTCATTTGGAACGTCGAGAACTAATCTCTCGTACGGCTCCATCAACACACCATCGATTTCTTTTGTAATTACTTGAGGACGAGCAATCATAAGCTCGAAACCTTCACGACGAATTTCTTCGAATACTACAGCAACCTGCAACTCTCCACGCGCTTTCAAGATGAAAACTTTAGGATCGTTTGTTGGTTCATATTTAAGAGACACGTTTTTACGAATAGCATCGATTAAGAATTCTTCCAGACGACGAGAAGTTAAGTACTCCCCTTCTTTACCAGACATTGGTCCTGTGTTTACAGAAACCTGAACTGACACTGTAGGTGGTTCAACTTCAATACGCTCAAGTGCTTCAGGATTTTGTGGGTCACAAAGTGTGTCACCAATCTGAGCACTTTCAAAACCAGAGAGAATAACGATCTCACCAGCTTGAGCTTCATCAACTGTCGCCATACCAAGACCTGCGAAGATCTGGAGTGAAGTCACTTTGAATGTTTTAGGTTTTTCGTCTTTACCAATCCAAAGGATTTGTTTGTTGGCCTGAATCGTACCGCGAGCAATACGTCCAACCATCAAAGCACCAAGGTAGTTTGAGTAAGAAAGGTTTGTGATAAGAAGTTGAGCAGGTCCATCTTTATCAACTTTTGGAGCTGGAAAATAATCACTTACGAGGAAGTCCAACATTGGAGTCAATGAACCTTCACGACGATCTTTATCTAAAGAAGCGTAACCAGTTCTTCCTGATCCGTACATGAACGTGATGTCCATATCGACATCTTTACCAATGTTAGAACCAATTTCTAAAAGAAGATCTTCTACTTCGTTTTTAACTTCATCAATACGTTCATCTGGACGGTCGACTTTGTTAATGAAAACCGCAACACGGATTCCACGCTCAAGTGCTTTTCCAAGTACGAAACGAGTTTGAGGAAGAGGACCCTCAGAGGCATCTACCAAAAGTAAAATACCATCAACCATCATCAAAGATCTTTCCACTTCTCCACCGAAATCGGCGTGTCCGGGAGTATCCAGAAGGTTGATTTTTGTATCCTGCCAACGGATGGCACAGTTTTTTGCTTTAATTGTAATCCCGCGCTCTTTTTCAAGATCGCCTGAATCCATTACGCGCTCAGTGAGAGCTTCGTGGGCAGAAAAAAGACCAGATTGTCTTAAAAGTTGGTCAACAAGAGTCGTTTTACCGTGATCCACGTGGGCCACGATGGCAATGTTCTTCAATTTCATGAATGTCCTCATCTAGGGGATTATTGGCGAGAGTCTACATGGGCCGAATGGATATGACGAGTCAAAGTTAGTTACGGACAGAAAAAAGGGTCTAATGTCTAAAATGCAATATCAACTAGTTAGATTGGCTTAACACAAATCTAATATTCTCGGTTTTAAATAACGAAATTTATACCGACCCCATGTCTGCTAGGGGCCCATTCGTGTTAAATCTTAGTCCTATGGTCAAAATCTTGCTCACTCTATTAACAATCCTGTCGATTCATCAGGTCTTCGCGGACACAGGACTCACCGATATTCTTTTTAAACGAGCGGCGACGTTTGAAGAAAGACAAAGTGTTTCAACGGAACTTTCTCAATTAGGAAAACAGCAGCCCCTGAATGTTTCAGATGCAATAGCTGAAGTTTGTTACGGGGTAGATCTATGTGCAGGCAGTGACATCCAAGCTCCTGCCTACTGCGTGGATGACTTACCGAAATCTGTTCACCCATTTGGAATGTGGCCCGAGTGTTATCCTACATATTTTAGACAGAATTATTCGTGCAATACTGAATTGGAAAAACAATCCTTCAAAACCGTAAATCTGGCAGGGAAATTAATATACGATTTAAATACCATGTATCGCTCTTATATTTATGATTACATGATTGATGGTTTCTCAAGGCAATACAATTTTGATTTTCGCAACCTTTCACCAGCAGCCGTCGAAGAATTCTTTAAAAAGAATCCTCAGGCCAAGATACACATAGAAACCATTTCATCTGAATCCCTCGCCCTGGCCGCTTACACTCTTGATTGCTATGGAACCCTAAATTCAATCCTGTATTCCGGGGAAGACATCAAAATTAATCGCTACTACAACCTATATAAAGCAGTCATCAATACCATGGGGCTATTTTCTGAATACAAAGGCAAAGTAAATCGCGGTGTAAGCCTGCCCGCTGGGATATTAAAAGAACATCACAAAATTGGAAATATCGTCTGCTACAATGGATTTACCTCAACTGCCATCCATGACCCCAAAACGGATATGACTGATAAACCCTCTAATGGCTTTTTAAGCGGAAAGTGCCGACAAAGAATGTACATTAGCTATGATGAGCGAGCGACTGGTGGGAGAGCAATCTCTAAAGCGTCGACCTCTAAAAGTGAAAACGAAATTCTTTTTGAACCAGGGGCATGTTTTAGAATTGATGACGTTTATCCCAGAACAGATCCGCCTTTAGAAGATGAGGCCGATATCGAATGTGCGGAAGGCGAACATTATAATTTTGAAATGACTTTAATTCGTTAAGCCTTCTTGCTTCAAAATACTAAGCGCACACTTAACCCCATCGACAGCGGCCGAAGTAATCCCGCCGGCGTAACCCGCGCCTTCACCACATGGATATAATCCTTTGTGTGAGAGCGAAATCAAGGTTTCTTTGTCTCTAAGAATAGTGAGAGGTGCTGACGTCCGTGTTTCAGGGGCAATCAAGAGACCATTTTCATAGATGAATCCCGGAAGATCCTTATTAAACTCTTCTAATCCCTTTTTAAGATGCTGAACAATAAAGTCAGGAAAAATTTCCCGGATGTCGGCCTTAAAAACTCCAGATGGCGAGGAAGTCACGGGAAGAGGCTTATTCGTCAGCTTACCTGTCATGAACTCTTTAATCGTCATGGCCGGCAGCTCCCTGCCAGTGGCGTGCTTCTTAGAAAGGGCGTAAGCCTTTTGTTCTATCTCGTGCTGAAAACGCAGTCCCGCCATAATATCTTTTTCTGCTATATCTTGTTCGGCCTTAACCGAAACCACTAAAGCAGCATTGCTCCACGGGGAATTACGGGCGTAGTTGCTCATACCATTGACCACAATACCGTCTTTTTCTGTACCGGATGACAGGACATATCCCCCCGGACACATGCAAAAACTATAAACGCCGTGATCAGTCCATTTGTCATGCCAGGTGAGTTTGTAGCGAGCTGATCCCATCTCGGGAGCCTCACAAAATTTTCCGTGCTGAAGCTCATCTATGTAGCGCCTTGGGTGCTCAACTCTAACTCCAACAGCAAAATCCTTGGGCTTCATTTGAACCTTGATATCGGCCAGGTGCTGGTAAAGATCCTGGGCAGAGTGCCCAGTCGCTAGAACGACGTGATCGGAATAAAGCTCTTCGCCGTTTTGAAGTTTGACTCCAAAGGCTTTTCCGTCTTTAGTTAGAATTTCTATCACTTTAGTATTGTGGCGAATGTCGCAGTTCTCTTTCCTGAGCCAGTCCGAAATATGATTAATGATACCGCGGATTTTATTTGATCCTAAATGAGGATTAGAAACGTAGGCGGTATCGGCCGGAGCTCCGAACATCACGAATTTTTCCATTACGTACTGAACAAGATCCGACTTAATTCTAGTAATAAGTTTTCCGTCAGAAAAAAGCCCTGCTCCACCTTCACCGTAACAAACGTTAGTTTCCGGATCGAGCTCTCCGTAGCGCCAAAATTTTGCAATATGAAGCATGCGCTTATTGGCCGAATCCCCTCTTTCAAGAATAATCGAGGGAATTCCGTGCTCGGCCAAGCTGACGGCACAAAAAAGTCCCCCAGGGCCCGCCCCAATGATGATGGGTTTATTTTTAAGAGGCTTAAATTTAGAAACGCTTTCTGCTTTTGGATATTCATCGTCTTGAGAAAGGAGCGCATCAATGATGTAGAGATAGACAGGTTTTTTGCCACGTGGGGCACCACGAGCATCCAGACTTTTTGAAATAGTCCTAAACTCCCGGATTTCTGGGTAAGTTTTCTTAACATAGCTGTCGAGCTCCACATCGAAGGGAAGCTGAAACTGGTATTTTTTAGACATGATTGGCTGAGTTTTTACATTACGCACAAGCAAAAATCAAATATATTATGATATCCATAATTTACAGAGGTTTTTATGAAGATTGGCCTACTCATTATTGGAAACGAGATTCTAGAAGGAAAAATTAGTGATGCCAATACTAGGCAACTCTCCTTATTTCTGAAACAGCATCAACTTGAGCTTCTTACTTCACTTACCGTAACAGATCAGGAAAGCACAATTCACTTAGGACTTAAAACTCTCTTCTCGTTGTGTGATGTCGTTGTGACTTCTGGCGGACTCGGTCCAACTAAGGACGATCTGACTAAAGAAGCCATCGCTTCCTTTTTAGGAAGAAAAATTTCTTATTCTGATAGTTCCTATGAAGTAGCCTTGAAAAACTATGATCGCTTCAAGCGCCCCTTCGCCGGCAAAGAGCACGGATACTGTTATTTACCGGAAGGGTTTATCGCTCTGGAGAATTCAACCGGATTTGCACCGGGATTATTTACTGAACATCTTGGAAAATATTTAATTTGCGGTCCAGGAGTTCCCAAGGAATTCAAAAGCCTCTTGGAAGATCACTTTGTCGATCAGGTCGTGAGTAAATTTCCGCCCAGTTCTGATTTGTTCGAGAGCATAACGATTAGAACCATGAAAGTTCCTGAGGAAAAGATTTTTGGTGAAGTTGATACAACCTTGTGGGACAAGCTTGCCGCCTTCGGCAACGTCAGTTCTCTACCAACAACCATGGGAGTTGATATCGGAGTGAAGATCAAGGCAACAGATGCGGTTGATTTGGCCGAAAAAAAGAAAAAAGTTTTGGAAATATTTGATCACTCTCCGATTAAGCCCAGCATCTGGCAAATCGGAAACCTCTCCCTCGAAGAATACATTGTGAATCTCGCTAACAAAAAAAATATCACCTACGGCTTCGCTGAATCCTGCACCGGAGGCCTCTGCTCTCACCGTGTGACGAATGTATCAGGCAGTAGTCAGACATTTCTGGGGTCGGTTGTTTCGTATGCAGAATCGGTCAAACATAAATTGTTAAACGTTGAGACGGCCACTCTTAAAAATCATGGGGTCGTCAGTCTTCAAACGGCGGGAGAAATGTCTTCAGGACTCTCGCAGCAGTTGAAAACTCAAATAGCAGTCTCCATCACGGGAATCGCCGGACCGTCCGGTGGTACAGCAGAAAAACCTGTTGGGACCGCCTGCTTCGGAGTCACCAATAATGGCAAAACCCATACCTACACCGCCCACTTCCCGGGTGACCGAGAGCAGTTAAAACTGCGTTTTTCTCAGGCCGCTCTCTTTTATCTGCTGGAAGAACTGGAAAAATCTTCCTAAACCTGACAATATTCCTAGGCACAGGATATTTCATTTAGATCAGAGACCATCGCTTTTTCAAGGCGTTAGACGTAGTGTCCCGCTCTTGTCAGCTAATGGCCTTAATTAAGATAGAATAAGACTGAGAAAATTAAAAAAAACGTTAAAAAATTCCGATAGTTATCTCAAGAGGAATGACACGGATGTTGAATAAGTACTCAATCAAGAAAAGGCAGGCCCAGATTTTGTCGCTGTTCATGGTGATGATGATGGGTTTTATTGCGTCTTGTATGCCTACTCAGACCGCACCCGGTGTCCAAGAAAGTAGCAACACAACTAATAATCCCAATGCCACTAACTCCGCTTATCCAGATCCGACTTTCACCAATAGTGGAATTTTTGTTCAGGAAGGTGGCCTTCAGTCATCAACTCAGTTTTCATTACCGCTTGATTTCACCGACTCATTCTTAGTGCGCGGAACGAGTCTTTCAAAATATTTGAGAACACTACCAAACACAACTCGTTTTTGTTTGGTGGGAAAATATGATTTCACTTCAGGCAGTGCGAAGTTCTTAATTCTTTCAGGAAAGCCCAAATCCTTTACCGACTTGGTTAAGAAAACCACTGAGTACTATCTCCAGGTTGAGCCTTCAAATGATTCCGCTAACCAGAATGACTGTCTCACTTATAACTTAACTTCTAGCCTTTATAATTCTGTCCTGCCCCCAACTGTTCCTTCTGCCAGCTTCAGTCTCAGTCAACTATGTGCAACTTGTAACTCGTCGGTCACATCTCAAGGACTCAAACTCTATTTCAATAATGGCGAAGCTGTTCCAACGCTCAATCTCTCCCTGCTTTCGCTCACGATTTCTGGCTCAACAACGGTTTCAAACAACGCCTGTGTTGAATCCTCAAGTTGCCAGGCCCGTGCGTATGATTGTTGTCTGGAAGGACAGTGTGTTAACGATGGCGCTATAAGACCAGGGGCCTTAACTCAAACGGGATTCACACAAGCCCAGTTGGATGTCGCTTCAAATCCTGAACGTTTCATTGTTTATCCTCAATTCTACTTTGTCTGTGCCAGTCGCCCAGAAGATGATGGAGAAGATACGACCAGTGAACCAATTGATCCTTCCTATGATGCTAATATTCGATTAATGGAATTAACCCAGTTGTATCAATGTCTGAATAAGGTTGATGGTGAGTTCTCTTACTGTACTTTAAAATTCAGTTCAGCTTCCCAAAAGATAAATGCTGGCTCCCCTTTTAGTGCTGAGGTTGGGGATGTGAATTATTCAACTCTCAATCCAAACTTTTTGACTGGGGACTATGCCAATACAATCGTTAAAATCTTCTACGGAGGCCAATACATCTATGAGGCCAATAAAACACCACTAGCGCCTGCTGATGGAACATTTTCACCCTCAACTGGCAATGATGATATCACTACAGCTCAATCGGCGATTATAACCAAAGCACTTCCTGCAAATGCTCAGGACGATAATCTCTATCTAACATTTAAAGTCGATGGCTCTTGCGTGAAGCTTGGAACCAATCTTGCCCGATGCTCAAAAAACTATATCCAGAGCTCTACTGATTTAACCAGCACCTCTTACCACGGCAGCTCGAAAACATTTAATTTACCAACCTATGCCGACGCGTCCCCATCAGCAAATATTATCGTCAAAATATCAGGCGTCATTGTTGCTGAAGATGCCACGACTTGGAGCAAGGCCACTGGTCCGAACAGAATTATTTTCAATTCTAGCTATCCTATTTATCAAAACCAGAGCATCGATATCACTTACTATGTGACCTCCGGTATAACTGATTTGCTTAAAATAAAAACAGCTGTTCAGACTCAGGTCAACAGCATGTGCGTGTGTGGCACAAGCGGAACTTGTAATCTTTCTCCCGTCCTGAACTCACAGAACCAGATTACCAACTATGAGTGTATACATCCTAATGCCACATCTAATGAGCCTCCCGCTAATCAAACTGTGTACGTTTCAAATAAAAACATTCCTCACCGCTACTATGACGTGAATGGCGTGAACTACGATAGTGGTTACTCAAATGCCTTGGATCAGGAAGGCACGGCCTTCAGTTACAAAAACAATGACGTGTTGAAGCCGACAAACCTCGCCGCCTACACCGGCTATACTGGCTTTAATGAAATCTACGGTTCGTTCTCAAAAACGTCTTCCACTTCGGCCAAACCTGCCAAAATGGTTTCTGTAAAAAAAGATAAGATCTATGATTTGTTTACTAATAGCGGTGTTTTCTCGACTTGTTTAACTTGTGGGTCCGACTATTACTCATCTGTTAAAAAGATATTCCCACAAAGCTTCAGCGGCGTCGGTGGTGGATATTCACCGGATAACTACTCTTCACAGAGAGTCGTGACGAGTGGAGTTTACAGAAGTGATGATCTTCTTAAAAGATCAGCGTCAGAATCGACTTGCTGCTCAGCACTTTTTATTTGCCAACGGTTACAACCGAGACTGGTTTGGCTTTGATTATGGATCTCTTATTGCTTCATTTGATGGTGTCACTTGGTTCTCCGTCGGAAACCAGAGAAGAATAAAGGCAACTTCGAACAAACTCTTTCTCGCTGTTAATGCCTATTATGGTGACTTAAATCTTGATAGTAACTTTAATGTCACAGTTTCAGAAACAACCGCCTTCTCAGGGACAATGCCTGACCATGACACTGAAACGGATGGAGCTGAATGCCAAAAATCTCACTTTTGCTCTAATGATAATGACTGCTACAGACAACTTGGATTTGATTATACCTGCCAGAACGTAACAGGTGCCACAACCAACTGGCCTCAATCAGATGCCAATGGAAATGAAGTCATCGGCACGGTCAATAAATCACTCATCAGTATTGTTGGTGGATCAAACGGACAATCAAAGCGCTGTGCCTACCGTGGTAAGGGTGCACCCTGCCATTCTAATTTAAACGCCATTGGCACTACTTTTAATAACTCTTCACTCCCTGGACTCCTTAGTTGCTCTTCAACTAGCATGTGCCAATCATTCTCATCTGGATCAAACTCAAGGTTTAATAACCGAATTTCACGTTTTGCTAATACTCCTGTCGCACAAAACAGTGCCAATGCCGCACCAACTGCTAGTGACACTGTTGGATTAGGGGCGAGAATTCTTGGTAGACCATATGACTTCTACGGAACCACTACTCTTCCATCACCTTCTTCGACTGGACTTGCCGCCAATAATTTAGCAGCGATTTGTATTCCTGGAAAAAATATTGCGGCTTCAACTAAGACTTACGATCTCAATTCGTCTGCTCCGGTATCTCGAGTTGATAGTTCTGATAAAATTCTGGGGATCGGGACCACCATGTCAGGATCCCAGAGTCCTAAATACCTTAATGCCTGTCCCGCAACTGATAGTCTCGGGATTTCAATTCAGCAATATGACTTGAACTTAGGTGATGCTGCAACGATTAATACAGTAACAGCTGCACAGAACCTCTCTACAAATCTTTTAGATATAGCACCTATTGTTGCTCAGAATGTCTTTAGTTCGACTAGCGGCTCGCAAATTACATCAATTGGTTATCAGAGAAACGCATGCCTTCGTGCTCCAGGAGCATCTTGCTTCTCAGATATGGATTGTGCTCCTTCAGAGTTTATTGCTAACAAAGTCAGAGTCTCTACTCTCACTGGTATCTTAAACGCTGCTGAGAAAAAATACTGGGAAGAAGATTTAATCTGCGGAAACCCAGATTATAAATACTCTGCAACCGGCACTCTCAACACCGCCGGCTTTAACATCAAAAACAACGTCTGCTGCCGTGATTACGGAAAAACATTTACGGTTTACACCCAAGATGATTCTTCTGATTACCACTGGTGTGATACCGCGACTTCAACTATCAAAGTGGCAGGAGTAAATAACAATATCAATTCCTACAATCGCTACTCACGTGTTCATTCTGCCTACGACAAAATGACATGTAACACGGCAGAAGTCAGTACGACAAAAAGTTTTGCTCTCTCTCTTACAGGTACCGCGATTGCTAAATACGCTCAGCAGGCCACTCAGTACAAAACTCTTGATACCGTGAATTCCAGAACCTGCTGTACCAAAAACTGGGTTCGCAGTTTCGATACCACCAACGGTGGCGGCCATAAGTGGCTACAAAGCAAAATGCAAATCATTGATAAAAAGAATTTCATCACACTGAACTGGGCCCCTAATAATGATGGCGATGGAACAAACCCAACTCCGTACCAATGTAACTCTAACGCTAGCTCCTACTTAAATGCCTCTTGTGAAATGAGAGATTTCTCACCGGCCGATACAGAGCTCTACTTAAGATATTTTGGTGGCCTCGAACTGTCCGGGATTCCTCAGGTAGCGTTATTAACTGAGGATCATGTGAAGCGCCTGAATAATGGAGCTGATGGGGATGGCTATTCTCCCACTGCGAAAGTTCCTGTAGCTGAAACAATCAACCACACAACGACTAAAGATTTCTACGATGCGACTAACCTTAAAGGATTATTATCGGCAGGAAACACCAATGCTTTGGTTTCTCCCATGAAAAAAGTCTTTTCTGAAAATGAATTCAACTGTTGCATGCCTTCAGGCCAAGAAGTCCCTGACTACACGACCCCAGAGCAGTGTTGTACGGGTTATCTCGCCAATTCTGGTGCTAATACAACCCTAAGATGCTGCTTGCAGGATTTTACGGATATGACAGTTTATCTCAGCCGCTACGTCTCTTCAGAAGGCCGAGGGCTTCCTGACTCTGCCTATGACCCGAATACAGGTTACATTAAAGATCCTGGAGTTGTGGAAATGCTCGCCCAACAAAAAGGGCTTTGTTGTTCAGGAAAATTTGCCCGCGGAGTTGCGATTAGAAAACTTCCGATTCCAATTGATGGAACAACTTGGGTCAATCAACCTAATGCATGGACCAAACGTTTTGTGTATCTTAGCAATTCGGTTGATAACAACACCGAATTTGGACCGATTGGTGGTCTTTACGATGCGGGTCTACGCTGGAATAACCACGTGTACTGCATCCCTAAGACTCTCACCATCCCGGATGAGAAGTAGCCTAAATAGTAGTGGTCTCTTCTGAGCCGAAATATTCTTTATTCTTGTTTTCCACTGCATCCTTGAGGTCCTGAAAGTTTTGAAATAACTTCAGGCGCGGGTCTTCACTCACCTCGACTGGTGTTTCAGTCGGTGCAGCCTCAGCGACTTCAGGAGCAGGCTTTTTTTCTACCTTAGGGATAGAATCTTTCATTTTAGTCATGATGATAAAAATACCGTCAACAGAACTCTTCCACAGTTCATACTCTGCAGGGTCTTCGTTTTTAAGAACACCCCCAGATTTTTCATAATAGTAGCCATAGAGGGCCTGGGCTTTTTCCGGGGAGATCTTATCCCCTTTAACATCAAGCTTTGAAAACATATCTAAAACCTGTAAAGGTCTGAGTGCCTCACCTTCTGTAGCACCAACTTGTCGAGGAGGAAACCAATCTGCCCCCTCCAAACTGAACTTGTAGAATTTATTTCTCAAGGCACCTAAGTTTTCTTTTTTATCAAATTCAATTTTTAAAACTCTCCCCTCACCTTTGATTAGAGGAATGAGAAGGTCAAACGGTTTCTGCCTGGTATAAGAAAAGCGTAAGAAGTATGCGTTCCCAAGTTTTATAAAATCAATCTGATCAAATTCCTTATACTCAATAAGGCCAAGCAGTGAACTCCTATAGTCCATGAAGCCTTTCAGTATCGGTGTATAAACCTGCATGAAGTCTAAAGCATTACTTGCGTTCAATTCAAAGGCAATTTTAGTGAATGAGACAACCTCGTCGGCAAATTTCCTGCTTTCTTTTTCATCAGAACTTGTCTTAAAAGAAGCTGACGAAACGTCGGAACTGTAAACGTAGCCTTCAATCAGTGGAAATTTATCTGTGAGAAATGGATCACCTTTAAAGCCAAGTCCTAGTAGCTCTTTAAAATCGAATGTTTTAAAGACTTCAATAGTGGCACTTCTTTGGAGTTCTCTGTGATAAACGGCCAGGGTTGGCTTATAAGTAAGCTTATTTTTTTGTCCACTAAATCTAAAAGAAGGAACGAGGGAGATCCCCTGAGTGTCGTACTCCAGACCAATATTTAAAAAGCCTGAAAATTCATAGGTCTTAACCACTTCCGTCGCGGCTTCGTCAGTCTTAATCACTTTTACACGCTTATCAAGCACGTCCTTCACAGCAATAGGCTCTGGCAATTCTAACCCCTGTATGAGTGGCGACAACAGTACGATCATGATCAATAGCGGCACGTAAAAAATAATTCCCAGAATCGCAACAAACTTAGAATTGATGTATGTGTGTGTAAAAGTCATGAACTCTTTGAACGTTCTTTTTGATATAAGAGCAGGTACATCAAAAATGAGAAATGGGCCTGTGATCATGCCAACAATCACACGCAGAACTCCACCAAGTCTTTTCCAGATGACGTTTCCGTGTGAGCGAACACCTAAGAAGGCTTCCGAAATACTAACTCCAAGGAGCAGAGTGCTTATCAATCGGACAGCAAAAAACAAAAGGATTAAAGGACCGAAATTAAAGGTTGTAGAGAAAAAGCTATAGAGATCTTTTAACATTTCCCCAACAAAAGCATATTCTTCGTTGATTACCGACCATAGACCATTCCAATCAATGTCTAAAAGGCTTCCAAGCATTACTGGAACATCAGCGACAAAAGTTCTGAATTCATCAAATGGCATAAAGACAACAGACAGGGCATAGGCAACAAGTAGATCACATAAAACAGCAATCACTCGAAGTAATGAGTTGGTAGCGTAAGTAGAGTTACTAGAAATGGAAATCTGGTTTGACTGCTTGGTGCCCTTCTTCGACTTGTCAGGCTTGATTTTGAACCACTTTTTCAGCAGTGCCAATTTAGGCTCTTTCTTGGCCTCTACTTTCTCATCTTCCACAGCTTCCTCTTCTTCAATCTCTTCTTCAATCTCGACTTCTTCCTCTAATTCGTCTTCAGGAATCTCCTGCTTGATCGCTTCATTTTTAGCATGGATCTGAACTTCAAGATCTCCCACTTTGATATTATCATTTTCTTCGAGAATGATGTAGCGCCCGGGTGGAATTTTTTGGCCGTTGATGAATGTACCAACAACACTTCCGTGATCTAGAACTGAAACGACTTCTTCCTGCAAAATAAAGGTACAGTGACGAGGTGAAACCGAAGGATCAGCAATGACAATATTTCCAATTTCACTGCCCACAGTCAGCTGATGACTTAAGTTATAGGTGGGGCTTCCCTCCATATTGGAGAGCTCAAGGATGAACTTTTTAACCCAACGAACATCATCAACTTTAGTCGATATGGACGATTTGCCTTCAATTATTGGCGCTTTTTTTCCGCCAAAGAGTTTTTTGAACACCACTACCATCCCTCGTGAAAACCATTGAAATTACTTAGTTTAGTTTCACTTTTTTTGCCTAAATTGCCAAGCCCATCGTCTTAACAGCGCTTTTTCTAGGTCACCTTGCTGGAACCGCTTAAAATAAAAGAACTTGAGCGGTTTGCTATGTGTGAATAAGCTTAAAATTTTTAGAAAAAATGCCGAAAAAACAAGAAGATACAGATCATTACAAGGGTTACTTTATGAAAAACAGAAAGCTTCCATCCTTCCTAGCTCTTTCAATCAGCTTGGAACTGATGATTTCACCAGTGCCGGCTTTGGCAGAAACAACGACATCGAATGTGTTGAACGGTGTTGGGCAAGCATTAAATCTGGGGATGAACACCTACAACACACTTCGAGGTGGTCAAGGTCAGCAGCAGATGTCTCCCCACGTGGCGACAGATATGGCGGCATTCAAAAATCAACAAACTCCGGCAGCGGATAAACACTTCACTTTAAATAACATGCAGAAGATTCCAGGCCTCATGGAATACGTTGCGAAGAAAAATCAAGACGCCGCCAAAAGTGGTGGTAAACCAATTGACCCACGTACCCTACAGTGTGCCACCTTACCTACGACACTTTCAGAGCCAAACAACGAAGTCTGTCGTAACAAGGAAGTAAATGCACTTGCTGGTGACCCTAAAGCTCAAGCAGATGAAGCTTTCGCCTACTATAACCAATTACTCCAGGTTCAAACGACCTATACCAACTTTACCAAAACCAGTAACGTTGGCGGTCAGGGCTTCGGTGACGGATGTATGGAAGATGCAATGACTCTCTTAAAAGGTTTTTTTGCTTACCGAGTGGAGCAACTAGACACTGTTGTGGCAGAACTTGAAGCCGCTACTGCTAAATTTGAAGAGCAAAGCGAAATGGATCTTAAAAGTATCCGTGAATCAAGCGCCATTTTAGGCGGAGAAGGTTCAAAATTTGCTACTGAATTTAAAAATTCTGATTTATTCGATTATGGTAAAAGATTTGAAGATCCTGCCTGTAATTCAATCCTCTCTAAAGATGGCATGGACGCATTTGGTAAAGGCAACGGCTTAGTAGGAATCGAGAAAAAGCTCAAAGAGTCTTTTGGAACGACACCTGAAGGATCTAAGTATTCGCCTGAATCATATCTCAAAAATCACGCAGACGTAGTAAGTGACATTAAGAAAATGGCCGATAAAGTTTCTGAACAAGCAACCCTTAACTTTTCACAAATTTCAAGTGGTCAGGAAGGTTACTCTGCTTTCCTAAACGGCGTCGGTGGTGATGTTGGCTCTGAATCTGGTGCAAGCGCCGGGCTAAACAAGGCCTTCTTCTCTGATCTCCAAACAAAATTCACTAAGACCCGTAATTCTCTTTCTGATGAAGCCAAACTTATCAGCTCTGAGCTCGGTGGAAAAGGTAGTGCTGCTTTGGGACTACTTAGCAACATTGATAACGATACCAACTTTGACGCCGAGATTGGTTCTCTTGAGAATGAAATTAAAGGTGAATGTGTAAACAAATCAGGAATTGATATTGCTCTAGCACGTATCTATGACCCGACTCTTTCTAAATCTGCGAACAAGCATTCTTCCGAACAGGTGAAGAAGAAACTTAAATCAATTTTGGAAGACGTAACTATTAGTCCTGAAAAGAAACTAGCAGAAATTAAGCAAATTGAAGCGGCCGGCGGCAGCTATGAGATGAAAATGGATGCTGACTACGAAACAAATGAAGTCGCTGCAGACGGATCAATTACTAAAAAGAAAGTTAATGCTGCCGGGAAAGTCTCTCCAGCAAGCTACTTCACAGACGTTATTAAAAACTGTGAATCTCAATATCAAGTTAACAAACTTAAAAACAAGCTTTCGGCCAAACAAGCGATCACAAAACTTCGCACTCTAAAAAAAGAATTTCAAAAAGCGGCTACTCAGCATTCTAAAGATATCAAAAACGAAATCGTTAAGAAGATGATTGATTGCGGCGGTAACGGTGCAGTGGCCAGTAGCTCAGCAGTTGGCTCTTGTTCACCAGAAAAGCTTAACATGTCTAACCCTGGATTTTGTGCCAAGGCAGCCTTCTCTTGTTCAAGCAACATGAAACAGTGTTCTGAAAAAGCTCAGAAGTTTGTTAAAGACATTAAAGGCGATCGTCTTAAACGTACTAACAACTATAACAACAACGTTGAATCAACACGTAAGCAAATGGTTGCGATGTTTGATACAGCGATGGTGAAGTACATGAAAGAAGCCGAGTCTCTACGCGGTATGTTCGGTGCTGGTTTCGCAGCTCCTAAAGACATCCAGAGAGATATTAAAGGTGGTGCAGAGTTTGATCAAAAATTTGCACAAGCTCCTGATGCACTCGAAGTTAAAGATCCAAAACAGTACCTTGCCATGGTTAAAGGCAACATGGAAAAACTTCAGGCGCAAGTGAAAGCTCAACAAGAAGCCATCGTTTCTGACGGTGGCCCACTAGCTAAACACATCGCAGAAACCAAGAAAAATCACGCAGAAGTTATTAAGAAATCAGGCCAGCTAGCTAATAACTGTCTAGCTGCTTACAACTCTTATAAGTCTCTCGTAAAAGCTCAGAAAGAAGGTTACGACAAAGCTCAAGGCCAAATGGGCGAAAAGAACGGAGCCCTTTGTGGTGCTTACGCAGACATTATGAGCGACAATCCAGATGGTGCGTGTAAAGAAGATATCCGTGATCTAGCGACGGCTTCTTTAAATGCCTCTGCTCAAGCTGGACAGATGAACGGTCCCCAGATTAATCAGATGGTAGAAGACATGAATAAACGCTGTGCAGGTCTTCCAGAAGATCTGACAGATGCTTCGGAAGTTTGTGCAGCTGAAAAACAAAACGCAAGTTTTCAAGAATCGTTTAAAAAAAATACTTCCAAAGATTTATCAAAAGCCTGTGATGCCATTTCAGGAGCTAAGCCAGATGCAGGGTATTGCGCAGATCTAATTGCAACCACTACAACAATTAGTATTACGATTCCAACGGAGCTGAAAGAGCCAAAGCCTGATGATGAGACCTTGAGAAAAGCAGAAAACGAAGTCGGAGATAACAATGATCCGGCAACTCATAAAGAATGTAAACTTAAGCCTGGAGCACCTACTCCAGAACGAGTAGGCGATAATAATGTTGTATATAAATTTGTCTACAAAGCAACCTGTACAACGACACCTACCAAAGCAGACTGTGCACTACTAGAAAAACAAATTGTAAGTCAGTACAAATCCGCTAAGAAAACAGGTGGTCTTAGAACTGCCGATACACAGGCTAACAGCATGCCTTATATGTGTGCCGGCAGCAATAACTCAGGCCCGTTCAATACTAAGGGCAATGCCCTCCAGGGCCAAGGCAATCCTCTGGCCGGACCTGCTGGACAGAGCGGGATGGGCTTCTAATTAGTCGACATATCTACTCGGTTGAGATCCTTTAATCTCAACCGATAAGGTTCTTATGATAGTAGTACGTCAGTGGATGACAAATTATTTCAAAGCAACAGCTGCCTCTAATATGGTGGCTCTTTTGATTTCATTAATCACTCTCGCCTCTTGTAACCCGACTGAAATTACACCCAGTGGTCAACGCTCTAGTGGTGTTTACGCTGGTGACTTCGTTAATAAAGCATATATTTACCGAGAAAGTCCTGCCATCGTTCACGGTTTGAACTATGGACCTAGGGTAGACATGAAGGGCACTCTGGATAAAGCACTCCCTGAGTTCATTACCGATAAGACTCTTCTTAAGGGTGACTGTTCAGTTCTGTTTCTTGGAGTTGATTCTACAATTGAGGACTGCATTCATTCTTTCGCATCTAAAACTGCCTCACAGCAACTGCTGCCTAAGAAGTCCGACGGGACGTGGATCTTTCCTACGAACTCGTCTGAATTTTACCAAGTAAATGGTCTCTATCATGTCCAGCACGGGGTAAATACATTTTTTGATAAATTGAAATTTGCCTACGATACTCTCCACAGCAACCCAATTTTTATGTGGAAAACAAAATCAACACCTAAATATTTGGATGACACTGGAATGTTCTGGTTCCAGGCAATCGCTCCTACCAACGATAATTATTTTAGAAATAGTTTTTTAAGCAGCTATGCACTTTGTAATTTGGAATTGAACGCGAGCTTCAGTCCCGCAGGCCCGGAACTTTGTTTTGGGAATTGGGCCAAGCATCCTTCATTTTTTATGGTTCAAGATCCATCAATTGTTTATCACGAATTAGGTCATGCTCTGATTGCAGTGATGATGAATTTTAGAAATGGGACTCCAGGCTCTTTGACCCCTGACTATCACCCCCTAAGATCAAATCTAGGTGGATATGGCTTTGATGAAGCCGGATCCATTGGTGAAGGTGTTGCCGATTATTATAGCTTTGTGATGAACCAAAGAACTCATTTTGCTGAATGGGGTCTCGGTAAATCAATGAATGCTTCTCGTCCAATAAGCGAAGACGATAGCCTACATATTAGTGGCGTCGACACAACATCAGAGGGACGCCTCTCTTATCCTCAGTATCTACTCTACGACCCCAATGATCCCAATATTCCCTTTGAAGATGTCCACTATGCCGGACAAATTATCAGTCACTACTTAGTTGCTCTTACGAAAGAACTTCAAACACAATGCTCTCTTCCAACTGAAGACATGCATGACATCTCAACTTCATACGTGATGATGCTTTTAGCAGAAACATTCAGCGAAATGGGCGATTTAAAATCAGTAGGCGTTGACACTATTTGGGGCGGGGCCAATGACCCGCTTTCATTCCTTGATCGCTTCAACAATCTAGATGAGAATGCCTCTTTTGTATGGGCCCACGTGGTTAATCCTCCGACCTACAGAAAGTTTTCTCAAATCATGGCAAAAAACATTTATAAATACGTCACTTCAGGTCTATGTACCAGTTTTACTCAAGATGAATCAGAAAAACTTTTAGATGATTATGGTCTCTTGCTCTTTAAAACATACAATAATGATGGCTCTAGTACCAAGAACAAGTACGCCCAATACAATTCGTTTGGAACAGTTAACATTAACCCTACTCCAGTTGCTCCAACAGCAGTCCATGAAAACAATCGCAGAAAATCAGTACTCGTTTCAAAACAACTATTAACCCTTGCAGAACCAAATTCAGAAACAGATACGGCCACGTATTATATTATTGATGATCAGGCCAATATGTCAGGAATCCTTGAGGGGTTACTCTTCAAAGGTTTTCCTATGAATCCATCAACCGGAATAGCAAGTTTAGAGTATAACAACTCTAATATTCGTATTTCTCCAGGAGAAATTGTCGCTGTTATTCCAAACTTGAAAAACTCATCTAACAGTACAATGGCGGGAATTCAGCTCCTCGCCACTGACTGGGACCATGTAGACGTCACAGATACCACAGGACTAAATGGAAACTTCAAGCCCTGTGTGGTTGATGATGTAACCACCGTCGCTCAAGGCGCAGAGGCCGGAGAAACTTGTACCTCAACTATGACAAGCTACAAACGTCACGTCAAAACAGCTGGAGCATTTGCCACTGAAGCCGCTGCACCAGTATGCTTGGTTCAAATAGAAGACGGTGAAGTGACGAGATGGGTCTCTCAAAATGAATTCAGAAAAAAACAAGGGCTGGCACTTCAGGACAAAGACTGTCTTGGGTTTGCTGGAACTGCGGCAACTGAAGACTTCACGTTTAATCCACATGAATGCTTAGTCCGTGCACTACCAGGGGCCAACGAAGCCTCTTTCTCGAAAATTGATGCCCAAAAGTCATATGTTGAAACTATGAGAAACGGAAATCCCGAACATACCTTCGACGTTGGTAACGCCATTATTTTCGAAGTGAACAAATGGATTCCACCGGGGACGAAATTCAGATGCCGTCTGAGAGCGAAATTCAGTAACTGCTCGGATTGTTTTTCAGATGCTGCAGATTCAACAAACGATGAGTATATCGATTCTGAATATAATGGTGCCAAACCATTTAAAGTCATCAACTTTGAGTTTGATGTAAATGACTAAGAATAAAAAAATTGCCTCATTTATGGTCCTTAGTTTTGCCCTGCTCTTCTTTGTGAAGAAGGAAGAGCAGAACCATAATGTGAAAAACCGCCCTGCGAATGCTCTACTTCAAACAGCAAAGATTACCGGCGAGAGTAAATTCATCGACAAGAACAGAAGGCCCTTGGACCGCATCCCGGCCAGCACAAGTTACGTGAATACTCCCTCAGCAACTTGGGAGAAGCAGTTAAAGACTTCGCTGGCGGCACAAGGTGGAAGCAGCCTTAAAGATATCAAGATAAAAAAAGAAAAATCATTAGTTTGGATGAGAGATGAAAACCCACTTCACGTGGAATCTGTTGTTGTGACCTTAACCAACAAACAAGACGTTGAAGCTTCGTTTCGCGCACTGGTGGATTCTCAGACGGGTAAAGTTCTTGAATCTTGGGATCAATCAGTATTTGATCCGGCAAATGTACGGGGATCATTCCGTATTAAACTGGATCCCCGCTACACGAATTAATTAAGTTGCTGCTTTCTCTTTCAATTTTAAATCTAACTCTTCAATCACTTTCGGATCAATTTTAGGCACCAACCCTTGAGGATCAACCTGAAGTTTGAAATCGTGAGAGAAAAATTCTTTAAGTGCTTTCAGGTCACCTTGGTAAATTTTCTTAACGATGTCACTCTCAGCGGTCAAACCAAAGTATGAAAGAATTGACTTAGACAGTTGTGGTAAATAGGGAGCAAAAAACGTTCCGATGACCAAAACGTAAGCGGTAGAGATGGCAATCGTTTCAGCTGCTTTCTCGGGATCGGTTTTAAATTCAGTCCATGGTGCTCGCTCAGTAATAAACAGATTCACCTTGGATCCAAGACCCATGATGTGCTCCTGACCCTTCTTGATTTGGTATGAATCTAAAAGCTCATGATACTCTTTAATAAAAGTCTCGACATCTTTGGCATGAGAATCAAAGAATGGAGCAAATTTATCTGCCTTCATCCCCTCGGGAAATTTTGAGGCCGAGAATTTCATCGCTCGGTTGATAAAGTTTCCTACGTTATTGGCCAGTTCAGAATTGATTTTTAGTTCAAGTCCTTTCCAGGTAAAACTCGAATCAGAAGTTTCTGGAATAAGAGATGTGAGATAAAATCTCAGCGCATCCGAGCCAAACTGAGTAATCGCCTCCTCAGCATCAACGTACCAGCCTTTAGACTTAGAGAATTGTTTCCCCTCTAAATTGACGTATTGATTCGCAGGAAGATCCGTTACGGGATTTACAAATCCAGTTCCCATGCTCATCACAGGGAAGATAATCGCATGAAAAATAATGTTATCTTTGCCAATAAAGTTAACAATAGTGACGTCTTTCGCCCCCCACCAATCCTTAATGTAATCCTCTTTAGAGCCAGATTCTTTTAAGAATTGTTTGGTGTTCGAGACATACCCAATAGGAGCATCAAACCACACGTAGATCTTTTTGCCTTTCGCATCGGCTACTGGAACATCGATCCCCCAGTCAAGGTCACGAGTAATAGCACGATCAACGAGATTATCTTTCGTAAGGGATTCAACAAAAGGTACAACGTTTTTTCTCCAAGTCTGTTTTTTCGTTTCAAACCAGGCCTGGAATTTCTCGTAGGACTTTGACAGCATCAAATACCACTGAAATGAATCAACGGTAGCAACATTTTTACTTCCACAAAATTTGCAAACCGGCTTTAATAATTTAAGTGGATCAATCCAAGTCCCACAACTAGGACACTCGTCCCCGCGCGCTTCAGGGTAGTGACAAACGTAACACTCACCTTCTACAAAACGATCTGGTAAAAAGTTTTTACAGTCCTGACACTGAAGTTGTTGTTCGGCCTTCTTTTCAATTAAACCTTTGCCAAGTAAGTCGTTAAACCAAGTGAGTGTTTCTTCCTTGTGGTACGGGGCCGAAGTTTGGCCAAAAAAATCAAATTTGATGTCGTATTTATCGAATAATTCTTTGTGCGTTTTATGCCATCCATTCACATATTCCTGGTAGCTTATTTTAGCCTTCTGCGCATTTTGCATAATCGCTACGCCATGCTCATCAGATCCGCTAATATGGATCGCTTTCTCCCCTTTCAGCTTCTTATGGCGGGTAAAGATGTCCGCTGGGAGGTAAACGCCCGCAATGTGCCCGAAATGTATAGGCCCATTGGCATAAGGGAGAGCGGAAGTAATGAGATATTTCATAAAGCCTCAAATGAAAGGTATTTAGCTAGGGTTTCAGAGCGAATTTAAGTCTACAAAGTAAGAGGTTTTTTGTCTTTTGATTTTGACACTTCCCCAGGTGTTTTTTATGCTCTCGGAAATGATATCCCTCACTGGTTTAAACCCTGAACAACGCGAAGCTGCCGAAACCGTCATAGGTCCGGTTCTCATTCTGGCCGGCGCTGGATCGGGCAAGACTCGTACCGTCACCTACCGCATCGCTCACATGCTGGAAAACCTCAAGATTCCAGGCAAAGAGATTCTGGCCGTAAGCTTCACCAACAAAGCTGCCACTGAGATGAAAGAGCGCGTTGCCCATCTCGTGCCTCCCAAGGTCCGCAAGGGTGTCACCCTTTCAACTTTCCATTCTCTGGGTATTCGAATCCTGCGCGAAGATATCCACCATTTAGGTTATAACAATCTCTTCAGTATCTATGATCAGGCCGATCAAATGAGCATTGTCAGGGAAGCGCTTAAAAACTATCGCTCAGAAAAAACTTATGACCGCGCGACAGTGATGTCGAAAATCGGACTATTGAAAAACAAAGGGATCTCCCCTACTGATTTCACTAAGAGCTCTGAATACGACCCAGAAAACAATTATGATGGTGCAACTGAGTTTGCTTACCACTACTATCAGGAAAAGCTGCAGTTCTATAACGCTCTTGATTTTGATGACATTCTTTTTCTAGTTGTTCGATTGTTTAAAGAATTTCCTGAAGTGGCCAAGAAGTATTCTGAAAGATTTAAGTACGTCATGGTTGATGAGTATCAGGATACCAACCAACTCCAATTTAGCATGATCCAGGCCCTCACCAGCACTCACGATAATATTTGTGTTGTGGGTGATGATGACCAGGCCATTTATTCCTTTCGTGGTGCCGACATCTCCAATATTCTTAATTTTGAGAAGCAGTACAAGAATGTAAAAGTGGTTAAATTAGAAGAAAACTACCGTTCTACATTTCCTATTCTCAATCTTGCCAACAAAGTCATTGAACAAAATACCAACCGTAAAGATAAGACCATGCGCACCTCCCTCATGGAAGGGAATATGCCCCAGTTGTGGGCCACTGGAGACGCTGATCACGAAGCAGCAGTAGTGGTGGAGGAAATAATTAAACTTCAGTCCCATGGTATGATGCTTTCAGATATGGCGATCCTTTACCGCTCTAATACTCAGGTTCCTCCATTCGAGGATCAACTTCGAATTTCTCAGGTCCCCTACCACATTATTGGCGGCCAGAAATTTTATGAAAAAAAAGAAATTAAAGACATCATCGCGTATCTGACTCTCATTCAAAACCCGAGGGATGAATTGGCCCTCAGGAGAATCCTAAATGTTCCCAATCGGGGAATAGGATCAGTCACGCTTAATAAGAACCTGGCCCTTGCTAAAGAACAGAAACGCCATCTTTTTAACATTCTTGCCGATCAGGAAGAAAACGAAAATATTCAGAACTTCATTATCCTGATTAAGAATTACCAGCGAATCTTTAACGAAAAACCTTTAGTTCAGGCGATTGATCAACTGCTTGAAGAAATTCAGTATAATGACTTTATTGACAAGAGTTATGATTCGGCGAAACTTTCTAATCGAAAACGAGAAGATGTAAAAAACTTTCTTCTCACTGCCGATCGTTTCCAGGATCGCTATCACGAGGATGCCACTCTAAAAAACTTTGTAGAGCGTCTACTCCTGGCAGATTCACACGACCGAAATTCTCCCGGGGATGACACGAAAAAAAATGAAGTCACTCTCATGACTCTTCATGCCTCCAAAGGCCTTGAATTCGACAATGTCTTTTTGATTGGTATGGAAGAAGAACTTCTTCCTCATAAAAAAACGATCCAAGACGGATCCGACATTTCTGAGGAGCGCCGTCTTTGTTACGTTGGCGTAACCCGTGCCCGCAAAAAGCTCACGATGACTTATGCTAAAGAAAGAAAAATGTATAATAAGATGTTTCCTCGTTTTAAATCAAGATTTGTGATTGAACTGGAAACTTGCTACAAGGAAGTTGATCGCACCAACTTCGGAGACATGTCTGAAGATGAAGTAAAAGATTTTAAAAAGAACTTCTTTGGAAGTTTAATGGACTCATTAAAATGAACATAGTTGAAAAAATTCTGGGCCTCGTTCCTGTGACTCACAACTGGCTAGCTGACAGAGACTTTATCTGGTGGCCTTTCTCATTTTTAAGACCCCATCCCTCTACTGCCATGTCTTTCAAGCACACGCTACTCATGACCGGATGTTTCGGGGGCCTGTCATTTTTAATGTTTGTGGGATTCTCTGTGGTCAATAATATGTTCACTGCTTCTTCTGCCATAGATACATTCATGATTTGTTTCGGCGGATTTTTCGTTTGGTTTAATTTAGTGACCAAACCTCTCTGGAATTACCGCGCCCGAAAGCTTTCTAGAAAATAAAAAAAGGCCATCCCTGGCCTTAATTATCCATCCTTGGAAGACCTCTTCCTGACGTCTCTATCGAATTATTTTGATTTATTAGATTGTGGAGCGGTATCTTCAAGATCTTCAGGAAGTGTGTTCCCAGATGTATAGCCAGTCAGTGTATATGCTCTTGGTATATAGAGACCAAAAGTGAGAAATGAAATCAGAATATCTTGGGGATTTTTTTGTTCGTAGATAATGAGTTTAGAAATACTGTCATATCCAGCTTTTCTCACTTCCTCATCAATGAAAACTTCATGGTACTCAGGATTCACTCCCCAAAAATAGAAATGATGACGTCCTGTTACTGAAACTTCTTTCTGATGCTTAGGGTTTCCTTCGAAGGAAACAGGAATAGAATTGTTAGAACGAAAGTGAACTGTCGTGCATGAAACAGAACTAATTAACAAAAATAAACCAAGAAGATTTTTCATATACTTCAATTCTTGATTTAGTGCTTCAACTTGTCAAAAATTATTTTCGCAGACTTACGTATGATTAAAGTCAGGTTTGTTTTTTTCGATCATTCCATCCAGCGCTTTGAAGTGGTCCGATGATCGTTGAGTGATGCCCTGATAAGCGGCCATGAGCTCGAGATGTGAATTTAAATCATTTTGATGAGCGTGATAGATCGCTTTTTTAGTCATTTGGAGCGCTATTGGTGGCAAAGACCTCAACTGCTCAACAAGCTCTTCCGTTTTATTTTTCAGATCATTTGGTAGGACCACTTGATTAACGAGCCCCATTTTTAATGCTTCTGATGCTGAAAAAGTTTTGCAGGTCAAAAACATTTCCATCGCTTTACCGACACCGATAAGGCGACTGATGAAAAATGCTCCCCCATCTCCAGGAACTAGACCGACTTTGGCAAATGTCTCAGCAAAGGTTGCTTCTTCCGAAGCCACTCTTAAATCACACATCGCTGCGAGGTCACAGCCAGCTCCAACAGCGGCGCCGTTAACCATCGCTATGATGGGTGTCTTTAAGTTTGCAATGGTCGTTGGTATCTGCTGAATCCCTGCTTGGTAAGCTTCACGTAGTTGATTCGATTCACCGGCAAACATTCCGGTTTTTCCTTTCATCGCCTTAATATCTCCACCAGCACAGAAGTGTTTTCCTGCCCCCGTAAGCACAATCACTCGCACATTGGTGTCAACGTCAGCATATTTTAAAACTTCAACCAGTGACTTAACCATGGCCGTCGAATACGCATTACTGGAATCAGGACGGTTCAAAGTAATCCAAAGACATTTGTTATTAAATTCAACAACGAGATCTTCATACTTATTAAGATAAAAACTCATACTTTACCTGTATTAAAATAGGCCTTAAGAAACTTAGACTCAGTATTTCTCTTCACTTTTTCCAGAATAAATTTCGAAGCAAGTGCAAGCTTCTCAATATCAATTCCAGTCTCAAGACCCAAAGACTGAAGCAGGTACCAAACGTCCTCCGTTGCGACATTACCTGTGGCACCTTTAGCGTAGGGACAACCGCCAAGCCCACCTGCTGAAGAATCAAAGGTGGTAATGCCCTCTTCCAGAGACACATAAATATTGGTCAGCGCCATTCCACGAGTATCGTGAAAATGCATCGCTAGCTTTTCAACTTCAAAATTCTTTTTCAGCTCTTTAATATAACTTTTAACTTGAGATGGTGTCGCAACACCAATGGTATCCCCAACGGAGACTTCGTAGACACCGAGATCAAAAAACTTCTGAGTCACCTCAAGAAGTTTTTTCACATCCATTTTGCCTTGGTATGGGCAGCCAAAAGCAGTGGAAATATAACCCCTTATACGAACATTATCCTTGATCGCCTGGGCCGCCACATCCTTCATTCTCTCGAAAGTTTCGTCGATCGTGGCGTTAACGTTTTTCTTGGTGAAAGCATCAGAAGTTGCACTGAACAGGGCGATTTCCTTAACGCCAAGAGACCTAGCAGTCTCATACCCTTTAAGGTTAGGAACAAGGCATGGCAGATTAATTTTGGTATTTCTGAGGCCCGCTTCAACTTTGGTGAATAAGGCAACAGCATCACTCATCTGGGGAATCGCATCTGATTTTACAAAACTTGTTATCTCGATGGTCTTAAGACCTGATTGTGATAAAAGAGAGATAAATTCAAATTTATCCTCTGTGGTCAGTATCGTTTTTTCGTTCTGAAGTCCGTCTCTAGGACCAACCTCTACAATTTTAATCATAACTACTCCACCTCAGCGAGAATAACTCCACCTTGCACGAGCTGCCCGACTTGAAAGAAAATCTTTTTAACCTTGCCGTCTTTATCGGAGCGGATTGAATGCTCCATTTTCATCGCCTCAAGAATAAGTATGGCTTCGCCCTTTTTGACTTCGGCCCCTGCCTCTTTAAGAACTTTAAAAATTTTACCAGGCATAGGAGACGCTAAACCACCAGCGTGCGCCCCGGCCTTTTTCATTTTTTTGCCAGAATCTGAAAGAATTGCTTCGTTCCCACCCGCGATCACCATGGTTTCGCCGTCTCTGCTCGTTGTTCCAACTGCTGCTCTGAAACGACCACCCTTATCATCTAAAATCATTTCATGGCCATCTCGGCTGATTAAAGAATAGAAATAGGTTTTGCCTTCAAATGAAAAAGTCACAGTGTCATGCTGATGTTTAAAATCCTGAACTTTAATTTCTTTGCCATTAATGGTGAATGACTTATCCATACTAATTCCTGAATCCTGTTAATGATGTCCAAGGATTTGATAATGTTTCGCTTGATCCAATAAAAACTTTTTTCTTCGAAGAGAAACTTAGAGCAGCAATTAAAGAGGCTATATTATCGTTGCTTAAAGCCTTAGGTTCGAGTTCTGACTTATGATCTGGAATGAAGTGGGTATGTGTATGTCCGGCCACAAAATCATTATGCCCTAGAATGCGCTTCAAGTAGTCTCGATTGGTTTTAACACCTAAAAAAAGAACCTCATCTAAACTGTGAATAGATTTCGAAATCGCTAATTCGCGATTTTCTCCCCATACAACCAGTTTAGCGAGCATCGGATCGTAGTTCACTCCAACTTCTGTACCATCTAAAAAGCCGCAATCAAGTCTTACATCTCTTAGTGTGGGCACACCTATCGTATCGATTCTGCCAATTGTAGGCATAAAGTTGTTATCAGGATCTTCAGCGTAAATACGGCATTCAATGGCCTGTCCTTTTTGCTTAATATCTTCCTGCTTCATTGGAAGCTTATCACCTTGGGCCACCAAGATCTGGCACTTCACAAGGTCTGCTCCAGTCACCATTTCGGTTACTGGGTGCTCTACCTGAAGTCTTGTATTCATTTCCATGAAATAGTAATTACCATCTTGGGCCATAATAAACTCAACAGTTCCAGCACCACGGTAGTTAATTCCTCTAGCGATCTCTACTGCTGTTTCACAGATTTTTAATCGGAGTTCCTGACTCATGTTCGGAGCAGGAGTTTCCTCCACTACTTTCTGGTATCGTCTTTGAATTGAGCACTCACGCTCAAAAAAGTGCAGATGGTTTCCATGAGTGTCACTCATGAGTTGAACCTCGATATGTCGTGGATTGAGAACATACTTCTCAATCAGTACTTTATCGCTTGAAAAAGATTTTAGTCCTTCCGATTTTGCTCCCAGGATAGATTCAAGAAGCTCAGAATCTTCGTGAACAATTCTCATCCCTTTACCTCCACCTCCGGCAGAGGCTTTAATTAAAATGGGATAGCCGATTTTTTTTGCCTCTTTCATTAGTGTTTCTTCACTCTGATCGTCTCCATGATAACCAGGAGTCAAAGGGACATTAATTTTCTCAAGCGCCTTTTTCGACCCAATCTTATCACCCATAAGAACAATTGATTCCGGAGTTGGCCCAATAAAAATGATCCCTGCTTTCTCTACCATTCGGGCAAATTCTTCATTTTCAGAAAGAAAACCGTATCCTGGGTGAATGGCATCGGCACCACAGCGTTTTGTGATATCTATGAGTTTGGTCTTATTCAAATATGTATCAGAGAGTGCCCCTGTACCAAGTGAGTAGGACTCATCAGCAAATAAAGCATGAGGAAGATGTTTGTCGTCTTCAGCAAAGACCGTTACGACTTTGATTCCCATTTCTTTTGCCGTTTTCAGAACTCTGAGAGCAATCTCACCACGGTTAGCGACTAATATTTTTTTTATATTCATTTTTTCATCCAAGCAGGTTTATCTTTTTCTAAAAGAGCTCTCATCCCTTCTTGTCCCTCAGCACTTACTCTTCTTTCAGTAATCATATTGCAGGCAAAGTCTTCAGAGCTCTTTAAATTCTTCATCACTCCACGAATAAGCTTTTTAGCTTCCTTCGCAGCGATTGGGCCGGCCGCTAAAAATCTCTTTTTAATGGCTTCAACAGAAGCGTCAAGATTTTCGCTCACCTCATGCACAAGACCCATTCGTTTTGCTTCATGAGCATCAAATCTCTCCCCAGAAAGCATCCAGGCGCGAGCATTGGATTCACCAACTTTCGAAATGCAATAGGGCGAAATAACGGCCGGAATTAATCCCAGTCTGACCTCAGTAAATCCCATTAACGCTTGAGGAACAGCGATGACATAATCACAGACACTGACGAGACCTACGCCACCACCGAGAGCATGACCATTAATTCTTCCAATCACTGGAACATCACACTCATTGATCGCAGAAAACATCTTGGCCAATCGCTTCGAGTCCTTGAAGTTTTCCTCTTTAGAGTAATCCTTCATGGCCTTCATCCAGTTCAAGTCTGCACCAGCACAAAAGCTTGTGCCACGACCGGATAATATAATTAGCCGTTCATCCTTGAATGATTCAAACAAGGCAATCATCTCTTCGATTAATTCAGCATTGAAAGCATTGTGAAGGTCTGGACGATTTATCCATACTTCTTTCACGCCGGTTTCAGTTTCTATTACTTCTAGATATTTCATCATTACATCCTGAAAACACCCCAACGCGGGTCTGGGAATTCTTCATTGTGAGTTACGCTTAAACAAAGTCCTAGGATATCTCTAGTCTGAGTAGGATCTATCACTCCATCATCCCAAAGACGGGCCGATGAATAGTAGGGAGATCCTTCTTTTTCATATTTATCCAAAGTCGGCTGCTTGAAGGCGGCCACTTCTTGTTCAGTCATCAGCGTTTTACCGGCTGCCTTTAACTGATCTTGTTTCACAGTTGCGAGAACATTGGCCGCCTGCTCGCCACCCATGACTGAGATTCGAGAATTGGGCCACATGAATAAAAAGCGAGGACCGAAAGCGCGGCCACACATTCCGTAGTTACCTGCACCAAAAGATCCACCAATGACAATCGTGAATTTAGGAACCTTAACTGTTGAAACGGCCGTTACAAACTTCGCCCCGTGTTTTGCAATGCCTTCGTTTTCATATTGCTTACCAACCATGAATCCAGAAATATTTTGCAAGAAAACCAGAGGTACTTTTCTTTGCCCACATAACTCAATAAAATGCGCCGCTTTTTGAGAAGACTCTGAAAAGAGAATCCCGTTATTGGCGACAATACCCACTAAGTAGCCATGAATTTTTGCAAACCCCGTAACGAGTGTGTTGCCGTACCTTTCTTTAAATTCCTGAAATTCAGATCCATCCACAAGACGAGCAATGATTTCTCTCACGTCAAATGGCTTGCGAGTATCTTGTGGAATGATACCGTAAATTTCTTCGGCTTTATAAAGAGGTGCTTTCACCTCTTCTTTAATAAATTTTCTTGAATTCTTTGACTGATAATTCAGAGTCGCAACAATGTGTCTTGCTTGCTCTAAGGCATCCTCTTCAGTTTCAGCAAAATGATCAGCAACTCCAGATTTAGAAGTGTGGACATCGGCCCCACCTAATTCTTCTGCCGTAACTTCTTCTCCAGTCGCCGCTTTAACTAATGGAGGACCACCTAAGAAAATAGTTCCGTTGCCTTTTACGATGATCGTTTCATCACTCATCGCCGGAACATAAGCTCCGCCAGCGGTACATGAACCGCAGACCACAGCGATTTGTGGAATTCCCATCGCTGACATGTTCGCTTGATTAAAGAAAATTCTTCCGAAATGCTCTTTATCTGGAAACACTTCATCTTGTTTAGGTAGGAAAGCACCACCGGAATCTACGATGTAGATACAAGGCAGTTTATTTTCAATCGCAATTTCTTGCGCTCTTAAATGTTTTTTAACAGTCAGGGGAAAATACGTTCCACCTTTTACAGTTGCATCATTGGCAACAAATAAACACTCCACTCCGTGAACAAGTCCAATCCCCGTCACCATACCTGCGCCTGGAACATCTTCTTCATAAACGCCTTCGGCGGCTAAAGTGGAAAGCTCCAAAAAGGGCGAACCTGGATCCAGAATTTTCTCAATACGCTCTCTAGGTGGAAGTTTTTTTCGGGCCTTATGCTTTTTAACAGCATCCTCCCCACCACCAAGTCGGGCCTTTTCTATTTTCTTTTTTAGTTCATTTGCAAGACCACGGTTGAATTCCGCATTAAGTTGGAAGTCTTTAGAATTTGCATCTGCGTGCGAGGCCAAAGGCTGCATGAGTACCTCATATTTTAATAAAAATAACAATTTAGTCTAACGTGAAGGGAGGACTCGTGGCAATCTTTTGGGCTTAGCGGTAAATTGATAAATTGTTATTAATTAACCCATTGATGAAGTACTGGAGGTAGGCTTTTAACAATGGGTCATGGGATTCGCCATTGGCCGTCATCTTTCCTGTTTCCCAGTCATAGATATAGACCGTTTGAACCTGGTCTTTAGAGAGCCCAACGACCTCTTTGTCCGATATGAGGAGATATTCCCGCCCGTCAGCATAGTTCAAGGCGTAGCCCTGATCGCCAAGGAGGGGTCCCACAGATGTCGCTGGCAGATCATCCCCTGCTATGCTCACCCAATTAAGTATCATCTTCGGAATATCCGAATGTTGTGTGACTTTTTTGGTATTCAAATCAGGTTTTTCGCCAGGGGTGTAGATCAGAAAGGGAACCCGGTAGTGCCCAATGGTATTTTGAAACTTCCGAGACTCTAATTTCGAGGTGTGATCAGAAGTGATGAAGAAGACAGTATCCTTGAACCATGGTTCATTTTTAATTTTATTAAAAAAGTTTTTGAGAGCAAAATCCGCGTAACCGATGCTTTCATGAATCTCCAAACTGCCTTTAGGAAATTTTCCTTTCAGTGTTTCAGGAACAGCATAGGGTTGATGTGAGCTCAAAGTAAAAATACCGGCCATAAAAGGCTTCGGCATTTTGCCTATCTCTTCAGCTGCAAACTCAAGATATGGCCCATCAAAGATTCCCCACGTCCCGTCAAAATCTGTCTTTTTCGGGTAATCCTCTCTTGAGAAATATCGATCAAAGCCGCTTGAGAGAGTATAGGAATCAAAGCCCATGGTGCCCCTTGAGCCGCCATGAAAAAAATAATTTGTGTATGCATTGGCCTTTAGAATTTTAGGCATACAAACAAATTTATTTCCCTGATAGATGGATTTACTAATCGGCTCGTCCAATAAGGACGGTAGCCCACAAAGAAGTGAAGGCAGGGCCTCAATTGATCTTCTTCCGTTGGCCAAGTGATGGGGATAAAAGACTGATTGATTTTTGAGTTCGTCCAGAAATGGAGTGTACCCCTTCTCCATGTATTCCAACGAAAAACTCTCTAAGATGATAAGGACAATATTCTTTTGATTCTTATTAATTTTGGGAAACTGCAAATCGCGGCGATTTATAATGATATTAATTGCGTCTTCGTCTTTAGCAAAATAGTTCAGTTTAGCTTGTGCCTGATTCTTAAGAGTCCTCAAAAAATGATATGGAGTATTTAAAACAAGGTGCCCTAATTCGTTTTTCCCCTGAGTAAATGCCGACTGAACATTAATTGATTTATGTTGTAATCCTCCGCGAATCCCCAGAAAACAGGAGCCCATAAAAAAGAAGGAAGAGAGAATATGAAAAAAAACTTTCGAATTTTGGTTTTTAAGTTGAAAGAATTTTTTATCGAAATAATAGAAACCTAAACCGAAAACCAGACCGGCCAACGGGAAGTACCAGAAATTCACAATGAGTTGGGGCAACTGATCCCAAATATCATCGGTTATCATAAACAAGTCAAAGCTAAGCCTCTTTCCCATGAATAAGAACAATTCATAGTCGATCAAAGCTGCCGCAATTCCAGCGGAATTAATCAGGACAAAGAGAAAGCGTTCAAAAAAGAGATATTGGGATTTTTGGCTTGGAACAAGCGAGAGAAGAATGAGCGGAACATTAAGAAGGCAAATAGCAGCGATATCAAAGCGAAGACCAAGCAGAAAACTTTGAAAGATCTCATCTTGGGTAAAATGCTTATAGGTGTCTAAGTGATAAAAATAAAACCCTATTCGCAACAGGGTGTAGGGAAGAAGCAGAAAAAGAAATCGCTTTATTAGGCGAAAATGCGAAGCAACTAAATACATGTAGGATAATGTTATCAATCAAGCGACTGCGTAGCTACACCTGTCTAAAATAAAAAAGCCCTCTTTCGAGGGCTTTTTTTTATAATTAGAGGGTGCATCTTGCTATTCTGACACCAAGTTCCCCTGGCACT